>Ga0302309_10000127_pt1 | contig 105261 bp, 89 predicted proteins | sample III_Palsa_N1_1_FD_200453 | JGI IMG/M metagenome (GOLD analysis project Ga0302309, IMG submission 200453) | Peat permafrost microbial communities from Stordalen Mire near Abisko, Sweden - III_Palsa_N1_1 | ecosystem: Environmental > Terrestrial > Soil > Palsa > Peat permafrost | place: Sweden...
ACTATAAAGGAGAGGTGTCTGAGTGGTCGAAAGAGCACGCCTGGAAAGTGTGTATACGCCAAAAGCGTATCGAGGGTTCGAATCCCTCCCTCTCCGCACCTTACATCATCAAAAATAAACAAAAGCCTGTAAATCAATAGATTACAGGCTTTTGTTTTTCCATCAACTGCACAAAAAACACCAAAAATGCCCATAAGTTTGTGGCAAAATCGTGGCAATAAATTATTTTCAAAAAATTGCCACGAATTACTGCATAACTAACTGATAATCAAGTTGTACATAAGGTGAACATCTTGATTCCCGATAGCTGTATTTCGACATTTATTCACTCTTAATCGTGGCAATTATGTTGGAAAAAAGCTTTGGTTTGCTGTATTTCCTGAAGCAGTCAGGAAACGAACCTAAAAAGTACATTTATTTACGCATTACCGTGGATGGGCACCCGGTAGAATTATCCACCAAGAAACAATGGTGGGAAAATCGCTGGGACCAGGAAAAAGGCAGGGCCAGCGGTTTCAAACAAGATGCGCAGGAGGTAAACTTCTTCTTGGAAACCCTGGATAGCAAGATTTTTAAGGCGCGTAAACAGCTCATCGAAGACGATGAACTGATTACTGCTGAGCTCTTGCGGGACATGCTTACCGGCAAAGCAAACCGGAAAATGATCATGGAAATCTTCGCGGATCACAATCAGCAAATGAAGGAGCTGGTTGGTAAAGATTATGCGGATGGAACGCTGGAACGTTATCAAACCTCTTATGACCATACTAAGGCATTTATTCAATGGCAGTATCAAACCGAGGACAGGTTTATCCGGAAGTTGGATCACTTCTTTATTGAACAGTATGCCTTCTGGTTGAAAACAGTGCGCAACTGTAATCACAACACGACCATGAAGTACCTGGCCAATTTCAAAAAAATCGTACTGATCTGCGTAAAAAACAAATGGTTGCCTGGCGACCCGTTTGCCAATTTCAAAATGACCAAACAGCCGGTCATCCGTGAGCCCCTTTCAGAATGGGAACTAAACGCGATGATCAAAAAGAATTTTGAAAATGATCGGCTCAACCATGTCCGGGACATTTTCGTATTCAGCTGTTATACCGGGCTGGCTTATGCGGACGTAAAAAAACTAAAACGGTCTGAGATAGAAATAGGAATTGACGGCGAGCAGTGGATATTTACACCTCGCCAGAAAACCGATACGCCCTGCCCGATTCCTTTATTGCCGGTAGCATTACAGCTACTGGATAAATATGCGCACCATCCAAAGTGCGTCAATGAGAACCGCGTGTTACCCGTGCTTTCCAATCAAAAGATGAATGCTTACCTGAAAGAAATCGCCGATATCTGCGGCATTAAAAAGGCGCTCACCTTTCACCTGGCCAGGCATACCTTCGCAACTACTATTACATTAAGCAATGGCGTACCTATAGAAACCGTATCGAAAATGCTTGGGCATACCACGATTAAGCAAACCCAGCACTATGCAAAAATATTGCACAGCAAAATTAGCATGGATGTGGCGTCTCTACGCGAAAAGTATGCGGTTATAACGCCTGAACCTGAGAAGGAATCTGTAGAAACTATCCTGGAACCTGTTAAGCCGGTGTTGGCGCTCCCCAGATACAAATATGTGCTGGTGGCATCTTAATGTATAAAACTGCGACATCGAACTAAATGTCAAAAAGCACTTAAAGTGACAAATTGTGATCCCCATAGGTGAAATTGTAAACTTAAAATAATAACCATGATAGAAAAATCTCTTTTACCGGACGAAATGATAATGAATAAGATTTATTACATCCGCGGCCAAAAAGTAATGCTTGATGAGGATTTAGCGGAATTGTATGGGGTATTAACAAAACGCCTGAACGAGCAAGTTGCACGAAACCCGGAACGCTTTCCTGAAGATTTTATGTTTAAACTTAACGGAGATGAATTTGAAAACTTGAAGTCGCAATTTGCGACTTCAAGTTGGGGAGGTAGACGAAAATTACCCCAGGTGTTCACTGAATACGGGGTATTAATGTTGTCCAGCGTTTTAAATAGTAAACAGGCAATTCAAATCAATATTCAAATTATGCGAGTTTTTGCCCATATTAGACAGATGATCGTTGACAATACTGAATTGCGTCTGGCATTAGAGAAAATTAAAGGAAAGTTGGATAGTCAGGATAAGAGCATGGAAATCATATTTCGTTACCTTGATGAACTATCAGAACGTATCCCCCAGATGCCCGAGCCCGGACCAAGAAAAAGGATTGGCTATAAACCGGATCATGACTAGATATTTATAACTTGATAGGCCAGCTGGAAATATTTAATTCATTAAGAGTCATCGCTTAGACACTCACGTTCCCACATGTTATAATGAGGCATTTACAAATTCCGTAAATGCCTTTTTTCTTTCAAGTAACAATGTGAGTAAAACAACTTATTAAAGCTTGCTATCATAATCTGAAGTTAAAGGCAATATACGGATACCAACCCTCACTGGAATGTCCAGCAAGAACCTGTATTACGGTGAGTGTAGCCGGTGCAAAATACAAGCCGCCCCCAACACCCTGATGCCACATGTCTGAGTGTTCATTGTCTATCCACACACGGCCAACATCGTAGAATCCGGATAAGCCCAATTGGCCAGGTAAAATATAACCGCCTAAATTGGCTAGTCTCAACCGTGCCTGTAGGTTGTTATAAGCCATTTGTTTCCCTGCAAACCTGTTTTGAAGATAGCCAAGCAGGTTTCCTTGACCGCCTAAAAACAATGACTGATAAAATGCTGGATTTCCCACGCTGACGCCGCCGCCGATACGATCTGACAAAACCAGACGTGCCCCCGTATCAATCTTTTGGAAATAGGTAAACTCAGGAATGAGTTGCCCAAATGATTTTGAATTATTGTTCAACCCGTCGTAGTATTGCAACTTGATATTTAAATAATACCCTTTGGTTGGAAGAATTTTGCTATCTTCCGTATTACTGATGAATTTCGAGACCAGCCCTAAATGAATTTTATCCGCGTTGTAAGAGGTACTATCATATGACTTGATCAAACCGGGCTGCATGATGGATCGGCCGACATTACCGCTAGCATCGAAATTATAATATTGTAAAGAAGGGCCAAGGCTGATGGTACTGCCTTTGCCTGTATGCCATCTTAACGCAGCGTCAAGCTGGTAATAATCAAAACGTGTACGATAATACTTATGATAATCCCCGGTTTTATTTAAAATAGTTTCGTTCCCCTGCCCGAAAAAGTTCATGGTATTATCTGGTGCATCTACAATGGCAGAGACCGTGATGTCAGCCTTAGCGATGGACTGGATCCACTGCCCGTCGTAATTTAGGCGGAATGCGTTTGTCTCGAAAGAGTGCGTAACCATCAGCTCCTGAACGGTTGAATAGGGAAGTTTTCTGAACCCGTCCTTACCTGTGTACCGGAAACCTACGCCCAGCAAAAACCCATCATCCTTATTGACGCTTCCGGTCGCCATGGGCATCCAGATATTATAAGGATCAGTAGAGACAAAATGTGTATTGCTGGTATCATTCTTCAAATGGACAGTAACACGATCAGTCTTTCCCGATAAGGTAACACTACCTTTTCTTCCATAAAGTTGAATAGTATTAAAAGCATTATTAACCATATAGCTTTTTTCACCCGTGCTTCCTACTATACGCAGTTTGATGGGAGATGCTTGATTATCTATGGTGACCTGGTCGTTTCCGCCTGACAGATAGAGTCTTATTTCTTTAGTTATTTCCGGCTGGTAAACTACATCCATGATGGTTTCTTTCGCTTCCCCATTTTTGTTTTGCCTTTGTATAAGAACGCGCATACCCCGATCCGGGGCATCGGCGATGGTGACTTTTTCGTCCATATCGCTGGCCCTGATATCAACGATACGATTGATAAAATGATAGTAATCAGACATCGCCTGAGGAATATTATCTCTGCGTGTTCTCAGTTTTGCATAGAGCTCGTCGTGTCGAATCACATATACTTCCTTCGGCAATTGTTTTACAGCAGCTTCCAAAACCTCGTCAGTTTCCGCTTTTACAAACGCATTGGCAATGCGCATCCAATCTTCATAGCTGAATTGGAAAACAGGATACTGTTGTATAAACCTGGTTTTAAACAGCGAATATTGCACATGCGGTATTTTACCATCGAAGTTATCCAGAATGGGGTCGAGCCATTGAGCGCTGGCCATAGAAGGAATTACACCCTGGGTCAAATGCATAACCTGATCGCGATCGCGGGGAACTGCGGTATAAATGCGCTCCTTTTTTTCTTTATCAACAGTCCATCGCCACTGGTCTTCATGTCTGTCCCAGTCTCCGATCAATAAATCCAGCATGCGCGCTTTTAAAAACTCTTCTTTATCTATACTGCTTTCATTGCTCGCAACCAACTCTTTTAATACTTTGATTGTGTTTTCAGAAGGCCCGGTGGGTTCACGTTCTTCTAATAAGACAACACGGCCCGCATAAAGGGTTCCAAACGTACTCATGACAGGATTTGGGACTAATATACCAATAACCGGATGTGCGTGGGGAACTCCAACTGCGTCGGCAAGCGGTGGTACACATAAAGCAGAATATGGGTGTTGTTCGGAATACTCGTCCCCGACCCAATCCAAAACAAATGTTCCTCTGAGGTTTTCCGGCAGTATTTTGTCCGGCACTTTTTCAACACTACGGATAACCCATTCTTTACCGTTTTTATCGATCATCCTGATCGCTTGGGTTTGCATACCCCCGCCAAATCTTTCGGCGGACAGGCCACCCCCGATCTGGTTAATATTGATCAACGGCAACCTGCAAGTTGTCGCCCATTCTTTTCTGTAATTTTCACCGAAAATCCAGCGATGAAAACCATTGACCTTATTATATGACGCATGCACCCTGACCTGTGCGCTGTCAGGGAAAGTTGTGCCATATCTGTTTTCTTGCCCGTAAACCGCGCAGATCCCGGTAAAAGACAATGCTGCTGAAAGAAGTATTTGTTTACTTTTCATATACTGACTATTAGTATTTATTATTTACCTTCTGGTTAGGGGTGGTGCAGGGAAATTTTATTGCTGTTAGTATTGTTCGGCGCCGATGGCGTTAGTTTAGGAGGCTGTATTACTGACGCAATTATAAAAGCGAGTGTAGCCGCAATCAATCCAAACATGAATATATTATAAGCGGTCCTCAGCAACTTGTATTTTCTGGCCAGTACGATACCTTCGGTATGTATATCTTTAATCAGGCAGTTGTAAATCAACCCCGAGTTCTCCATCATCTTATGCATTTCTGTCTCATATGAATCGAGACCCATGTGGTAGAAATTCCCAAAAAAAAGCAGGTTCATATTGTCTCTTTGTATCTGGCTTGGATGCGCATTGAGCCTGGGCAGGGAGGGCCTGGTAGCCAGGATTGAAAAGCTCATCGAAGCAAGGCTCACTGCCAGCAAGAGAATCGTGGGCAGAATAAGGTCCCGGTTGTCATCCAGTTTTCGTAAAAGAATACTGATAACTACAGATAATATGATCGAGTTGACCGTAATCAGTATATGCGCTTTATTGTCAGCCATACTGCTTAAGCGCTGACTGTTACTTTCCGCAATTCGGAACATGCCGTCAATCGCCTTCTCCGGGCGGATTTTTTCTTGTTCCGCTATCTTTGGATTTTTCTTCTGTATGTTTTCTTCCGCAGGTACCTGATTAAGCATCTTTGTAAGCTCCGTAATGTTCTTTAATTTGCCCTCGTCCAATGACTGCCGGCAAAATATGGTAAAATAAATATGGCGCTGAAGGATGACCAGGACTTGTTTTAGCCAGCTATCACGATCAATTATTGTTTGATCGAGTAATTCCTTTTCTTTCCGTTCCTGTTCGAACGTTTCCAGGTATGTCTTTTTACCATAGTAATACGTGACTGCATCGCGAATGATTTCTTCCAGCGGATTCGCGGGTGCGATGTCGGAACTTACGGCCAAAATAAGAGCGGTTACCCGGTCGATTACGGCTTGTGGCAGCTGATGCTCCGCCAAAAAATTAGCCGCGTAATTAACGGAGGCATCCTGATCTTTGTTATTTGACACAGCGCCGGTATCAAAGAACCAGGCACTGATCAACAGGATAAAACTCTCTTCCTCATTCAATACGGAATAGCCGGCAATTTTTTCGCAGCTTCTAACAACGGAACAAATGCGGTCAATGTTATGAAATAGGAACGCTGGCAGATAATGATCACCGGCAATCCCTTCTACCGTTTTTTCAGCCTTTTTTAAAAGTTTTTGATAATTCATGCTGATCTGTTTAGCGCCAGTACTGTAATATCGCCTGGCAATACAAAGAACCGCCTTAATGCGCCCGCAAATCTTTTGATACCAAACAATCCAATCTTAAAATCAATCACTATTTCAGGCCGACTGATAGCACAGGTCTGCACTTAACCGCATCTATTAAGCAGGGTGGTGAAATGAAGTTGAAGATTCTCTATTTTCAAAATATATCCGAGTGATCGGATATGCTTTTCTCTGGTACCGAGATCAGGTAAACTATACAGCCTAAACAAATCAGCAGTACCAGGTGGGTTAAATAATAAATAATTGAGTCCATTGTAATCAAGTTTCCTGCAACGATTCAAGTGTAATGCCTTCTTTTTAACTGCCTATTAATGAACTATTTAATAATTTTTTATTTGTTTAAATCCACTATATATCGCTAAACAGCGATTTTTTAGCTAAAAATTTATTTATTTAGCCAGGGTCAATTGCACGCCGTCTCGAATGACGGCTTCAAACGACAACTGGGTTTAGCGTGGCTCCTTTTCAAAATAAGATTAACCGGGGTTTAACATAGCCGGGGATTTCGCCTGATCCTGCTATACCTGCCCGCCACAGGTGGGATAAGTCTTTGACCTGTAAAGACGAAATGTATCGCCGATAAGCGACATGTCGCAGATTGTTTCGGCACTTCAAAATTTAATATGCTGTAAATTAGCTTGTTACAATCGGGGCATTTAAGTTGATGAGTCGAAGATAAATTCATGCCATGGGAAATAGGCGATATTTCTCCATTCAGACCATGATCGTATATTTTAATGACAATTAACATCTGGCAAACGTTTGCTGCTGCTTCAATTATCTATGTATTGATTACGTTTCTGATTGCCGCCCCGGCAAGGGCGGAACCGGCTCTTCAAAGTAAATCGGGCACCATAGCGCTAATGTCGCAAACCGTTTTAGGCCGTCCATCGATAAGTGAGGTACCTGTTAAGCGGTCCGGTAAGATGGTGGTTGCAACTCAAGGGATAACAATGTCAGGTTCTGCAAGCCGCTATTTCCCGTTCAGTAAGCTTGATAGTATGGCAGTATGCATTTTTATCGCTTTGATTTTAGGTTTGGGGTGGAATGAATACCGAAAAAAAAGGATACTCATAAAGAAATTAGAGATACTGACAGGCAATGTGAAGGATCAATATGCGTGCCTTCAGGACGTAACCAGGGAAAAAGAAAGGCTGGTATCGGAGCTCCACCACCGGGTAAAGAATAACCTCCAGGTTGTAGTAAGTTTGCTGGATTCCCAATCCAACTATTTAAACCATCCGGAAGCGCTTCAGGCAGTGAAAAGCAGCCAGCACAGGATGTATGCTATATCATTAGTACACCAAAAGCTCTACCAGACAGACAGCCTGTCATTTATAAATATGGAAGCTTATATCAGTGACCTTATACAATACCTTCAGGATGAATATAAAAGCAGCCAACGGATAGCCGTTAGGTTGAAGACCGTTCCATTAAGCTTGAATTTGGCTGCGGCAATTCCACTTGGTCTAATTATTAATGAAGCTGTCAGCAATATATTGCAATACGCATTTCCTGAACATGATCAGGGTGAGATAAAATTGACACTGGCGAAGGAAGAACAGGAAAATTATTTGCTGCGGATAGCGGATAATGGCATCGGCCTGCCCGCCGAATTTAATATGGAAGCCCCCGGCTCCCTGGGGACGATTCTCATGATCGGCCTAAGTCAGCAAATTCATGCCGATCTGGAAATAAAAAACTTGAATGGCGTAGTCATAACACTAAGATTTAATAATTCACCGCTTCCAAGCTATCCTCTATCTGCTTGATCAATCAATCGAGATGAAACAAAAAATATTAATTGTGGAGGATGAATTTATTGTAGCAAATAACTTATCCTTAATCCTGGCGAAAGCAGGTTATGAAATTTGCGGCATTGCCGCCTCCATAGACGAAGCTAAAGTACTGGTTGAAAAAAATCAACCTGCCTGGGTCTTGCTCGATATTCTTCTGCAGGGTGATTCGCAGGGAACGGACCTGGCTGAATATCTGGCGATGAAAGGAATTGCTTTCATTTACCTATCGGCCAATACCAATCAAGGTATCTTGGAGAAGGCTAAAGCTACTAAGCCATACGGGTTCCTTGTTAAGCCGTTTAGGGAGCGAGACCTGCTGATGATGCTGGATGTCGACCAAACGGTGAAATTGGCGGAACCGGCGGAGCAACCGAAATTCTTGGGTTGCCGTCCAGGTCCGGAATCAACCTTTTGAACAGGACAAAATTGCTAATTTAAATTATTTTGGCTGCGCCGTGCCTGGTGTCAGACAATTGTCCAAATGTGATAGAAATAATCGTACCGTTTTCGTTCCTAATATCAAAGCGGGCCCCGATTTCCTTGCAAAGTCCTTTTATTAAAGTCATCCCCAACGAGTCGATTTTTACGGTATTGTTGAAACCGGCCGGTAATCCAATGCCATTATCGGCGATAATAAGTGTATAAAAAAGGCTTTCCTGCGAAAATTTTATAGAAATCACGCCTTTCTTCTCATTGAAGGCATATTTGAGGGAATTGGTGATCGCTTCATTCAATATAAGGCCCAGTGGAATAGCTATGGTTACATCGACTTCAATCGGGTTGATCTCCAGGTTGAAGATCGCTTTTGGGTAACTATTAAAGCTCTCGGCTAAGTATTTTACCAACTCATTAGTATATGTAGCCATATTAACGGTCGTCACATTGTCGGTGAGGTAAAGTTTTTGATGGATTAAGGACATGGCATGAATACGATGCTGGCTGTTTTTGACGGCGGCCAGAGCATCGCTATTAGTTAAAAAAATAGATTGGGATTCCAGTAAGCTAACGATAGTCTGGAGGTTATTTTTTACCCGGTGATGGATTTCCTTGACCAGCCATTCTTTTTCCCGGACTAAATTTTGAAGCATGTAGTTTTGGCTGCTGATTTCTAACTGCTGCGCCTGGAGTTTTTTATTACTTGTTTGTTTTATCCGGTATTGATTGAGCAGCAATATGAAAATAACAAACAATATGCCGGCAAACCCAATAATAACATTTTGGGTTTGATGTGCTTGTTGAAGCTTCACTGACTGAAGCTTTTCCTGGTTCTTGTATTTTTCATCTAATTCAGCAGTTTTAAACTGAACCTGCAGTTTTGCTACCTCATACATTTTGAACCGGTTGAGCAGCGAGTCGTCTAGTTGTTTTCCGATTCGTTGATGGTCGATAGCAAAAAGGTAGTTTTTCTCCGCAGAATCAACCTTAAAAAGCATGTAATGAACGTCTCTTATTGCGGCGACAGATAGCCGCTGGGGATTAAAGGCCAATGCTTGCTGCAGGTAAAGGTCCGCTTTTTTATATTGTTTTTGTTCCAGGTAAAATCTTCCGATTTGAGGATAAGATTCTTGCGGTCCCTCGAAATCCAATTCTGAATTTTTATATAAGTTCACCGCATCCAGGAAATATTTTTCTGCCAAGTCATATTCCTTCAAGCCATTGTAGCAGATGGCGAGGTTTTGAAAAACACAGGCTTTCTGTATGGCTGTTACCGGCGGAATTTCCCTTTGGAGGTTTAAAACGGCATTCAACGCTTCTTTACCCTTGTTTTTCGCGATCAGTTCTGTAATGAGGTGGCCCTGGGCCAGGTACATCCCATACTCTGGCAGGTCTTGGAACTTCCATTTATTTACCGCTTTTCCATACCAAATGATTGCCTGCCGGTTTTCACCTAACTCCTGGTACATCCTGGCAAGATCGTCATAATAATATCTTTCACCGTGCTTGTCCGGGGAATCTTCAACCGCTTCAGTTGCAAGAATAGCGTATCTCAAACCATTGTTAAAATCCCCTTTGACCCGGTAAAGTTTAGATAATAACGTGTAGGTATCCGGAAGTCTCTTAAACTTAATAGTTTTTGCTTTTTTTGCGACATTTAAGAGTTCCGACTCTGCTAAATCTATCTTGCCGTCCTTAAAATCAATAAAAGCAAGTTCATAATATTGCCGTTCTTCTTCATTATATTCATTTAACTGATGATATATTTTCGCACATTCAGCATATTCTTTTTTGGCTACCTGAACATTTATTCCGGCTGAACTCATGAAAATAGCGTGACGAAACATGGCGTCTGCTTTGCATTGCCGGTCACCTGTACGAACACAATCCCCCATCAGCAATTGGTACCGGGCCTCAGCCGCGACCAGGTCACCTTTATTCAACAAAAAAGTGACGATCATCGATTCGGTTTGATGCTGAAAGTATTTTATACCAAGTGTGTCACTTAATCTTCTTGCCCAGATCAGGTAGGTATAACTGCTATCCAAGTCCTTTGTGGTCTTTCCTTCTTTATAAGCGTGGAACTTTCCTAAAGAAATCAATAGTTGGATACGGTTGGTATCCGGTGAGCTGTTAGCGAGTTTGTTTATTAATAAAACCTCCTGGCTCCTGTCAATATATTGGGCAGATGCCATGTTCACGCTGTAAGACAAAATAAACATCAAAAGAAATTTTCTTACCGAATTAATTATCAGTGAGCTATTGAGACAATTATTACAATGGTGGTAAAATCGCATCGGATAAGTTCTATATGGTATTTGTTTTATAAATTTTCGGACAGGATGTAGTTTAAAGTTAATGGAACCTCCGGGCTTGGATGAACACCTGCCTGTTGAAACCCGGTTTTTCGTTGATCAGCGGTATTTAGTAGCTTCAAAGTAAATTTTACATATGTAATAACCATAAAATCAATCATTTATGATTTTGGCCTAAAATATGCATGGTAGCTCATAAGCATTCAAAAACCAACTTTATGAAGACGCTAACTATAAATACAGAGATCGCCGGCATGGCTAAAAACGCCTTGGCCTTTACAAGAGGACTTATCATACCCGGTAGTAAGTTTCGGCCCTCTGCTGTCAAGCCCAGCACGGTCATGCCGGCTGCCGATGATTCGTCTGTGCCTGTAAAAAGTTTCATGAGCTTTGCGAAAGGACGATTTTTTACAATTTTCCTACAGCTGATTGAAGTTTTCTATATCGTCTACCGGTAATGCCCGGGTTCTCCTGCAGCTGCTTCAGCTTTTAGCGCTTCCCGGCAATTGGCTGTCAGGATTAACCGCTACTGGTGCCCTCGGTTAAGTATAAGAACATTCAAAATGTTACTGACTTTTCAACATGTTACTTCGTTCGGCCGTCAGATCAAAAACCAGTCATGAATTAAAAACCCCTTTCCTGTTACGGAAAAGGATTTTCTGAGTGATACAGCTCATTGATTATACAACGATTTCATTGCTTTACTGATCTTCTTTAGTGAATTGCGCATTGACGATCAATTTGATATCTTCACCTACTACTATTGATCCGGCATCTGTAATACCGTCCCAGGTCAAACCAAATTCTTTTCGGTTAATTTTACCGGTAATTTCAAATCCCGCTTTCGTTTTTCCATAGAAGTCCGATGCCGTACCTCCGAATTCAACATCAAACGAAACACTTTTGGTAAGCCCTTTAACCGTTAATTGGCCGTTAAGTTTATAATCTTTATCATCGACCTTTTTCATGGAGGTCGACTTGAAAATTATTTTTGGAAATTTCTCCGTATCAAAAAAATCCGCACCGATCAGGTGTTTGTCCCGCGCTTCCTGATTAGTATCAACGCTGTTTACATCAATAGAGAAATCTATCTCGGAATCCTGAAAATCCTCACTTTCTGTAATTACCTGGCCCTCATAAACTTTGAAGAAGCCGGTCACGGTCGAAATTACAAGGTGTTTAACTTTAAACTGTACCTCTGAGTGCATTGGGTCAATTACCCATTTTGTCGTTGTTGCCATGCTGATTAATGATTATCGTTTGAATTGTTACTTTAATTAACTCCTGGATGATGGACCGCCCTAACCTCTTTAATTATAAAGGTTCAGGTGGCACCGGTTATCTGTTTTCTTTTCCTAAGAAAGACCTGAAAAGGTGCAGGACTGTTCCTGCGGATTGTTTACTGACATAATGCGCCGTGATTTGGGAAATTGCAAAACCTATGGATTTTAGGACGTACCCTGTTTGTTTCCATACTGTCCCTAACAACCCTACTGGCAAGAGAAGTCCGGAAGCAAATTTCAAAAAGCTAAATGGGCTATCTTTTTCCTTATGGTTATCTCGGGCCCTTAGCCAGGTCATGAAAAGACCCGCTAGAGTATGGAAGGTAGCAGCAGGCGTAATGACGTGATCAATTAGCTCATTCCGTTTTGATAATTCCTGTTCCTCCAGTAATAATATTTCCTGATCAAGTTCGGCTATGTTATTTATCATCATTGCATGATTAGTTACAGGACTTTTTTATAATAATATTTACGATAGGCTTTTGCAAGGCCTTCTTTAATGCCAGGATCGCAATACCGAATACTATAAATAATCCGGTAACAGCTCCAAAACCTGCCAGTAGCGATCCTAAGACAGAACCCAGATAAAAGGCCAGCGTGACGCTGCCAAATAAAAAACCCACTACAAAACTACCGGCTGCTATCACATCCATAATAAGGCAGGCAACGATGGGAGAGCCTTTTCTGATAGCTTTGAGTTTTTGGAACCTAAAGCTGGTTTCAGCGTAGGATATTAACTGGGCAAATAAAATGGGTTCCTTTATAGATTCTGTTTCCATGGTTGTTGAACTTTATTTCGCTACCAATTAAGCATGTTCGGTGTCATCAGCTAATAAGGGCTGCTCAGCCTGGATGATAATAGACTTTACAGCTTTTAAAATTTCATCTTTAAGCGCAATCAGTTGATTTATTTCCCCTGCGGCTGTTTCCTTGATCGATCTCCCCAAATTCTTAATTGATCCCGTAAGCGCGTCCTGCGTTTCCGTACCTTTTTCCGGTGCCATTAAGATACCTATTGCCACCCCGGCTGCGAGTCCCGCAAGCAGCGCCTTGATTACTTTTGAATTATCTTCCATTTCATTAATGTATTTACTGGTGTTTGATACCGTCAAAAGTAGACCTTATCCATGCTGAGAAACTTTTGAAATCAAAGCATTCCCTTAGCAAATCAAATAAGTTATTAATGGGATCTGCTGCTATGTTGAGGTATTTCATCCGTGTTTTCTGAATTCCATTAAATGATTGCAGGCCCATTGATTATTCTTGCAGTAACGGATGCGTTTATAACGGTGACTGATCGTTGACATAATCACCGGGGTCTTTTTTGTTAAAGCTATACAGTAAATAAAACAGCGATGGCAGGATAAAAATGCTACCGACGAGCAGAGCAGTTCCCAAAGCAATTATCGTTCCTTTTGGTACATTTGAATCCAGCAGGGAGAGGGTTGATCCGGATTTCAAAATGATAATATTCGGAAAATGCCCATAAGTTACGGCTATCCAAAGAAGCCCAATAGTCACTGCCAACAGTAGTCTTACGGTTATTTGTCCTTTTCTTTTTAAGCTGATCCATGTTAAGCTAAAAAAAATCAACGCGCCCAATGTGGCGGTAAAACTAATTATTGATCCCAACAGCCATGCAATAAGCGGGATATGCTGGTACCTGGCTGCGGAAAAAACAAAAATTAGGGAAATTGTTCCTAAAATTGTCATTAATCTCGTTTTTTGAATATAAACGGCCTTTTCAGATGTTTCTTGAACTTGTCCTGAAAGATATACTGCAGCTATAAAGCCACAAAGGAAAACAGTAAATAAACCTACTGCTACAGAAAAGAAGTTGAACCAGTCATAAATATAGGCATCCAGAAAATTATTTGCGTGAGGATTAATCTGTCCCGAAACAGCACTGCCGGCTATGATTCCAAGAAATAATGGGGTTATGAAACTTGAATGAATATAGATCCGGCTATACAACCGCTGCGATTCATCCTTTACCGCATCATAATTCCGGAAGGAAAATGCCGTTCCTCTTGCGATTATCCCCACCAGCATTAGAACCAGCGGAATGTGCAGGTAAATGGCCACCAGCGAATAAATTTGCGGGAATCCTACAAACATAATGACCACTGCAATAATCAGCCACATATGATTGGCTTCCCAAACCGGTCCTATGGCATGATAGCCATTATTCCTGATCTGTTCCCTGTATTTTTTTGCAGAAAACCATTCTAAAATACCGGCTCCATAATCCGCACCGCCGGTCAATATATAAATAAGGAGGGATACCCATAAAAATCCAAGGATTACATAATACATTTTTTATATAATTAAATATTGTGATCATAAATAACCGGCACCATTCTGATCTGTCTTCTTAATAATAATGCGACCATTAAAGCCAGGGATAAATAAATGCCCGCAAACAAGTAAAATGAATAGATCATCGCGGGCATGGGGGTCACTGCGTCAGCTGTCCGCATATAGCCTTGAATTATCCAGGGTTGTCTTCCAACTTCAGTTACTGTCCATCCTGCTTCAACGGCAATAAACCCGAGTGGTGTTGCAAGTGCGAACATCTTAAAGAACCATCGGCTGTTCAGCCATATTTTACGCCATTTGAAAGCGAAAAAAAACGATAGGGATAATCCAAGCATGGCCATACCCATAGCTACCATCAACTGAAAAGCATAATGGACAACAGGTACAGGAGGCTCATCTGCTTTCGGAAAAGCATCCAGCCCTTTTACCACGGTGTTAAATTTACCACTCACCATAAAGCTTAACAAACCTGGGATTTCAATGTCATCTTTTACCCTTTGATGAGCGACATCGGGAAATCCTCCAATGATTAAGGGTGATCTGGGTTCAGTTTTGAAATGTGCTTCCATAGCCGCAAGCTTGACCGGTTGATTTTTTGACACAAATTTGGCACATAGGTCACCACTAAATGGTTGGACAATAGCTGCAAGTCCGGCGAAAACTGCCGCGATCTTAAAAGCAGAACTGTGGAAAGAGATATTACGGCCCCGAACGACCATAAACGCATGGATACCGGCAACAGCGAAACCAGTCGCGGCAAATGCAGCAATAATCATGTGAAGTGCCTCTGGAAACCACGCATGATTGAACATGGCTGCAACCGGATCGATATTAAAAAACTTGCCATTCTTGTAAGAAAATCCGGCTGGAGAGTTCATCCAGCTGTTAGCAGATACCACCAGAATTCCGGATAATAAGCCTGTGACACCTACGATGATTCCCGTAAGCCAGTGAAACCATGGATTGAAACGGGTCCAGCCGTAGAGAAAAAAACCGAGTGCGATCGCTTCTATAAAAAAGGCAGTTCCTTCCAGTGAAAATGGCATGCCAATGATGGGTCCGGCCTCCCTCATAAATGAGGGCCATAACAAACCGAGTTCGAAAGAAAGGACGGTGCCGGACACAGCGCCCGTTGCAAAGAAAATAGCCACTCCCTTGCTCCAGGCAACGGTTATATTTTTATACACAGGATTGCCGCGCCTCAGATAAATAAAGTGCGCGACGGCCATAAAAAATGGCATGACCATGCCGATGCAGGAAAAAATAATGTGAAAAATCAGGGAAAGCGCCATTTGGGAGCGTGCGGCTATTAAGTTATCCATTTAGACTTGTATTTAAATATTAAAGCATAGCTGCCAGCTATTTACTGCGCTTTAAAACAAATCTACCGTGAAATACGCCGCCCCAACTTGAAAAGTCAAAGCATATCCTTTGATTTTCACCTATTTAGTTGTGATGATTACAGTGGCAAGAAATTGCCCCTGTAGTCGCCCGGAAATCGAAACGGATAAGTTGTTGCCAGATTAATAAAATTAATGATTTCCACCACTTTCTGAGGGGTTATATAAAACTTCATACGGCGGAAATAAAATGGAAATAGAGGTGCCATTATCACCGAAGATATCAAAATGACCAGCAATCTCCCTAGTTAATCCGTTAATCAGTGACATTCCTAATGACTTAGTTCTGTCATTTACATTAAAATTCTTTGGTAGGCCAACTCCATTGTCCTCAATTTTTAGCAGGTAAGATCCACTGATTTCTAATAATTTGATTGTTATTTTTCCACCGGGTTTATTAAAGGCATATTTAATCGAATTAGTAATTGCCTCATTAATAATTAAACCAAGCGGTATGGCTTGGGACACATCAAGGTCAATTTGCTCCACATCAATTTGAAACATTATGGTATTGTTCAAGCTGAAGCTGTCTTTTAAATAATTGACCAGTTCCTTGATGTAATCAGCCGATCTAATACTCGTCATGTTATCGCCCATATACAATTTCTGGTGGATGAGGGACATAGCGTGTACGCGGTGTTGGCTATCTTTTACAGCAGCCAATGCATCATCATTATGTAAGTAGGCCGACTGTGATTCCAGCAGGCTGACTATAGTGTGCAGGTTGTTCTTTACCCGATGATGTATTTCTTTCACCAACCATTCTTTTTCAGTTATTAAATTTTCCAGCACTTTTTGCTGGCTTTGTAGTTTGACATTACTACGTTGTTTTGATCGGTATAGATAATAAAGCAGACCAGCAATGATGGTTACCAAAGCGATTGCGCCAACCGTCATTTTTCGAAAATAAGTATCCTGCTTTAATTTAGTATTCTGTAATTCATTAGCCTGTTTAAGAATTTTGATATTACGGTCTTTATTTACCGTTTCAAACTGAATTTTAAGTTGGTCATATTCTTGCCTGACCTTGGTGTTATTGATGGAATCAAACATTATTTTGTAAGACTGATAGTCTTTGATAGCGGCAACGTTTTTGCCAGTTGCTGAGTCAAGCTTAAAAGATGCGTCATAAAGATTCATTTTAGTTATAACACTTTTGAAAATTAAATTCAAGGCCTCGGTTTTTTGGAGGTATACTTTAGCTAATTTGAATTTTCCTTCTTTGCAATAAATAGTCGCTAATACGATATACCCATCAGGTAATATATTATGAATATATTGAATGGGATAGTGGTCAGCAATTTGTACAAAGTTTTGAAGCTGCGTTTCGGCTTTTGAGTAATCTTTGAGTCCATAATAAGAATGTCCGGTAGAATAATATACGTTTAACTGATCCAGACTACTCTCAGGAGGGAACTTTCTGGTGATACTTTTTATCAGCGTCAGCGTTTCTTCATATCGGCGCAGATCGAATAATACGTGCGTTTCATCTATGAAACTTTGATACCAGAAAATCTGTGTTTGCTTTGTTTTAAGCCCATTCACTGCTTTTTGGTGCCAGGCAAGGGCCTGGTCGTATTCTGACAGAAACGTCATTGCCTCCCCCATACGCTGATAAAAAACTGATGATAAAGCATTATCTCCGGTTTCCTGCATATACTTGATTGATTGCCGTGCATATTCAAGCGAAGAAATGAAATCAGCTTTAGTCATCGCCATATAAGCGTAAACATTGTACGTATATTGCTGATGCCGAAAGCCAATGGCCTTTTCTATTTTTAAGATTTGTACGATCTCTTCATCAATCATTTTATTGCTAACCATGAAGTGTAGCGTGAAAATATCGGTAAGCGCCTGAAATTCGAGAATATTAAGTTTCAGTTTTTGACTGAGTAACAGGGTTTTTTGCAGAATTTTTAATTTATCCGGCGAATTAAAAGGCAGAAAGCTTGCTTTAGTGTATAATGCAACGGCTAACGCAGGCTCGTCTTTATTAACAGTTGCCGCCTTGACGAGCTTTTGAAAGTAAGCCTGACTTTTTTGCATGTCACCGGCTTTGGCGTAATATTTTCCGTACATGTCATCACATATATTTATCCATTTCGTTGATCCAGCCAACCTCACCAGGGAATAGGCCATATCATTATAAGATTTTGCACTGTCTAAATCAGATTTGTCATTTTGCGGTTTAAATAAATAATAGCTACTGAGTTCAAACAACCGTCTTATCTTATAATCGCCTTTTAACGATACTAATTGATCCCTGGCTTTAACCAGTTGGCCAGAATTAATCAATTCCATGCCTTGTGTAGTTTGATCACCGTCAAATCCCGCATTATAGGGAAGTAAGCGATTGATATGATAGATTTGGCAGGCCATAGATGTTGCACTATCCAGATTCAATTGCCCCTGTGTTACCTGGTTAATATAATTTCCTACATACTGCGCTAATAACCTTTTCATAGCAACATTGTAGTAATCAGGCGATGTATTATATATTATTTGTGAACCGGCGGTATTTGCGAGGGCCACAAGAATGACAGCAATGGTTATGATCTTTTTTAGGCCTGGTGACCGAATAGATTTATACATTTTTAAATGAATGAAATGTCTTAATAACCGGATATACACATGTATCTAAAAGATCCAAAATACTTTCACATTCCGGATATAGGGTTATTTTAATATAATAAGTGAACAAAGAGGATATTATATCAAGAATCCGAGCCGCAAGTCAGAATGAGCGAAACAAGTAAGTCAAATGCGATATATAGAATTTTAGCTGAAGATAGTAAAAAAACTGAAATCAGTTTCGTTACTTTCACTATTATATTAATAGAAAAAAACTAAGACCAGTTGTTTATAATGTATCGGATAAACAAGTAATTAATTTACGGAAACAGTTTTATTAGCGTTTTTTATGCTATCCTGCCTTTGCTTTGCTTTTTTTGCAAAAAATCCTTTTAATAAAAAGTTGTGTTTTAGAGCCTCCATATTATCATTGAATCCCGCGGTTCCATTTTTAATATTTTCCATACTTACTTTGATATTTCCTGCCATAACAGAGTCTCTCAAAAGCACGTGTAACGGACCATCGCCATTATTTATTTCTTCGTTCAAATGGCTGACTAAATCATTCGCCCCAGATGTTGCTTTATCCGCGTTAATTGAAGCAATACGGGCATGTTCAAGGATTGTTTTTAAACTATTTGCAAAAGCGGTATCCGTCAGCAACAAGCCCGCTGCGCCTTTTCCATTTCGGATTTGCCTTACGGCCAGATTTAGGCCCTGGGTCATTTCACTCGCATTGGCGCTGGTGTTTTCCGCATTAAATAAAGTCCTTTGAATACTATGACCAATATCCTTGTTACTTAAAATACTGAACAGGCTGCTGCTGTCAATCTTAAGAATAGAATTTTTTAAAATTTCCGATATGACTTCCACATTATCGTTTGTCTTCGCAAGCTTTAAAATCATCGCGTCCAGGCTGACCGTTCTTTGTGTTGCAAGCAAATCGCCATTACTTACCTTAATACCGCCTCCGGGTACATTAGTAATATTTATAACCTTATTACCCATCAGACCTTCACTGCCGATAACCGCGAGGGCATTTTTTTGAATGAAAGATTTGATCTTATTATCTACAATAAGGATGACTTCAATAGTGGTGTCATCAATCATACTTATTTTTTTTACCGTGCCTGCCTGTATCCCCGAAAACAGGACATTATTTCCCTCAGTTAACCCACTTAATTGTTTAAAATGAACCTTTAATTCAAAATTTGACCCGAATACGCTGCGGTTACTCCCGATCATGTAAAGCGCCAGCATCAATGAAAAAATTCCTGCCAGGACAAAGATCCCGACTTTTGTATTGTTTACAATTTGTGTTTTCATAATTTCATTCAAAAAATTGTTTAATCTGTTCGTCTTCTGACTGTTCCAGGGATTGATAAGTTCCCTCGGTATAACACTTGCCATCCAGTAACAATACCACGCGATCAGAGGTATTTTTAACACAATTCATATCGTGGGATATGATGATCGAAGATGTTTTTAATTTATCCTGAAGTTCCAGGATAAGATTGTCGATTTCTCTCGCGGTAACAGGGTCCAATCCGGTGGTTGGTTCATCGTAAAGAATGATTTCGGGTTTGAGAATCATAGTTCTGGCGAGTGCAATTCTTTTTTGCATTCCACCTGATAATTCGGCTGGCATCATCTCCGATGTATAGGGGAGCTTGACATTCTCAAGTGCCTCCATTACCATTTGATCTGTTTCTTTCTGGGAGATATTGATCCAATGCCGTCTAAGCGGAAACTCCAGGTTTTCACGAATCGTCATGGAATCGTACAAGGCATTACCCTGAAATAAAAAGCCGATCCTGGTCCGGACTTTATCCAGCTGGTATTCACTTATACCGGTAACTTCTTCGCCAAAAACTTTAATGTTTCCGCTATCTGGCTTCAATAGTCCGATAATACACTTAATCAATACAGACTTACCGGCGCCCGATTTTCCAAGAATGACTACATTTTCGTCCTCATTGACCGTCAAATTAAAGTTGTTCAGTATTCTCCGGTCGCCAAAACTTTTCTGCAGGTTTTCGATCCTGATTGGAGGATTCTGAATAAGTTGCTGTTCGGTATTTATTAAATTATTCATCATCAATTCAGGCCAAGAACATTAGTAAACTGTACAGCCAATAAATCGATGATAAAAATGAGAACAGAAGAAATTACTACCGCTGAGTTTGCTGCGGTACCAACCCCATGTGTTCCCTTTTCAGAATTAAACCCCTTATAACATCCAATCATACTAACTGCAAACCCAAAAAGAAAAGTTTTCACAAACGCCGGTATTACGTCGCCATACCTTAGTCCGTTAAAAACTTCGGTAAAAAATAAATGAAAACTCGTTACGCTCCGGATATTGACACCTACGTAAGCACCGAAAAGCGAAATTGCGTCCGCCAGTACTGTTAAAATTGGCAACATGAGTGTGGCAGCTATTATCCGCGTAGCAACCAAATATTTGAAGGGATTGGTGCCGCTGACATCCATTGCATCAATTTGTTCCGTAACTTTCATTGAACCCAGTTCTGCACCTATGCTACTTCCTATTTTACCTGAAAATATAAGTGCCGTTATCACCGGGCCTACTTCTCTGACAATTGCAACACCGACCATAAATGGTAATTGGGATTGTACACCGTAACTGATCAGAGCGGGTTGCAGTTGCATCGTCAACACAAGCCCCATGATAAAACCGGTTAACCCTACCAATGCAAATGATTTATATCCAATATTGTAACACTGGGTTAAAAATTCTTTTACCTCATACCTGGATTGAATACCCATTCCTAAAAAATGACCGGCAAACCGCGATGTTTCCCCGATTTCCGATAAAAATGCTTTGGTCCTTTGTGGAATCGTCATGGTATAAGATGATTAATTTGTGATTGCAAATTAAGTTCTAATCACAAACCGATCTCTTTAGAAATCAAACAATCTGCTTACGCTATCAACCAGTCGGCTTAAATATGGCGGCCTTTCTGCCCCCGATTTTAAAAGAAAGTTGTTCGATTTTAAAAGACTTAAACCGTTAGATTTATTGTCCTTTGTTCAGGTAGTTGCTGAAATATATGCCGTATTGAATTTGAGGCCTTCTACATTTCTGCTCGATCTTTCGATTTTGCTCCTTCGGGAGCGATCTGATTACATTTCAAAAAGTAAAATATGATAATGGATTATTCAAGTCTCCTGATTCAAATCAACCATTACATAATGGATTATCTTAACTTCAAAATAGATGAAAGATTTACCTACCACAATGCGGAGCATGCGCAATATGTAGCCACGGCTGCGCTGAGAATTAGTAAAGACGATGGACTGGACCAGGAAGATTTATTTATTTTAACAGTTGCAGCCTGGTTTCATGATATAGGGTATGCCGAAGGTCCTGAACACCATGAATTGCGCGGGAGCGAAATGACGATCGAATATTTAGTTGGATTAAAGGTGCCTGACCCGGTAATTGACAGGATCGCAAAATTGATTCTGGCAACGCAAATCACCTATCAGCCACAGGATAAACTCGAAGAAATCCTCAGGGATGCCGACCTGTTTCACCTCGGGACGGCGTCATTTGAAAAGAAAAATGAGCAGTTGCACCGGGAACAGGAGTTTTTGCAGAACAAACTAATCAGTAAAAAGGTATGGTTCTCCGATTCGCTTAAATTTCTGCAATCACATAAGTACCATACGGAATTTTGCCGGCGCAGGTCAACCATGATGGAGCAAAAAAATATACGATTACTTCAAAACAGGTTAAAAGAGGTTGATGCAGCGGGCACAGAAGATGATCTTTTAAAATCAGCTGAAAGATCACAAGCAGGAAATGTCACTAGGGGCATTAACACCTTTTTCCAGATAGCTTCCAGTAACAACCAGCAATTAAGTAATATGGCCGATAATAAAGCCAATATACTGATTACCGTAAATTCCATTATTATCTCCGCTATCGTTAGTTTTTATTTGCGAAAACTGGCTGACAATGATTACTTGTATATTCCCGCATTTTTAATTCTGGGAACTGGTTTATCGTCCATGATTTGTGCTATACTGGCAACCCGGCCAAAAGTTTCAAGAGGTACCTTTAATCAGAAAGAACTTAATTTAAGGCAGGTAAATCTTTTGTTTTTCGGCAATTTTTATAAAATGAAAATTGAAAAGTACACCGAAGGTATTTTAATGATGGTTAATGATTTGGATTATCTTCAAAACTCTTTGATAAAAGATGTTTATTTCCAGGGGGTGATCCTGGGACGAAAGTACTTTTTGTTAAGACTGGCCTACAGTATTTTTATGTTGGGAATAATTCTTGCCGTACTGGCATTTTTGATTGTTTTTATTCTGCGGGGACATGAGCCTAAAATCAAAACGAACCTGCAATCTTAAGCTCCGGTTTATTTTCTGATATTTCTTAATTTCAAATAGTTGCAACCTGGGTGTCATTCCGCGATTTCCGGCTTTTTGAGACAGACCAGCTGCTCAAATCCAATTCGACTATCGATCTTCCGACAACATCGGGCGCTAATTCAGCTATAACGTCGTCCAAACCAGTTTGATTTCCAAATGACTTTGTTTGAAGAGCAAAGGAGCCGGTAGCCTGTTAAAAAGAGCTTTGTAGTCTGGTCGCTAGTTAAAGAAACGTTAAACCGGACAAAGCTAAATTATAGCCTTGACGGTTTAACTGGCGTGTATCGAAAATAGCGGTGAAGAAAAATTAAAACAATAGGTAAATGAGCGTCTAATAAACCATGAAATGAAAACAGCCAACTGCCTGACAGATGAAATATTGGATGTTATCATCGACATGAATGAAAAAGGGTTTGATCATGATTTTGTATTGGACGGACAGCGTATCTGCTGCCTGCAGCTCGGTGAAACGATCATCGCGGACGATTTCGAGATATTGGAGATTTATTGTTGCCGCCACCTGTTCTACAAGCAGCCAAAATGCATTTTATTTGGCATTCAACTTACAAAATATAGTGTAAAAGGGATACTGATGATCAGCCTGAAATCTGTTGTTGGCGAGGTTACCTTACAGCTATCGAAAAAATTGCATCTGGAAACAGGCGGGCAGGCGATAAAAACGATCCTGCTTCATTAAACGGTGAAAATAGTCAATGTAAACCAATATCGTTTTTGCTCACGGTATTTGGAAGTTTAGCGATATATCATTGGCGGCAAACCTGTTATTTTTTTCAAATAGTTGATTATTAATCATATATAAATCGGGCACATGGCTTGAATAGCATTGGACATATCTATTGTTAAATAATTAATTAAAAGCAAACAAAATGAATAACGAATCTAAAATCACCCCGGCACACATGGATTATGCTGCCGATCCCCACTTGTCTAACGCCGTAAAGGAATTCCTTAAACCACTGAATGGAGGAGGACCTGGATTGGAAACACTTCCAAAAGATGCAGCCAGAAAAGTGCTGGTCGACGCGCAGAATGCATTTGCCGTTGATTTGTCCGGTATCGATGAATCAGAGCAGATCATTAGCCAGGATGGAACTGATGTTAAAATTAATATTGTCCGGCCAGCCGGCAATAGCGAATCGCTTCCCGTATTTATTTTTATCCATGGCGGTGGCTGGATTCTGGGTGATTACCCAACGCACAAGCGTATGGTACGTGACTTGGTTGTGCTGACGGGATATGCCGGAATTTTTGTCAATTATACACCCTCACCGGAGGCACAATATCCAAAACCGTTAAACGAAATTTTTGCCGTTGCAAAATGGGTCAGCAATAATGGGGAGATCATCAATGTCAATCCGGCTAAAATGGGCATTGTTGGTAACAGTGTCGGCGGTAATATGGCTACCGCGACAACAATCATGGCTAAAGAAAAAGGCGGCCCTGATTTTAAAGTTCAAATTCTGATGTGGCCCGTAACAAATGCGGAATTTGATACCGCTTCATGGCAGGCATATGGAGAACAGCGCTTTTTGACCGACCCGTTAATGAAATGGATGTGGGATCAGTATACAACCTTCCCGTCTGAAAGAAAAGAAATTTATGCGTCCCCTTTACAGGCTACGGTTGAACAACTTAAGGGGCTTCCTCCCGCGCTTATACAGGTTGCGGAAAACGATATCTTAAGGGATGAGGGAGAAGCATATGGTCGTAAACTGGATACTGCCGGTGTAGATGTGACAACAGTACGCTATAATGGCGTGATCCATGATTTTGGGCTGCTCAACGGGCTTGCTGAAATCCCGCAAACCAAAGCGCTTTTTATCCAGGCAGCGGCGACTTTGAAGAAATACCTTAAATAACCCAGCTAAAATAAATTATAGTATCATCATTAAAATTAACGATCATGAAAACATATCATAAATTTTTAACCCCACGATTATTCGCTGTTATGTTAACTACAGGACTCTTAACTGTCCTGAGTAACTGCTCATTTGCGCAGGTCGATTACGCTACAGACCCCCACCTTACAGTGGCCGTGAAGAGTTTTTTGACCCCCTTAAATGCGCCTGGTCCCGGCCTGGAGACCCTTTCACCGGCTGCGGCGAGAAAAGTACTTGTAGATGCCCAGGCATCTGTCAAGTTTGATTATTCCGGCATTGAAGAAAGTGAAAAAACAATTGTGGAGGATGGGCTAACCGTAAAATTGACCATTATGCGACCAAAAGGTGTGACCAAAAAACTGCCAGTCTTTATATATGTTCACGGAGGCGGCTGGGTTCTTGGAGACTATCCAACGCATAAGCGCATGGTACGCGACCTGGTTGAAGGAACCGGCTTTGCCGCAGTATTTGTTAACTATAGCCCGTCTCCCGAAGCAAAATACCCGGTACCCGTAAATGAGATATACGCAGCGTCAAAATGGGTAAGCGCCCACGGCGATGAAATAAATGTTGACGGTGCGGATATGGCTATTATAGGAAATAGCGTCGGAGGCAATATGGCTACTGCAACTGCTTTAATGGCAAACGCGAAAGGAAAGCAGCTATTTAAAGTCGAAGTATTGATGTGGCCGGTAACCAATGCGGATTTTGAGGATGATTCATGGAAAGCTTTCGGCGCTCAGCGTTTTTTAACAGCTCCTTTAATGAAATGGATGTGGGATAATTATATCCCGGTTGAGAAGAGAAACGAAATATACGCTTGTCCTTTATTGGCAACGGCAGCCGACATGAAAGGGTTACCGCCTACGCTCATTATGGTGGCAGAGAACGATATTCTCCGTGACGAAGGTGAAGCTTACGGAAGAAAACTTGACGAAGCCGGAATTCCCGAAACGACCATCCGCTTCAACGGGATGATACATGACTTTGGCTTACTGAACGGACTTGCGGAAATACCTCAAACAAAGGAATTATTCCTCGAAGCTTCTGCTACCCTGAAGAAATATCTTAAATAGCGCTTCATAATGCGATGTTAAAAATTCTGCAGCCGGTTCTGATACATTCATTTGTGTGGGCCGGCTGCCGGATTTAACGGGCTGCTGATAACACTTACTTTTCCCGCATTTCCCTGGCTGTCCATAGCGGGGCCATATAATGACATCGGTTAATTTAACTACGCAATATGACCGCTTTTTGGATACCGAGTTTTTTCATTCGGGAATTGAGCGTAGAAAAATTTATATCCAGCAACTCGGCCGCCCCCCCCTTTCCGGAAATTTTTCCGTTTGTTTTACTTAGTGCAAATAAAATGTGTTCGCGCTCATTCTCATTTAATGTTTGAAATGCCCTGTCGTTTTTAGAATTCCTGAACCGCCTGTCGATCGGTACCAGGTCCATTTCCTGGATAACCGTTCCTTTCGCAAGCAAAATACTTCTTTCAATAAAATGCTCCAATTCCCGTACGTTGCCCGGCCACTCATATTGCATCATCTGTTGCAGGCATTTATCGGAAATGGTATAGGTTTTACCGATAGTTTTTGAAAACCTTTTAATAAACTGATAGGCTAATTCCTCAATGTCATCTTTTCTGTCTTTTAAGCGGGGTATATTTATAGGAAACACGTTTAGCCGGTAAAACAGATCACTTCTGAAGCGGCCTTCCACTACCTCTTCGTGGAGGTCCCGGTTTGTTGCCGCTATAATGCGTACATTGATTTTTATGACACCCTTTCCGCCGATCCTTTCAATTTCCCGCTCTTGGATTGCCCGAAGAATTTTAGCCTGTACACCCAGTGGCATTTCGCCGATTTCGTCCAGGAACAATGTGCCATTGTCGGCCAGTTCAAATTTGCCCGTGTATTTATCGACCGCACCCGTAAAGCTTCCTTTTTCATGTCCAAATAATTCGCTCTCGATCAATGTGGGAGGCAGTGCCGCGCAATTTAATTTCACCATGATGTTCTGCTTTCTGCCGGATGCAGCATGCACCGCACGCGCCACCAATTCCTTTCCGGTACCGGTATCTCCTTGAATAAGAACGGTGCTGTTTGATAACGCTACGTGCTTTATGCGCTGACTTACATACTGCATCTCTTTCCCATACCTGTCCAGTTCCTCCTGCCAAAGTTCATATTCAAAATCTCCTGTCCGATAGGTGTTTTCCATCTTAAATCAACTTAGTATCCGGTCATTTCTTCCAAATGATATTTAATCTTTTCATTCATGGTCATAGGTGGCGTTAAATCTATCCTAAATTTAGTATAATTTGTGATATATCAATAAAAAATACAAACGATTTTTTATATATGGTTAATAATCAATTATTTAACATTGGAATGGTAATTGAATGTAGCTATTAAAAAACCCATGTGCCCTTCACTATTAAATCCAACAAATATTGAAGAACAATTACTGAAATTTAATCAGGAACGAACCATACTGCTCAGTATCGCTGAAGAAATATCTTTAGCCAGGTCAAAGGATGAACTTTTAACGATAATCAATACCAAGTTTAAAAAGCTCTTTTCTTATGATGATGGAGTCGTTTGTTTAATCAATGAAGATCAGGTTACGCACTCGGCATATTTGTATAACCAGGATGAGTTTTTTACTAAATATCCCGGATCTGAAACGATGGCGGACCTGAAATTTTCAATTACTGACGGGATTTTTGATGCCATAGCCAGCTCTGCAGAAGTCATCGTCATTGAATTGACAGAAATAGCTAAATTACCGGATGTTGCTGAATACGTCCCATTCTGGATAAAACAAGGAATGCGGCAATTGATTGGCGTTCCGCTGAAAAAGGGCGGCCGGCCAATAGGTTCCTTTTCATTTTACACCAAAGAAAGAAATTCAATCGTAAAAGAGCAATTTTCCCTGCTCTACGGAATCTGTTCCCATATTGCTATTGCTATTCAAAACATTTTAGTGAACGACCTGAATGAAAAAAACAGTTATGAAAAAGGCGTTTTGCTGGAAATATGCAATGGCTTGTCAGTTGCGAAGGACAGAAGTGACGTTGCTAAAGTCATTCAGGCGAAATTGAGCAAACTCCTGCCATTCAATACTTGCATCCTGGGGTTAATTGATGCTTTTTATAATAAGTTTCACAATTATTCAATACAGTCTTCGGGGAACCAGGAAACAGAAAAGACCGGCTTGTCTTGCCAGGAAATGCCTGTCAGCATGGAGATCAGGCAGATGCTGGCACAAATAAGTTTTCCTGCGGTGGTCGATTTTTCTACCAATAATAATAATGATCTGCTGTTGACCTTTTTCACAGATATCGCCCTGTTTGAGTTTCGCGAGGGCGTTATCGTCTGCCTGTCTGAAGGTAATAATTTAATAGGATTTTTAGCATTGCTTTCAGGAACAACCAACAATTATAAAGCCAATGAATTGAAATTGCTGGAAGGTATAGGTAGTCAATTGATATCGGCTGGTAATAATATTTTAGCCAAAGAGAATATTAAAAGGCAAGAAAAAGAGAAAGCTTTCCTGCTGTCTTTTACCAACCATATTGTAACCGTAAGGGATATAAAAGGCCTGAAGTTTATCATTAAACAAGCGCTTAAGGATTTGTTCCATATCAAAGCTTACCTGATCACTGTAAAGAATGAAGATAACGAAACCTATAGCTATTTTTTACAGGATTTCGCTGATTATAACCCTGAAGATGAGAAATTTAAGGTACTGTTGAATTCTAAATTCCCGCTAAAAGGTTCGCTAACGAATGTGGTATTCAACGCTGAAGACACTATCTCCTTTGATATTCGTGAAGTGTTAAAATCAAAGAAATACGTAATTCCGGAACTTCCTTTTTGGCAAGCGACAGATGCCGGAAAAATGTTGGGGATAAGATTAAAAGTGGCTAATGAGAATATCGGTATTTTATGGATAGAGCCCGGACAGATCAATAATCGTTTATTAATGGGCATTTCTGCACAGATCGCTATCGCCCTTTCCAATGCCATCGCCAACGCTTCTCTGGAAAGACAATTTGCCGAAATTCAAAAATATAAACAACAGCTTGAAGTAGAAAATAGTTATTTACAGCAAGAGATTGAAACCAATTATAACTATAGTGAAATTATCGGGCCGGGTGCCGAAATGCAAAAGGTCTTCCACCTGCTGTCCCAGGTTGCATACGCCAATACAACGGTATTGCTTTTGGGGGAGACCGGAACGGGAAAAGAATTGATTGCACGGGCTGTTCATAATAGCTCGCCCAGAAAAGATAAGTTGATGGTTAAAGTAAACTGCGCGGCTTTTCCAACTCATTTGATTGAGAGTGAGTTGTTCGGGCATGAACGGGGCAGCTTTACAGGGGCTTTTGAACAAAAGATCGGAAAATTCGAGTTAGCGAACAACGGGACATTGTTCCTGGACGAGATCGGCGAAATGCCAATTGATCTCCAGGTGAAAATTCTCCGTGCGTTGCAGGAAAGAGAAATTGAACGAGTAGGAGGAAAAAAAACAATTAAGATTAATGTTCGCATTATCGCTGCTACTAACAGGGATTTACACCAGGAGGTTCAGGATGGAAAGTTCAGAAGCGATTTGTTTTATCGCCTGAATGTGTTTCCTATAACGCTACCCCCTTTACGCAATCGTTTAGAAGATATTCCTGTGTTAGTTGAACATTTCATAAAAAAACTTGCCAGGAATACAGGTAAAAATGTTAGATGCCTTTCTCCAAAAGCATTGCAGGAACTAACTGAATATTCCTGGCCGGGTAACATCCGCGAATTGGAACACATGATTGAAAGATCTTTACTGCTTTCAACAGGAAACGTAATAAAGAATGTGCACCTGCCAGCCAATAGGGATCTCAAATTTACGATGCAGGAAACGTCAATCGATAAAACGATCGACGAGAATGAACGTGAGCATATTATCAAGATACTGGGGAAATGCAACGGCAAAATTTTCGGGCATGGCGGTGCCGCCGATATTCTCGGTGTTCCGCCCTCGACACTGAATTCTAAAATAAAAAAACTTAATATAAAGAAAAATAATTCCTTTAATAATGAGTAAGTTACAAATCCTTCCCTAAACCATTATGAAGTAATGATTAGATCATTGGTAATCCTGATGTTTGTTTTTGCTTCCATCTCAGCAATTATTTTCACCAAAGGGAATGCGGCCGCACGGTTGGCCCAAAAACCCCATGGAGAGAAAAGCGATATGATACGGGTGGATAAGTTACTGGTGCCAGCCTATGATCAAAACGCATTTCATACTGAATTCGAATTGCTGCTGAGTAAGCAGAAAATTCAAGCTATTGAGTTAAAAAAAACAAACCTTCAGCAAAAATTGATCATGACCGGTATCATATTGCTGCTGATCATTGCCGGTTTGGTTTCCTACGGCTACCGCTTAATAAGGCAAAGCAAATTTGAATTGAGCGCAAAGGAAGAAAAGATTAATCAACAGCATATTGATCTGGAGCTTCTCCTGGCTGACAAGGATAGATTGCTGGATGATAATAAAGTACTTATGAAGGAAATTCATCATCGTGTAAAAAATAATTTGCATATGATAAGCAGTTTATTAGAGTCTCAATCGGCATTTCTTGAAAATGAGGCATTTATGGCCATTCAGAAAAGCCAGCACCGCATCCATGCGATATCGCTGATTCATCAAAAGCTGTATGTAAATAACAATGTGACCCATGTATCGATGTCAGTTTATATCAGGGAGTTGGTGAGTTATTTAAGGGGTAGTTTTATTTCTGATGAAACCATTGTTTTTAATCTGGACCTGGATGCCATAGAATTAGACGTGACCCAAGCAGTACCCGTTGGCTTGATCATAAATGAAGCCATTACCAATTCTCTAAAGTATGCTTTCAGAAAAGGTCAACAAGGAATTATCGAAGTTTCCTTAAAAAAGGGGAATGCAAATACAATAGTCTTATCCATAAGTGACAATGGAATCGGATTTTCAAAAGAATTTAATATAGCCGGCAGTTATCGTACTTCTTTAGGAATAAGCCTGATAGAAGGATTGGGGAAAAATATACCTGGCGAAATTAAAATAAACTCAGGTCCGGGTACCCGGATCGAATTGGTGTTTTTAAATGACTATATACCACCCAAATCTAAAATAGAATAATAAGGATTATGACAGGAAAAAACGTTGACGAATTACACGGGGTTGAATACAAATTTCCATAAAAAAATCTGCTGATCATAAAGTTATAATGATGATATTTAATTAACAGTAAGCATGAAGAAAAAAATATTGATTGTAGAAGACGGATTTGTTGAGGCTAATAACCTGCGAATCATCCTGGAGCGCGCCGGTATGGAAGTGGTGGATATTGTAGCTTCCTATCATCAGGCGATAAGCTCACTTTCGAAACAGATCCCTGACCTGGTGTTACTGGATATTTTTCTAAATGGAAAGCGAACAGGAATTGATTTGGCAGCCGTACTAAAAGAAAAAAATATCGCTTTTGTATATTTGTCGGCTAATTCGAATGAAGAAACGCTTACGGCCGCCAAAATAACTGAGCCTTACGGCTTTCTGATTAAACCCTTTCGCGAAAAGGACATTCTCGTCACCCTTAATATTGCGAACTATCTTCATGAGCAAAAACAACGTTTTCAGCAAACCGACAAAAATTTCTCAAAATTTGCGCCTGCTCCCAAATTTGAAGGTATAATCGGCAATTCTGCCGGATTGCAAAAAGTATTAAAACTAGTTAAAATAGTAGCGCCAACCGATACTTCCGTTCTGATTCTTGGCGAAAGCGGCACCGGAAAGGAAAGAATTGTTGACAGTATTCATGCTAATTCATTGCGAAGCAGCATGCCTTTAATAAAAGTTAACTGCGCGGCTCTTCCACCAAATTTGATTGAAACAGAGTTGTTCGGACACGAACGCGGAGCATTTACCGGGGCAAGCGAACAGCGTATTGGAAAGTTTGAATTGGCTAACAGGGGGACAATTTTTTTGGATGAGATCGGAGAAATGCCCATTGATTTACAGGTAAAACTTTTACGTGTTTTGCAGGAGAAAGAAATTGAAAGGATCGGTGGAAAGGGAAGTTTTAAAGTCGACCTCAGAATTATTGCCGCGACGAATAGAAATTTGGAAAAGGAGGTTTCAGAGGGAAGGTTTAGAATTGACCTTTATTACCGGCTCAATGTTTTTCCGATAAATATGCCTCCTCTAAGAGACCGCACGGAAGATATACCCTTGCTGGCCGATTTTTTCATTAATCAATTCTGTAAAATGAATAAAGTTACAAATAAAACCATAGCCGACAAAGTGATGGACAAATTGCAAAACTATTCCTGGCCGGGGAATATCAGGGAATTGGAACATCTGATTGAAAGAAGCATACTGCTCACTTCCGAAAAAGTAATTACTCAAATTGATATTTCTGAATCTGAAGCCCGGCCTTTCAATACCTATTCCAGCGACAAAGTCAAAACGATTAAAGAAATAGAGATCGACCATATTAAATCGGTGCTTGAAAATTGTAATGGTAAACTTTCCGGGCCCGGAGGGGCGGCAGATCTTTTGCAATTACCCTACAGTACACTTATTTATAAGATAAAGAAACTGGGAATCAAGAGTGATAAATATTTTTTTTGATCCTGATGAAAAGGTGTGTTTTCAATCATATAATCCGGCGTAAATATTCAATCTCTCCGGAAGCTAACTATTTTTTTTACAAGCTGACCTGGGTTGCCAGGATAAAACTACCTTCTGAAAACTGCTGGTGATTGTCTTCTACAATTGGCCTGGTTTGATATTTAAAGGATATTTTTGCGTGATGCCCGTCAAGATAAAGGTTTCCACCTGCACTCCAATAAGTAAACTTGGCATCTCCGTAGCGCTGATATTCCTGGACAGTAAATTCTCCAAAGGGCTGAACTCTGATATCGGATTTAAACCATGTTTTAGGCAAAAGTAAACCGGCTTGTGTAAACCAGGTCGTTCCGGTGCCAGTGACGGGTGCCAGGTTTCCAAACCCGGCCTGGGAGACATTCCCGGTATAGCCTGGAGCCAAACTTACATTGGCGTTCATAATGGACTCGAAACGCAGGTAGTTCGGGCCGAAATCGTCGTGGTAAAAAACAGAATAGGCGGTGACTGCCCAGTTCTTTGCGCCTCCGAATGGCAGATCAGCAAAACAATCCACCGCCCATATAAAAATATTATGCCGGATAAACGGCGAGGTCGCCGTGTTATTAACCTGAGTTACCGTACCGTCGTTACTTTGATAATATCCGGCACCTATATTGAAAACCTTTTTTGTGCCCAGATATGTTCCGACGTTATAGGGAAGAAAATTACTTTCCCGGTCAAGGAACTGCCAGTCAGCATAGCCGGTGGTGGACAGCATTCCCGGTGCATTATTGTCAACGGCATAGTTTACTTCAGGTGAGCCAGCTGAGTAGGCGATCGGCGACGACAATACGGTGAAGGGCTTATTTACCGACCAGCGGTAGCTGACCGGCCCGGCATTGCCTTTAATATAAATGCCCAGTTCCCTTCCGAACTGATCGGACTGCTCCACCAGGGGCCAGTTAAAGAGCGGTGCATCAACCGCTAGGTAATTTGACGTCGCTGTAGTAGTCATCCTGCTGATGCCCATCCAATAATGAAGCCCGGTGCCGATGTAAAGTGAAAAATCGTTCTTTTTACCAGTCGCGGCGTCCTTATCCGGAACTACGGCATACTCATTCCATAAATCATGCAAATATAGGCCCGGTTTTTTGCCCAGCGTACTGCTGAAGGTTTGACCGCCATTTCCCGTACTTCCGCCTCCCGGCACACCGCCCTGGGAAAAAGTTTGGTTATCAACACCAATATCAGAAAGTATTAAGTATTTCGGGCTAAGCTGCGCATAGATCAGAAGCCGGAATTGCCTTAACCCGATATCAGTAAGGTCCTTTTGCGGAAGGCCGTTAACCGCTGTTCCAGGATTGAGCTGTGTTTCTCTGGTCCAAAACGTCGCATAAGTAAGGAAATGAATATATTTTTGTCCTGAACTATCCAATTTAATATTCATCCCATCCTTATATTCAGGAGAGCCCCCCTGCCCAAAGGAATAATTTACCTGGCAAATGAGCGCCATTACTGATAATAGTATAAATTTAGTCATCATAGCATGATTTAAGGTTAATTGTTCAGGAGCGCTTTACTTTTTTTCCATGACCCGTTTCATGAATAACTAAACTCGCCACCAGTGCAAGTGCAATCACCGCAAGGAAAAATAAACCTGCACCCTGCAGGTGACCTGAATGATCTTTGGTTGTCAAAAGGGTTTTGCCAAATTTGGCCGCGAAAAAAGGGCCGATGATCGCCGTAATGATGAAGGTTAAAAAATTGATTCCACCTGTCGCGCTGCCTTTAACGTTATCCGGATTAGCTTCCTTAATTATGGTATATGGAATCATCGCAGCGCCGGAAGCGACCCCGAAAATAAACATGGACACAACGGGCGGAACTATTTCTGGTAAAAAGATAAATGCGGAGAAACTGATCATCATCAGTAAAATGCCACCGGCAAGGACCGGCTTACGGTGACCTATCTTATCCGATATCCAGCCCAGCAGCGGGCAGCCGATCACCCATCCCATGGGAACCATGGAACAGGAGATAACCGCAAGATTATAAGGTACCAGTCTGTCTTCCTGGAGGAAAGAAACGCCCCAGGTCATCGCAAAAATTGTCGTGGGTGCAAAAAGCAAACCGGAAATCAAACCACTCAGATAAGATTGACGGTTGGTAAAAACGATACCATAGGGAGCCAACACATTCGAAAGGGGCGCTCTCCGTTCAGTCACTTTATCTTCACTGGGGGTCACCAAAAAGATCAGTGAACTAACCACCGCACAAGTGACGCCAATGATGATCCAAAAGGTGCTGATAGATAGCCCGCTGTGGATAAGAGGGCCCGCTACAAACTGCCCGGCGGCACCGCCGAGCATGCCAACGCACTGTGTGATGCCAATGGCAGTCGCCATTCTTTTACTGTCAAACCCATGCGCGGCCAGGTATGCACAGCCGGTAAAGGCGAACGCAGAACCCGCGCCCTGGAGTAACCGGCCTGACTCGGCAGCATAAATATGCGGCATGGCAAACATCAGGCAACCGGCGCACAGGATAGCGGCCCCTGCGGCAATTGGTTTTTTCCCTCCAAACCGGTCAAGCAGGATTCCCGCAACGAGGCTTGTTAAAGAATAGGTGTAATAATAGGTTCCCAGAATCGAGCTCACCCGCAAGTTAGTAACGGACAGCGCAGCTGACAGCTGGGTGATCATTACTGCAGGCGAGGATCTTGATACGTATTCCAGGAAATAAAAAACACATCCGATGCCCCAGGCTATTATAAACGCGCGCTGTTGCTTTTTTACTGTTTCTATGTTATCTAAGTAGCTCATATAACCGGTTTTCAATTGTTGAATGAATGTTTTTCAGCTTAATCCAATAATTCCTTCATGTGTTTATAGTTGTTCTTTACCGTGTCGAGCACATCTTCGAACTTTCCACTAAGCATCATCTTGGTCATGGAGAGCGCCATACCGGTAACCATTTTCAACTCGATTACTGGTGGCAGCGACAACGCGTGAGGATCAGTCATGACGTTTACCAGTACCGGTCCATCGGTCGCAAACGCTTCCTGCAACTTTGTTTCCAGGTCAGCAGGGTCATTGATGGTAATTCCTTTCATCCCCATCGCCTCGGCGACTTTAGTGAAATCGGGGTCAAGCATTTCCACCTGGAAATCGGGTAAGCCCATTACCTCCATTTCCAGTTCGACCATTCCAAGTACGCGGTTATTGAAGACAATAATTTTAATAGGCAGGTTGTATTGTTTGATTGTGGCCAGGTCTCCAAGCAGCATGGATATTCCGCCGTCGCCGCACATTGCGATCACCTGGCGTTCCGGGCAGGCAAGCGCGGCGCCAATGGCATGCGGCATGGCATTAGCCATCGAACCATGGATGAAAGAACCGATCATTTTGCGCTCCCCGGTAGCATGGATGTACCTGGCGGCCCAAACATTGCACATACCCGTGTCACAGGTGAAGATGGCATCGTGTGTTGCCAATTTGTTTAAATTAGCGGCCACTGCTTCCGGGTGAATCTCGTTGATCTTCCCTTTGTCTTTAACGTAGGTCTGGAGATGCTCCTGTACCTTTTCATAAATATGTAATTGTGCGTCTAAAAAACTCCGGTCTTTTTTTTCTTCTAAAAGCGGTAAGAGGGCATTGATCGTTGTTTTAATATCACCAAAAAGCCCCATGGAAAGCTTCGCTCTTCGTCCCAGGTTTTCTGGCTTGATATCGACCTGCACGATTTTTTTATCTTGTGGAAAAAACGGTGTATAAGGAAAATCTGTGCCTAGCAGTAATACCAGGTCGCTTTCGTGCATGCTGTGATAGGCGGAGGGTAAGCCAAGAAGGCCGGTCATCCCAACCTGATAAGGATTGTCGTGCTCAATGCCCATTTTCCCCCGGAACGAGAATCCTACCGGCGCTTTTAATAAGGCAGCCAGTTGTACCACTTCATCATGCGCTTCCGCGGCGCCAATGCCACAAAAAATACAGATTTTGGGTAGGCGGTTAATCATGTCTGCCAGCTTCTGCAGTTCGTCTGTTTCAGGGCAAATCTTTGACTTGCAAAAATAATTATCGGTTGAAGAATCAATCTCAACTTTTGGAAGTCCCGCAACATCCCCGGGGAAGCCAATCACGGCGACGCCTTTTTTCATAATGGCGGTTTGAATAGCTGCCTGAGCCATTCTTGGGAACTGGATCGCATTCGCTGCGACTTGGGTGTAATGGCTGCAATCATCAAATAATTTGATTACATTGGTTTCCTGAAAATAGCCACTGCCAAATTCTTTCGTAGCGCAAGTAGATGCTATTGCGAGTACGGGTGCCCCGGAACGTTGCGCGTCGTATAGGCCGTTTACCAAATGCACATGTCCTGGTCCGCTGCTGCCTGCGCAGCATGCCAGGCCGGATAGCTGCGCATCCGCCGAGGCCGCAAAAGCACCTACTTCCTCATTTCTTACATGAATCCATTGTATTTCTGGATTTCGTCGAACGGCATCGTTAAATTCGTTCAGACTGTCTCCGGTAATTGCATAAACGCGTTTAAGGCCGGCCTTTAACATCATTTCTACAAGCTGATCTGCTACTTTTGCTGACATCTTATTTTGATTTTTTGGTGAATATTGATTTTGAACAGCATTTGCCAATACTCATACCAACATGTAAGTAATTGATTAATAATCGATTGCACAGGGATATAAAAAAAGTATTTCTCTTTATGTCGCTAAACCCTTAAGAATTACAAGAATATTTATCAATGAGCGGTCTTTAATATTCAACTGCACGGGGGAAATTCCGGTTGATACCGGCGCTTTGCATTAAATCTTTAATAAAGGCTTACACTTCCTAAATAAATTGGAAACCCCGCCTGATTTCATCATTGAAATTTAATCAGTAAGCCTTATAGGCTGGCAGTTTTTGTGGTAATTATTAAATATTTAGCGAAATATGGAGAATGGAAATTTTTTGCCATTGTATATCTATTTGATAAACAATATTTTATGTAGTGGCATACGGATTGGCTATTGGGTGTCGAGTTCGGATTTTATGAATTACACCTATTTGTTAAATAAAGAATGCGGATAATAATATACCGCAATTAGGCTTGGGCAGGATTATAAAGTTTGACTCCAAAAATGTTTAAATATAATCCTTAGTATATGAATGACTTAGCGGTACCAGATCATTTTTCAATTTTTAAGAAGTATAACCAGGCTTTTAAGCGGTTCGCTGGAGACGGAATTATCGATATAGACAAGCGGGTAAGGCATAAATTTGATTTTCTTATCCACAGGCTTGAGGATGTCGTGTCCTGTTTAAACGGCGAAGTGCCGCCGTTCAGGCAAAACCCGTATTGTATTGTTTTAGTTAAAAGTGGTCATGGGGTGGAAAGTATAGGTCAATTTACCTTTCCAATCAAGAAAAATACACTATTCGTTATTCCAACCAGGGTATTAAGCTCCAGCCATTATCATAGTTTAAAATGTTGCGGCTATATATTGATGTTTGATATCAATTTTTTTTTAAAAACGGAATTACCACAACATTGCATAGCCAACCGGAAAATCTTTAAAAGTACCACCCAGCCATATATAGACTTAGATGAGTCACAAGCTAATACATTGACAGCGATATTCGAAAAAATGCTGAATGAACAACAAAGTGATTCGGCTGAGAAACTGGAAATGATGGCTGTTAAAATCCTTGAATTGTTGATGTTCAGTGATCGTTTGTTTTCCAGCGCCAACCTAACAGGTAATAAAACGATTCATCATCCGGTAGTTGATAAATTCACAAACCTGCTTGAATTTAATTACACGAGTAAAAGGAGCGTAAGGCAATATGCCGAGATGCTTAATTTGCATCCTAATCATCTTAATTTTCTGTTAAAAAAACACAATGGGTTGAATGCAAAACAAATTATTAATAACCGCATAATTACGGAATCCAAATATTTATTATCCAATTCAAGTTTTATCATTAAAGAAGTTGCCAACCAATTGGGTTTTGATGATCCCAATAATTTTTCCACTTTTTTTCATAAATGTACCGGTGATTCGCCAATTGCTTACAGGGTATCATGCCCTTTGTTTAATATACCGCATTTGAAGCATCATCTTCAGGATTGAGCCTGGAATTAAGATGGGAAGGCAACGTTAATTCCCTAAAAAACTGCCATGTATTTTACTGAACTATATATACCGCATTCCAGTTGATGACCTACTAATAATAACCTATACAAAAACTTAATAATATGAAACCTATAATATTTACACTGGCTATGATTGCTTGTTTCTCTATGGCCGCAGTTGCACAGACTGAAAAAGAGGATGTAGCGATCGCGCAGTCTATTTTTGGTAAAACAAAAAAGGAGGTCATTTTAGCCAATATGCAAATTCCTGAATCCCAAAAAGAGGCGTTTTGGTCCGTATATGATGATTATGAAGTCAAAAATATTGAAATAGGCATGCAAAGAATCGAACTGATCAAGCGATTTGCCGATAACTACGATTCATTAAATGATGACGTGGCATCTAAAATCGCTACAGACTATATCGGGAACTCTGCGAAATATTTCGAGCTGTACAGAGAGTATTTCCCCAAGTTTAAAAAAGTTATCGGCGGCGTAAAAGCAGCGACTGTAATTCAACTGGAAATATACATGCAGACTGCTATCCAGGCGCGTCTTCAATCGCAGATACCTGTAATCGGGCAACTTGAAAAACACGATTATTAGGTGGAATGCTTACAACTGACCGGCGATTATATTCCCTTGGCAAACGCGTTGGATAGGAAATATTTGCATTTTCTTTTCAAATTTTTCTTGTAAAAAGAGGTATTCCGGGCCTTATCCGATTTTAATCTTTATTGATTAAAATATGATTCTCTATGGATTTGCAATTTCTTAATTTTAGAATTCAACGTACTCGGTGGTAATCCCAGGATCTCAGCTGCGCCGCCGGGTCCGCCTATCTTTCCGTTGCATCTTTTAAGAACACTTATAATGTATTCCGCTTCAATCTGTTCGAGCGTCTTGTTACCCGGCTCACTGCCGGTGGATTTTAACAGGTCCTTAGTATTTGCGGGAAGATGAATTTCGTTAAGGACAGAACCTTTATTCAACAAAAGACTTCGTTCCAATAAGTGTTCCAGCTCTCTGATATTTCCCGGCCAATCATAGGATTCCAATTGTTTAAGTACAGCCCGTCCAAGGACAGGTTTTTCTTTTTCCATCTGTCTGCTGAATTTCCCGATAAAATAATCTGCCAGCAAGGGAATGTCATCCTTGCGATCTCTCAAAGAAGGGATCTCTATTGGAAAAACATTTAAACGGTAATATAAATCCAGGCGGAACCGGCCTGCAGCCACTTCTTTTTCCAGGTTTCGGTTTGTCGCTGCGATAATCCTCACGTTAACCTTGATGGAACGGCTGCCACCGACGTGTTCGATTTCACGCTCCTGCAGCACGCGTAGCAGCTTTACTTGTGCCTCCATTGGGAGCTCACCGACTTCATCTAAAAAAATGGTACCTCCCTCAGCTAACTCGAATTTTCCAATCCGGTTTTCTATCGCACCTGTAAAAGCTCCTTTTTCGTGCCCGAATAATTCCGATTCAATCAGGTCCTTTTGCATTGCACCACAATTGACTGTAATAATCGGCTTGGAACTCCTGGGGGAAAGCTGATGAATGGAATGGGCGATCCGTTCCTTTCCTGTTCCGCTCTCTCCCAAGATTAAAACTGAGGTTTGTCCAGGCGCTACCAAGGAGACATTGTCTAAAACGCTTAATATCGCAGGACTTTTACCGATTACGCCGGAAAAGCCTGCATTTAAGTTTTTGTCTGAATCTATCCGTGCGCTTTTTTTATACCCTTCGTTAATTTGCTCAAAGCCGGAACCTTTGCTGACCTGATTTAAATTATGCAGAAAATTGCCGACCTGTTGTTTAGCTTTAGCTAAAAATTGCAAGTGAACGGGTTTATATAAATCCCGTTTACGGTTGTAAAAAGAAATAGCCGAATAGTCTCCATTTTGCATTTGCACCGGATAAGACAACTTGCTTTCGATCTGGAAGTTCACCGAAACTAATTTTTCATAGGGTACCGAAGTCCCCAGCGCGTGAAATTCAGCGCCATTGTATATTTTTTTTTCTGCTACTCCGCTATTGTTCCTTTGAATTGTTCTGCTTTCTTTTGCAGATAATCCCATATGCTCTTTAAATTCCTGGTTTTTAAATAATTGATATTCATCAAACCCGGATCGTATAAAGGTTATTTCCGTTAACCCTCCCGTTTGGCCGGTGCCCGAGCTTATGGTAAGGACTTCAAAGGGGATCAAAGGCTGAAAGATACCCGGGATTCTCTTTAGTTTTTCTTCCGTATTTAACGATGATTCGGTAATCAGCTCTAATTGCGTTTGTAGTATGGGTTGTAGTTGTTGATTCAGTTGGATTTGGTTTAAATGCTTATCTCTGGCAATTTCCATCATCGTAAGCAAATCTCTTTCCTGGAATGGCTTTACCAAAAAGCCATAAGGCTGGGTGGCCTTTGCTTTTTCTAAAATTTCAAAGTTTGTATTGGCTGAAATATAAATAAATGCTATTCCCTTGTCATTAAGGTATTCGCCCAGGTCGGTGCCCATTGAACCCTGCTGTAGAAAAATATCAAGTAGTACCCAGGTAGGTTTTTTCTTTTCAACGATCACCCTCGCTTCTTCTACCGATGCCGCAATCCCACATACCTCATAATCAGCTTTTGTTAAAATTGTCCGAAGATGATTTGCGACGATGAACTCATCTTCCACTATTAAAACTTGTTGTTTCATGATTTATATTATTGATGAAATTGGCTGGGTGCTGGTATCGAATAACAACCCGGAGCAGATTATGACCTGAATCCTATGGCTGATTATTCAGCATATCCATGGCGGAAATTTTGCTTTTTATTAACGCGCGATCACAGCAAGGTGCCGTTGATTATAACATTAACATTATGATATATAACGACCATTTCTTTAGCAGAATGGATCGTTATAAACAGCTTTAATTTATTTGATCTGCTAATCATTTAAGATTAATTCCCATTGCAAAGAAATCCAATTTTAACCTTACATAACTTTCTAAATCAAATAAAATAATTTTAGAATCAAAGAAGTAAGTGATGTTATAAACAGTTTTGCGGTCTGAGCAAATGACTACGATGCGCAATTCCGGAACACTAGGTCATTCATAGCAAAAAGGCCGGAATAATCCGGCCTTCCAGTGATAAGTAAATTATTTTGCTTAAAGGCCAAATGCATATGCCGCCCTTAATCCGAAATAGTTAAGCTTGGTATTATCGTCTCCACTGGTAAACTTGGTGGAAGCTTCATAATACACACCTGCATCAATGTATTGTTTATTTCCAACAGGTAATTGGATGCCAACTTGCGGTGTGTAAAGAAAAGCGGCACTCCGTTGATAATCCAGGTCACTTTTGTTTGTTGCAAATCCAATACCCGCGTCTGCCTGGACATAAACATCGTTAAGGACGAAATACTTTAAACCTGCTTTAACGGGTATTAAATGAACGGCCTCAGCTTGGGTTCCTGAACCATACACGTTGTTTTTGCCGTAAAAGTTAAGATACCCGGCGTTAATGTCCAGGAAAAACTGGCTGGCAACTGGGATGTCGGCCTGAATACTGCCGCCCAGGTCCCATTTATTGGTGTTCTTAAAACTTCCGGCAGAAAATCCGCCATCCACGCCTACACTGTAAATAATCGCATTCGATGATGTGGTAGTTGCAGGGGTGCTTGTTTGTGCTTTAGCGGCAAATGATACTGCAATTAAGCTAACTAAAATTGTTGAGTGTTTAAATAAAGTTTTCATGTTTTTGATTTTTAATAATTTGAAAAATAAATAAGTTAATTCCTGTACAGGGATAGCCAGAAACTATGCCATTGAATTAAAGTATTGATAATCAGCGATATGAAAAATACTTAACGATTCAAACTCTCGCTATATCGTTTTTTTTTGGTTTTTCTGCGATATTCAGCAGTAATCCCGATGATAACCTGATAAGATTTGAGAATTACACGGAATAGTAGCGATCAGCTGTATTTGGTTTTAAACGACCCTGTTTATTGAATGACAGATAAACTTAATGGGAAGTCCGTTATAAAATGCACCAATAATTATTACCAAAGCTGATATGGTATACCGCTTATAGTTGATGAGCCGCTATAAAGTAATTCGGTGAAGAATTGCCTTTAATTGAAGTCGATTTTTCATTTTCAATAATAAGCTACTCCTGGCATTTACTTTTCGTCGATAAACATCGAAATTTAGAAGATTTGCGAAATAGAGCTAATTTCTTTTTTATTCAACTATTCAATTACATCATAAATATCTATATATGAGTTAGTTAATATAGTGGTATGCCTTTTGAATTTAATAACGTATATCGGATGTTATCTGGTTCTGAAAACTATATATGCTGAAGGTATCATCGGTTAACTTATTTAAATTTAAATCTTTCTCGATATGGAAAACTTTAACGACAAAGCTAAGGCGATTATAGATCTTCAAAAAAGAGGATATGACCAGGATTTTATTCTTGATGATGAAAATATTTACTGTCTTCAACGTGGTGATATTATTTTTCCTGACAATTTTGAAGTAACGGAAACCTATCGTTTTAAAAGTAAATCGAATTTAGAGGATAATGATGTCATATATGCGATCAGGGCTATACATGAAGATCTGAAAGGTATATTAATGACTTCTTATAGTTCATTAGCGCGTGGTGTCTCCATTCATCTCTGGTCAAAGCTAGCGCAGAAGCATTCATAGTATTTCAAATTTCAGCTGATTTAATATTTGACATATTCGATGGGATCACTTATTTTCATTAACGCCAATCATTAAATTCCTTGGGGACGTTTGAATTCTTAAGGTATTCTGGAAGCAGGTTTTCTTTTTTCAGTAATTGGGCGTCAATAAAAGCTTTTAAAGTTAAAACATGGCTCATCGGGCAGGTCTTATTTGCTTCGTCCACAAATTCGTTAAATAGATCTTCTTCAATGCCAGCAATATCAGCGCTAAGTTTAAGTGTTAATGATACGAGGCGACCTAAGTCAAAATCAACAGAACAAGTAGTCATTAATTCGAGAGGGGGGTATCCGGCTTCAGTTAAAATAAAGCTAAGCTTCATCGTAAAATCGGTTGCATATGCAGCTGCGAGCAATTCCTCCGAATTGGTGCCAGTGGTGTCGTTGAACCGGGAATTGAATGTGTATGGTGCTGCTGATAGTATTTTACTTTGCAGGTTCAAACTACCGCTTCCTTCCAAACCGCTGCCGTTCCAGGTCGCTATTGAATATTTTTTCATGTGGGGCGTATTTAAAGTTAATATCCATAAACGTGCCAATACCTAAAGTTCTGAAAATTAATTAGTTGAAAAATGAGGCCAAAGATTTACTGTTCTTATTTCGTTAATTAGTCGCAAAAATGATTATATTAAGAGAACGATATTCTCTATCTGTAAAAGCCGTTTTAATGCTTTTTTAAACTAATGTTTAATAAATTTCACTGTCTATGACTCAAAATATTGACAATAGCATAAAAAATGAAGTCCTTTTATCGGTGAGCTTAGAAATCGCACGGATCAGAAATAAAGCAGATCTTCTCCAGCTAATCCGGGTTAATCTTAAAAAGATATTTTATTTTACCCATTCAAGCACTGTTCTTTTTTCGGAAGATAAAAAAACTTATAGATCGTTTATCATAGACGCGCTTTCCAGATTAAAAAACAACCCCGATTATGATGCTTACTTAAAGGGCCCCTTTGATATAAATGACGGCATCATGAATGTCATCATAGCAACCGAAATGCCGGTTGTAATAGATGTAATTAAAGACTTTGAAAGTACTGGCAAGCCGATATTAAAAGTCCCTTATGAGGAAGGGATAAAAGAAATAGCATGTTTCGGGCTTTTTAACGATGCCGAGGTTTATGGATCAATCAACTTCTTTTCTGACAAAAGAGGTTGTTTTAGTGAAGACGATATATTCATTATCGGGACAATCGCTAATTTGGTGTCAATAGCGGTATCCAACATCATAGCTAACGAAAAAATCGAACAGCAGTTAATAGAAATTAAAAATTATAAAAGCCAGCTGGAAGAGGAAAATCTTTATTTACAGAAAGAGTTAACCGGGAGTCTTAATAATTATGAAATTCTGGGATCGGGGCCGGAAATGAAAAAAATATTTCATCTGCTTACCCAGGTATCTTACGCAAACACCGCTGTATTATTGTTGGGCGAGACCGGAACAGGGAAAGAGTTAGTGGCCAGGGCCATTCATATTAATTCTCCCAGGAAAGATAAACTGATGGTAAAGGTCAATTGTGCCGCGCTACCGGTCAATTTGATAGAAAGCGAACTATTCGGACACGAGCGTGGTAGCTTTACAGGTGCAACCGGCCGCCGGATCGGAAAATTTGAGCTGGCTCATAAAGGCACGCTTTTTCTTGACGAAATAGGTGAACTATCATTGGAATTGCAGGGGAAATTATTACGGGTGCTTCAGGAAAAGGAAATAGAACGGATTGGCGGCAATCTCTCCATAAAAATTGATGTGAGGATCATTGCAGCCACTAACCGCGATTTATTGAAAGAAATTGCTGCCGGGAATTTCCGTAGCGATTTGTATTACCGTTTGAACGTATTTCCGATAATGTTACCTCCATTGCGTAACAGGTCTGAAGATATTCCGGACCTTGCTTTGTATTTTCTGTCAAAATATGCCAGGAATATTGGAAAAAAAATAAACAGTGTTTCCAATAAAGTAATGAAGGAGTTGAAAAGTTATAGCTGGCCTGGAAATGTAAGGGAACTCGAACATCTTATGGAACGGAGCGTGTTGCTGACTGAAGGAAATGTAATTAAAGATATTTATTTACCCCCGCAAGCAAGAATCGATAGCACCGGGGAAGCGCCTGATGGTTATGTCAAAACTATCGATGAGAATGAACGCGATCATATCATTACAACTTTAAACAGATGTAATGGGAAAGTTTATGGGAGCTTTGGCGCGGCAGCATTACTTAATGTTCCTGTATCAACCTTAAATTCGAAGATGAGAAAGCTGAATATTGAAAAAGAAAAGGCGGTGTTTAAAAGTAAAGCGAAATAAAATACAAAGTAAAGGAAATGACGTTTCTTTATAGAAACTGTTTTTTCAAGTTGAAGACAATCGATCCGGCTTGCCTACCGACCTGGACCTGTAGAACCTGCATCCACAGGAATGGGAATAATCAGAGGATTAAGAAAGCAGCTGGCGGGTAAACTGACGATCTAAAGCGAATCAGGCACCAAAATAAAAGTGATATTCTCAAAATTGAAAATCTTAGGTGAGGACTAAAATAGCTCTGGTAATATCCATTAATAAACAGGTCACTATTAGCTTCTTCCTTAGCGCTCACTTTCTAAGTTAAATACACGCTATGCGAAGTTGATGTGTTTTATTTCAAAAGCAAGACAGGATGATGGGCATTTAAGGCGAATGCCTCGGTCACGCTTTGGTGTACCAGGCCATACAGGAAACTGTGTTTTCCCGGTAAGGCTAAAATTAACTGTACATCAGACTTTTTTGCATAAGCTAAGATTTCTTTTACAATATTATCAGCGCCTGAATAAATGATCTGATAGTGATATCCTTTAAGGTATTCATCAAGTAACCGTATGTGCTCCCCGCTAACAGCCATAAATTTACCTGTTGGATCTACATTCAAAACCAATAGGGTAGCATTGAGCCAATTCTGCGAGATGCATAGTTTTTTCATCAGATGCAGACGGTCAAGGTTCTCAAACGAGGTTGGAATCAAAACCCGGTTTAATTTTTTGTAAACGGCGTCAATGGGTACCACCAGTACGGGAACTGAACTGGCTTTGGAAAATGGAATAATTTTTTCAGCGATTATACTGTCATTAATTTCCGCATGCGGGTTATTACCCAAAATGACTAAATCAGGCTTTCTCAAAGCAATTATACTTTCTATGGCCGGCAGCCATTTATCATCAATCAAATATTTTTCTACCGCAGTATGTGAAGGAACAAGCTTTCTTAGCTTATCGGACATCTCATTGAGCTGTAACTGCATCTTTTCTGACGCCGCTATGAAATTGTCGTTACCACTTTCCACATAATTAGCATCCGGTAGCACCTTTGCGATCAAGGGAACATGAAAGTTTTTGAACAATATAATGTGGTCAACATGAATTTCTTTAGAAAAGGAGATGACATAAGACAGCAAGTTTTGAGTCAGGGGATTAAAGTCAATGGGAATCAGGATACATTTCATTTTTAGTTTATAATAGGTCAAACCGTAATAGTTTATTGGGACCAGGCGTAATCAAATATCCATAGTCATCGTATCCGTTTAGAACGGGCAGTTGGCGGACGGCGCAATGTTTTCTTTTTCTACCGAAAAGGTGGCATTCCCTTTCTTTATACGAATTATCCACACCGTGTCATAATCCTCAGCGTCCCAGTTAAGCAAAACGTCCCTGACACCCAGGCCTTTGGCAATCACCGGCAATTGCGAGTGCTCCCATATAATAAAAACTGTCCCGGTTTGATTTTTGACATCCTGAATAAGGGCGTCGGTCGCGTCAACACCATAAACGGTGTTGATTTTTAAATTATATTTAATCGCAAATGGCAGGATAGTCTCTAACATCCTGCAGTTTTTGGTATTCGGGCCTACGCCGGGGGTAGGAACATAGACGCAGTCAGGTATGCCATACCGGCTATAAAGAATATCTGCAAGCTTCAGTGACCTGTTAAATCCCTGGCAGGAAAGATTATTCCCATCCTCCGGTTTTTCACCGTGACGTAGCAAAATAATTTTCAATTCATTTTTTGAAGGGTTCGCATTACTGCAGTCTCCCAGCAACGCGCTGAACATCACCAAAGCGATACAAGTGATGACGATTGTCATCACTTTACCAGGTGAAAGGTGGGGATGGATTGGATTATACCACATGATCATTTATAAGTTAGCATTCAAATCATTCGGATAGCGTATGGTTAGCCTCATCGCCTTCAAGCCGATAACGCCTTGTAACTGTTCCAGCTCGACAACTTCAATTTCATCCATTATCAGCGACTGTTTTTGCAGAAAATGAATATGGACCAGGTATTCTTCGGCTTCTTTTTGATTAGTATAAACTATGGCGATCTTACCCGGAACGGTTAGGCGCTGAGCAGTATTTTTTATGAGTACCTTATCTATCCTCTTCTTGACAATATGATACCTGATATTGTAAGCGCCTTCCACATCAAACCGCCGTTCGTCGCGCCTGAACCGGATATCGATAAAATTAGGGTTGACGAATATCAATTGTGTGATTTCTACAGGCACCTCTAATTGGGTTTGCAATTGATGGATGCGGGTGCCGATCGCAATCATGTTGCTCAATTGCATTAAACGCAGATTTTTGATGAAAATGTGATTAAAAGGCAGGTCGGGTGTGATAGATTGCCCGACATAAATATCATACTCTACACCGTCTGTCCTGAATTTTTCAAAAAAACAGGGAAAATCTTTTTGTGCCTGTGAATTCAAATTATCGACAAGGTCGCTGATCGCCCTGATTACCGTACCCATCGAGTTTTCCAGCATCCGCCGCCTGGCGGTGGACTGCCCGTACGCATCGTTTAAAGCCGCGAAATAATTCTCCGTAAGTACTGCTGCCGCGGGCTTTCCACTGACTAGCTCCTTTAGAAAACAATAAATATCGTTTTCAAAAAAGTAATTTAATTCAGCTTCCTGCAGCTCCCGCGATTCATCATTTACAAGTACCTGCCATTTTAAGCACTCGGCAATTTTTTCCTCCAGTAACCCAAAGGAAGTGCAATCTTTTAATTGGTATAAGGTTTCACGCAGCAACTGTAAATGAAATACGGAATCCTGCCGGAGCGCAAGATTCCGGTTCACGGTCGAGTTCTTAATGTCAATGGCCCCATATAATGGATATACCTCGTTGAATTCAATGTCTTCAATCTCTACCGCCCCTGGTTGTACGAGTGCGTCCTGAAGATATTGCCATGCATTTTGATTGAAGCGCCACTGAACTGAAGGTTGCAAAGAGGTAAATTTTGTCTTAATTACCTGTTCAATATTTTGCTGAAGATTTTCAATGCCTTTGTTGAATATTGCACTTAATACAGGGAAAAATGTTTCCAGCTTGCTTAACGTTAATTTTGACAGCTCACGCTCGTTTTTAGCAGTTACTTCCAGGACACCGACGAAACGGCCGTGGTAGAATATCGGTAAGAGCGCAAATGACCGGATACCATTGCTTCTGTGATTTTTGAGGTATTCATACTTTTCTGCCAGATCATCCGCTATCTCCTTTAAATAAATCCTGACGGGTTTCAGGCGGTAAACATTGATCAGGTAATCAAACAGATTTTGTGAACTGTTATTCTCCCGGTTGCCTGTCTCCCAATTGCTGAAATGTTCACTAAACAGAAATTTTCCATTCAGCTCAAATATGGGTAACAAACCAAATTTCAGTTGATTATTTTCCGCGACTACTTTAAGCGCCTCATGCACTTCATTCAGGTACGTTAAACTTTTCGCATAGTGATCGGCAGAATCAATCTGGCGATCTATTAATTTGACGATATGGGAGATCGTAATATCGGTCACCGTGAATTTTCCGAAACCATTGAACCCGAACTGGTGCAGCGGTAATTTTTCGAATAATTGTTGCAGGGTTTCTTCCTCCGAAAGCGAAATAGCATCGATTTCTTCAATCGTTTGCTGACAGGATGTTAGGGTTGATGCCTGTTGGGTTTCAATGAATGTAAAATCAGCATCAAATTGAAAATAATATAATTGACCAGTCGATACGGATTGATAACGAAGTATACTTTTAGCTGGCAGGAGACATGGAAACTCAACATAGTGCCCCCAGATAGTTCTGTAACATAAGGTGGTCAATAATTCCTTTTTGCCTAGTAATTGTTCTTTGATACAGGCTATAAATGATGTCCGTTCTGCCGGTATTTCCAGCATGCCCGGTAATGCTTCTTTTATAAATATTACCTTATCCCATCCCGGCATCGTGTAAATGTTAAATGAAGATTCATTGTTATCCAGCCGATATGACAGGGCCTGATCCGTCAGATCAAACAATGCGCCGACAGGAGATGCCCCTGACCAGTGGTCATTTTGCAAATCCGCATGTTGTTCATCAAATTGATTGATGGTTTCCTTAATATATCGCTGCTTTAATCCCCGCTCCCGTTTGTAAGCATTGCGTAAGTAGTCAATAAAAGGAATGAAACTTAAACTATTGTTTAAAGGAACGCCTGTTTTTTCTGCCTTCTTCATCGGGTGGTAGGGTAAATCATTGACTAAATTTTCAAAGTGTATTTTTTTATAACCTTACATCACTGATATATTTAAGTACAGGTTATACAAAGATCAGCCTGCAGGACAATGCCGGCCTTTGCTATTCAAACAAATTCATTTATTTATCAAATCGTTGATCAGGGCCCCACGCTAGTTCCGGGTACCCTTTGCACAGATTAAACTTCGATAGCCGGAGAAATTGAAACCGCCTTTTTGTACAATAGCCGGGTTAAAAGGAAAATCAACCAGATAACCCCGGCAATTATTATCCAGCCGGTAAGCTCTTTAGCCGCAGTCAGCGTGGCCTGTTCCTGTAACTTCACATACAGGCCTGCGCCCTCGTGCTGTACAAATGAATCTGTCCCGTCTCTTACACCCGCCAGGTAATCGAGGTGCCGGACCCGCTGTGTATAAAAGAAATAGCTATACAGGGACGCAAAAATTCCGCTTCCCAAAAAAGACCTCGCAATGATCATCGCACCTGCCGCGCTGATAACCTGGCTGATTTTCATGTCTTTAGTCGTCATTAAACCAACCGCTATATAAATTAACGCGGTCCCGAATCCCTTAATGACCGATGGCAGAACAAAATCATTGATGCCAAAGCTGGTCGAAAAATTATTATACATTAACACATGGTATATGACGAAACATAAAAATCCGGAGAATATCAATATATCGGGGTCGAATTTATGGGAATACCATGCAAAGCACAGGATACACCCTATAAGGATTCCGGGAATGAGGTAAAGATTCAGTACCATGTTGGTCATCATGTCGTACTTTAAAATACTGCCGGAGAAAACAGACTGGAAAGTTCCCGGGAGAAAAATGCCCAGGATAAAAAAATAAAACAGGCCGCGCCGGAAATGCGCCATGCTGAATATGCTTAAATCAAATAGCGGCCTTTTTAGGGTAAGCTGCCGGTGCAGGAATAATAAAAAACTGATCACGGAACCAAAATATGCGCCGATGATCCATTTGGAGGCAAACCAGTCCTCCACCTTACCATTAACTGTTGCATAATTAAGCAGGATCAGCGAAGCAGCAAGCAATACGAGGCCTGCATAATCGATCTGGTATAATGGGATGATCCTTTTTAATTTATTGTTCTCAACGAGCAGTATGACGAATAAAATACAGAGCAAAACCAGTATAAATATGGAAATGTAGGAGAACCGCCAATTGTAGTTATAGGCCAGCCAGGTGGTGAGCCAGTTCATAAAATAAATTCCGGATAAAGCGGTAAAATAAACAAAAGGGTACATCTTGGAAGCGTCCAGCTTTTTGCTCCAAATAAACATCCAAATGATATATACTTCGATCAGGGCAGAAATTTTAGCGAAACCGATGATCAGGCAGGCAGCAACGAAAACAGTAGTGTTACTGGTAGTGGCACATACCACATTCATCAGCAGCTGCATGGTCAGTCCATAGACAAGCAGCTGCTTGTTGGTGAACCGGAGTTTGATCCGGTAATGGAAAATAAGTCCCAGGCCCATTCCAATATACAGTGCGTTATAAGCTTCGGTATAGGGTTCGGCATATACGCCCAGGTCGTTGGAGATCTCATTGGAATTGCCGATGAAAACTCCGTTAGCCACCAGAACGACAAAGAATATCAGGAACAGTACGGGCAGTCTTAAATATAAAGGAACCCATTTATGAAATAGATCGAGCAGCTCCATATCAGTTTTTATTAATCAATTCTACTTCTACATTCATCCCGGCTTTTAACTGATCGATATCTGATTGCTTATTATCCTGCCTGGTGAGTTCGATTTTGACCGGGATACGCTGCTGTACCTTAACAAAATTGCCGGTTGAATTATCAAGCGGTATAGCTGAATAGCTCGAACCCGTTGCTTCCGAAATAGCCTCAATCCGCCCGGTCATGAATTTATCGTCAAAACCGTCTATTTCAAGTCTTACCTTCTGACCGATATGCAGTCTGGCTATTTGCGTTTCCCGGTAATTGGCGACAACCCATTTATCATTATTTCTGACAAAATATAACAGGTTCTGGCCGGGCTGCACCAGTTGCCCCTCCTGGATATCCCTCCTTCCGGTTACGCCATCGTAGGGTGCGGTAATTATCGTATAGGAAAGATTAAGCTCGGCAAGATCCACAGCCGCTTTAGCCCGCTTAATATCCGCATCATTGACATTGACCCTTTTGCCCACCTCGTTTGTGGTTAAATTTGTCGTATTTCTTTGCTTGAACAGTGCATTTGTCTGGTCGACAAGGGCTTCATACTCAGTTTTTACCTGGTCGAATTGTTGCTGGGTTGCGGCACCGTCTTTAAGTAAATTTTCATAACGGTGAAAATTCTGTTCCGCGTTCCATAATTTTGCTTTTGATGCACCAATATTTTCAGTGGTTATCGCCACGTTACTTTCCGCAGTATTCTTAGAGGAGGTAGTCACGTTCCTTGCCGCCTTGGCGGAAAGGTAAGCAGCTTCGGCCTGTTCGAGCGCAATTTTGTATTCGCTATCATCGATGATCACCAGCGTATCCCCTTTTTTTACATGCTGGTGGTCTTCGAAGCGGACCTCTTTGATATAGCCCGGAATTCTTACGTTTACCGGATTAATATATTCTTCTACCTGTGCATCGTTCGTGTAGGCCTCGGTATCCAAATTAAAATACGTACTTATTCCCCAAATGATTGCCAGTACGGCTGAAACAGCCAACAGGCTATTGATAATTAGGATTGTTATCCTTCTTCTGGGTTCTTTATGTCCGGGATTTATATCGCTCATGGCTTTATTCTATTTTTAGTTTGATTAAATTCCAATTGATCCCGACGATGCTTTCAGTAGCAGGTAATAGGCATATACTTTGTCGATCTCCGCATTGGTAACTTTGGTTTCGGCATCAATTTTAGTATTGGTCGCATCGATTAGATCAGTCAGCAATGCCAGCTGGTTAAAATATTTTTTTTCAACGATCCGGTAATTTTCTTCAGCTGATTTCAAATCCTTTTGATAGGTCATGAGCTCGTCTTCAGTTTCTTTAAACTGGGTATAACGTACCCTTACGGCGGTTTCCTGGTTCTGAATATCCAGCGTGTTATTTTGTTTCGATTCTTCGATCTCGATTTTCCCGGCCCTGATCTTCCTGGGGGACTGATAAATTGAGGAGATATTATAGTGTATGGAAATTCCTGCCTGCCAGATATTATAATAGACATCTATGGATGGGATATTATATAAAAACGGACGCTGTAACGCGCTGCCTGCATATAAACTGATAGCCGGGTAGCGGTCGCTGCCCAGCAACTTCAAATTTGTCTCCGCAACTTTTACTTTAGTGCCTGAAATTTTTATTTCATGATTTTGTTGAATTGCCGTTTCAATAAATGATTCCACGTCATTTGCGGACGTGGCGGTATTCAATATGGTACTGTCAGGAACAAGCTGCTCGTCCGCGGGCAACCCCAGGATCATATTCATTTGGTTATTCAGGATGGTTATATTGTTGTCCGTTTTCCTGATGGCAAGCTCCAGATCAGACAAAGTTAACTGTTCTCTTAGTACATCATTTTCAGTAACCATGCCCTGCTTTTCCATCGTCAAAATATTCTTCAAACGGTTTTGAGACAGTTTTACATTGTTAACATAGACCAGCCTGAGATTAATGAACCTGTAAATGTCCAGGTACTGGCTGGCCACAAGAAACTTGATATCTTCCGTGTTTTTTTCAAATGCGAGCAGCGCTATTTGTTCTTCGAGGGTCGCCTTCTTGGTATCATTTCTAACTTCCCCCCCCTTAAAGATTTCTTCTGCGGCCTCTGTCGTAAATTGGGTGAAATGATGCGGAATAGCTCCGACTTCATGTTCCGAAAGAGAAGGTGTCCAAATCTGTGCGTTACTGACATAGCCATAATCCAGATTAGTAGAAATTCCCGGTAACTGTCCCAGTTTGGTAATTTCAATTTGCTGATGGGCCAGCGCAGTTTCTGTTTTTGATACTTTAAGCTGCACGCTATTGCTCAGGGCAAGCCTGAACGCTTCCGGCAGGGTCATTACCTGTTTTTTTATGGTATCCTGAGCACAAAGTCGCGATGCTGATAAAATTGCATATCCAAAAAGAAATAAAGTCCATCTGTTTCTCATCTTTTGAATATTAAGAGTAAATTCATTTCGCTTAATTTAAAAGTGTTCAATGATTCCGTTAACCCACAGCTCCTTCGCCGGGCGATTGGATTTTTCATCATGTTTTAACGGTATTGTTTTTCGAAATAAAATTCCGCTTTTTCTCACCGCTTGTTCTTTGAGAAACAAACGATCTGATTTCAAAATCAAATTGTTTAGCGGGGTAAAAACAGGAGGGATAGGTTCTGCTAACTATTAAAGTCTGATACTTTGGCGAAATATCGCCATGGGAGCTAACTGTCCGTCACGTTAATGAACTGGAAGATAGCACCTTAATATCCGGAATGCCTTTTGATTGAAAACTTGTCTATTAGAGTCCATAACAATGCCGGAACGGAGGCTATTAAGGGAATTAGTAGCGGGAATGGACTTTCCCGAATTTGACCGGGCAAAGAGGCGAATAGCAGTTTTGAGCCAAATGATCGTAAATAGAATACAAAAATGCACTAATGCAGCAAAACCCGCAGCTCATTTATACGGCGCTTTGAAGACGATCAAGACCGGCATGGCCAACAGATCGATGATGAAGGGTCTTGCTTTTATAGTAATCGTTTTTCCAATCGTTTTTGCCGGCGACGTTTATGGGCAATCGCCAATTCAACAATTTGATGATCGCATACTCCTCGATATTCAAAATACACGTACCCCGGAACAAACTGATGTCTTTATGTTTTTGTCAAAGACCTACCGCTATGGCGATATCGGTGTTCCGGCCGGCCTGTTTTTAGATGGGGTAATTTCCCGCAATGAAGCGATGCGTCAAAATTCACTTTTTGTCGCCAGCAGTACAGCCATTTCCTACGGGCTGGAATTCCTGATCAAGCATATTGTCAAAAGACGCCGGCCATTTATTCAAAATCTGAATATCGTGCCCGTATATCGCGCGGGCAGTACTTCCTTTCCTTCAGGGCACGCATCCACAACTTTTTCTACTGCTACTGCTTTGGTAATGACTTACCCCAAATGGTATGTGATCGTTCCTGCACTGTTCTGGGCCGGTTCCGTAAGCTATTCCCGGATGTATCTTGGTGTTCATTATCCAACCGATGTTGCAGCAGGCGCGGCGCTGGGCATTGGCTCAGCAATGAGCATGTCCTTCTTAAAGAAGTAAATCAATTTACTATAACGACAGGTTGCCTGCAAGGTTTCACCATCGCCCATTGAAGACGCTTAAAAGGAGCAACCGACCGGCGGTTTCAGGCCTTCTTTATCTTTTATAAGTACAGGCTCGCCTTTTTTGAACGTGACAATCCATATACTCTCATAATCATTTCCGGACCAATGCAATAAATCACCATTTATGCCGAGCTCTTCCAGAATAGGCGGGATATTCTTATGGTCCCATACAATTATGATAGTGCCGTTTTCATGAAGTAATGCCCTGCTTAAGCCTTTGTAATCTTTCTCATCATAAGCCGAATTCGCCGTTAGTCCGTATTTTACAAGCAGGGGCGTTACCGTTTCCAACATGCGTGATTTTTTAGTGACCTCTCCTGAATTTACGGTCGGTATGTATACGTTGTCAGGTTTCCCGAATTTTTTGTAAAGCAGCGCAGGCAGTAACAATGACCGGTTAAAGCCCTGACACGTTAAATTATCGCCATCTTCAGGTCGTTCGGCATGTCTGATAAAAACCAACTTCAGGTTTTTGTTTTGCGCATCAGCTTTCCAGCCAAAAAACAACATTGAAAAAATTAGAAGGGCATGCAGAAAGCTGGCGTTTTTCATATAACGATCAACGTTGATCACTGCTTTTTGTTTCAGGGGCAGTTTGGAGAGTGACAGTATACATTATTGTTAAGATGTAACCCTGCCAACCGTTTTCTCATTCATCTATGAAATGCCGGTGAAGACAGGCCCGCTCCCTGAAAGCATCAACGCTTAATGAATTGATTGATAAGTTCACTATACTTTAACAGATTAGCGAAATACCATGAAATCGTTTCTTTTGGTAAAAAGTAAATAATTGATATTTAACGCTTTAAATGTTGGCATCCCTGTTGTTTATGGTTACCAGGGAATTTAGGCCCATCCGGTAAAATAGACAAATGGTTGATTAACATAAATATTAAGGGATATGCTGTCATTATTGATTCCGGAAAATAAAAGTGCCATGAACAACAACTATTCAGAAATCCATAGTTTGACTGACACAATGAATAATGCAGGCATTGGGACATGGTCTGTTGATGTTTTCAATAATAATTTCCTGGCTTGTGATCTGGCTAAAAAACTCCTGGGCATATCTTTAAAAGATGTAGATACGGTAAGAAAAGCTTTGAAACAGCTTACACCCGCTTGTTTAAGAAAGGTGTATTATGCATTTTATGTCGGTCTTCATAATCAATGCCCGATCCAGCTGGAAATTCAACTGGGAAAGCAAGACGGTCTGCCGGAAGATAAGTGGGTCTACCTGACAGGAAAATTCAATCCATTTATTCAACGATTTTCTGGGCTGGTATATGATATCACCGACAGGAAGAATTGCGAGATCAACACAGCGATGCTGATCGCAAAACTAAATCACGAATTGCGGGGGCCTTTGTGCACGATAAAACTCTACACGCAGCGAAGCCTGAGTATCGCAAGATCGGGAAATACAGATATTACCAATTACCTCGAAAAGGCAGATCTTCAAATCAACAGCATGAATAACCTGATTGAGGATTTCTTACTGGTATCGACAGTAGAAAACAGAAAGTTGATCATTAACAAGACCTTTTTTCTGATCAGGGAGCTGCTCGCTGACGTTCTCTTGAATTCGTTATCGGGTGAATACAACAACAGGATCATCGCTCAAATAGGTGAAGCCCATAAAGCGTATGCGGACCGCCAAAAATTGACACAGGTATTGATTAACTATATCAGCAATGCAGTTAAATATTCCCCGGCTAATAGTAAAATTATTATCAGTTCCGAGCGTATAAAAGGCGAACTGAGAATAAGCGTACGTGACTTTGGTATGGGAGTCAGCCTGTTCGAACAAAAGAATCTTTTTCAGAAATATTACAGGTGCCGGAACGTAGCTGACATTCAGGGATATGGAATAGGGCTGTTCGTAGTCAGGGAAATCATAGAAGCGCATCAGGGAAGGTTCGGAATAATAAGTAAATCAGGTGAAGGATCAACATTTTATTTCAGTTTGCCATCGAATATAAGGTAACAACTATTAGAAATTATTTATGAGGACAATTTGTATAGCCGAGGATAATGATTTAGATCAGCGCATCATTAGGTTAACTATTGCGCGCTATTTTTCATTCATGCACGTTTTGTTTTTTGGTGAGGGGTTATCGTTACTTAATTACATTAAATGCAACGGAAAGGACCCGCAGCGCTTACCCGATTTAATTTTGCTTGATCTAAGCATGTCTGTTTTAGACGGTTGGGACTTTCTCGCGGAGTTTAATGATATCAAATATTCATTTGCAAAATGTATACAGATTTACATTGTGTCGGTTTCCATACTTCCTGTGGAGGTGATGAAGGCGAAACAATACGAGTTTGTTAAGGACTTTATTTCAAAGCCATTGAGCAAAGAAAAACTGGGTGCTATTATTGGCCAGGAGTTACTGGCACCCAAATATTAAATGTTATTCGTTGATGCGCACAGATAATTAAAAAGTAACTAATAACTTAAAGAATGCCTTAAACGGCTTGTCTTTAAAAAATGACTTTAACCGGTGGATACTTAGTGTTATCTTTACACCAAAGTTTTTTTTTAAATAGTCTTCTCATAATTTAGGTTTATAATTGGTTAGTAAAGGCCCCTGCCCATCAGGGGCTTTACTTGTTTAAAAAAGGGAACAGATATAAAAAAATGAGCCCGTTAACATCGGGTTCTCAGGTCTCCCTCCCCGGCAAAAGCAAACTAATGTAGCTTCCGATAAAAGGGTTATAAGATGGCTCATATCGGATATAGCCAAAATCCTGTAACTGCCTTATGCATTTGTGGTAGGTCACGATACTCCGGATATGTGTCTGCTCCATGATTTGCCTGCGGGAGATGGACAAAGGGTTGACCAGCCCATTTAACAGCCATTTATGGAACAGGCTTATATAAATACTGAAATGCCAGACACTAATCCTTTGGTCAGCAGCCATGATCCTGAACATTTCGTTAAAAACCAGCTGGCTATTCATAGCCGTTACTTACCTTAGCCAACATCCTTTGTATATCCTCATAACGGTAATAATAAGTACCACCGATCTTGGAATAATGCAGCTTGCCCGTTGCCCGCAACGTCAGCAGCGTGCCGGCCGAAATTTTTAACAGCTTCCTGACTTCCGCGGCTTTAAGCCATTCTTTACCCTGCTGGATGTTTTTCCCCAGCAGGGATTTAATATCATTAAGCAAATCCTGGCGGAATGCTTGCAAATCTTCTTTTGTTATTACTTCCACACTCATCTCACATCATCTATACATTTCAAAAATAACTCCTTAAGACAGCAGGTAAATCTTGCTCCTGGAGTTGCGCTTAAAAGACGGCTCATAGTGGATATAGCCGAATGCGTGCAGATCCTTCACGCTTTTATGGTAGGTAGCCTGGGCCGAGACCTTGGCGATACGCATAATTTCATAACTAAAAGCGGAAATGGGATTTGCACCTTCATTTTCCAGGCGGTATTGAAGTAATGCGGCATAAATACCGATATGGGTGGTACTTATGCGCGCATCCTTTTCAATGGCCGTGAAAAAGTCCGATAACGGTTTCATCGCATCCATGGCTTACCTGATGGCTTTAAGAAACTTTCATTCGTTTCCGCCTGTTTTGATTGGCTTTCTCCGTCTGCTTATTGTCGTTCTTCTGCGACGCGGCCTGCCCTTCCTTTTGCTGTTCCGACTGGCTGTTTGGCAACTGCACAACGGTAGCATCACCTTGCTTTTGAACCCCAAGGTCATTCGCCTGTTCCTTCTTTTGAGCCTGTTGTTTTACAATTTGTTTGACTTCCAGGCGCTGGTTACTGCCATCGTAAAAGTCAAAGCGGTCCTGTCGCGGGTTAGCGGCCATCGTGCCTTTGATCTCTTCACCGTCTTTCATCAGAGTCACTCGTGTAAGGTTTCCTTTCTCCAGCGATGCGATCAGGCGGGTACTGTCGTAAGGGGTTTCCAGTTCTTTGATCGGGTATTTTTCCAACGCCCTAACATGATCCCAGAACATCGTTTTAGGCAGGAAATTACCGTATTTGTCCGTTTGCTTAAAATCAAGGTCCTTCCAGGATTTATAAGTCTGATCACTGGCTACCAGTTTCTTTTTGTCGCCATCCCCTACCTCTTCCAGTTTGTTCAGCTCTTTAAACACCGCGCGGGAATCCAGCATATTATACCGTTCCTTCAGGGTATAGTTATTTTCCTTACCGACAAAATAGGATTGCGTAAGGACATCTTCTTTACCTGGTTGTTTAAGTGCAAGATCGAACCCGTTCAAAAAATAAAGGTCACTTTCCCTGGACTTGCTGAAATGCAGGGTCGATGAGACTTCATCCTCGCCGAATTTAGTCTGATGGGGAATCGTAAACGTATCTTCTCCCGCATTCATGTTCTCCTGTATACTTTTGTCCAGGTTTTCACCAAATCCTAAAAACTTTACCTGGTTCTTCAGGTAATCATAATTTTTCATGTTGATTTCCATAATGATTGAATTTTTAATAGTTAATTTTTCGTAATTAAAATGACTGGGATAGGTTGATACTTTGAGATCTTCCGGCTTTACTTCCTTCAGCTTGTCGTCATATAATTTTAGCTTTCCATCAGTAGGGTTAAAACTGGCATACAGGAAATGACGAATGCTTTTAGGTTGATCGAGCGAATTGAATTCCAGGATGTTCCAGGCCCTTTCCCTTAACTCCGCATCATATTGATAATAGGCCGTTTTAAGTGTGATACCGCTGTAGCTTTCCGGCCATCCTTCAGGATCATGCCGGAACTCCTGACCTTTGTATTGTCCGATGAGCAGGTAATCATTTTTATCCGTGTTGTCAGTAGACTGCCGCGTAAGTTCTTTAAACCTGTGATCGGCTTTTTCAAATGAAGGAAAGGTTGCAACGATGCCCACGCTGTGTCCGAATTCATAGACTTGGTGCCCTGCGTGGTGGTGTGCAACAACCAGGAAGCGGTCAACTTCTTTTTCAGGGTCGATTATATGATCGAATTGAACAGGAAAAATAGCGCCTGAACGCATAACCGGAAGCAGCGTTTCCCCATCCTGGCTTCGCAGCACCTGCACATCCTGCCCTGTCAAGCCCGCTATCAGCCGTTCGGACGATGCGGCTGAAGTTCCGGTTTTCATCGTGGATTCTATCGCTTGACGCAACGTGGGAATAGCCATATACAGGTAGGTTGTCTCGACAAAATCTTGTTCATACACATCAAAGTCCGTATTGCCGTTTTCGCAAAACAGGTTTGCCTCCCCGGCAGACTCAAATCCATAGAACTGATCGACCTGCCCCTTAGCCGGCCAGTCAAATGCCACCCAATTCCAACCCTGGTCTTCTGCAAGGGCTAAAAAGTGGTGGACGGCTACACTGTTGTTGGCATCTATTTCCATCATCGTTGGTTATTTTTGCCGCCCGGCAGGTTATTGTTTTTGTTGACCCGCAGCAGCAGTTGGTGGCCGCCCTTCAGTTTCCCTTTGACCCGTTTAATCTTTTTGGAAAATAAACCCTTGGCCGCATTGATGCCTGCGGTTGCCGCCTGCGCGCCCATCGACTCGTCCATACTCATCAGTTCCATATTTTCTACGCCATTGTCTGCGCCTTCTTTCACCGCATCGCCGGTAACTGCCTCCGGCACGCTGATGCCTTCCAGCCCATCGACCATGTCATAAACTGTCAGGTCGACCGGGATGATCTCGTAGCCGATATGGATCAGCCTGATGTTGATCGCCATCCGCTGGTTGTACAGGCTGCCACTGCCATAGATCAGTTGGCCTTTGTGGATCAGCTGCCCGTTTAAGGTCACCGTATCCAGCAGTTTGATCCGCACGACCGTGCCCTGGGTTACTTTTTGGTTGCCGTCTATCACTGCGGGTATCGCATGAAAACGTTTGCTGTTATTAATGCTGTCTTTGTCCTTCGGATGATTCTGCAGCCGGTCGGGATGCTGTATATCCAGGATTTTTTCCAGCATGCCGTTCATTTGCTTCATTTCCGGGTCTTCGGCGCTTTGCTGGCCCGTCACCCGTGGCCGGTCAGGCGCAGGTGGCCGGCTGCCATTGGTATAAGCATGGGGCGTAACCGGCTTGTTCATCGTCGCCTGGAGTTGCGCCAGCCGCTGGTATATTTTATCTTCATTGGCTGCCGGATCATTTTGACGGCCGCTGACCGCCAGCCCGTCAATCTTCCGGAAGTTAAAACCCGGCAGGATTCCGCCGCTGGCTGCGCTTGAACGACCCGCTGAGTCGGCAGACGGGCGATAGTAAGGATCGCTTTTCATTTCCTGTTTTAGTTTACCGGAATCCAGCGCCGCCTGATCATAATAGCTCATTTTATTGAAGGTGTCATTATTCTTCAATTTTGCGCCGGGCAGGTTCATATTAAACCCTTTGGCCGCATTGGCCGTTGATCCGGCAGCATTGACCTTGCCACCGCCGAGCGCCCAGAAAAACAGGGTCAAAAACGGTAGTATCAATAAAGGGGCTGCAAGCAGGAATTTTCGCTGCCGCAGCATTTTAGGTGTTAATGGTTGTGTTTTCATAGCTGCTTTATTTATGGTTATTCATGATTATTCATGATTGACAATTTTGAGGTCCTTGTTTTCAATGGTGCTCCAGCGCTCGATCAGGAATCCCTGCGGGTTATTATCGCTTTGTGACACCTTGCGCAGGTAGCCTTCCGTGACCAGACTACGGGTAACCGTGCTGGTCGTTCGAATGATGCTTTGGGTCGCATAACAGCGGAAGTGGTAGGGGCTGCTATTTAAATCCAGCTGGATAGTATCAATCTTAATCCGCTGGCTGATGTTTCCGGCAATGATATTGGCATAATAGCCGCTCTCCGTCAAGTCGTCATATTCCCGTTTGGCTGATTCGTCTGCCAGGTAGAGTGCTTTGGTCAGGTTAACCTGGATCACCTTGTCATCCGGGTCGAGCGTAAAGAAAAGCTGGTGAAAGGTCCTTATAAGATCGCGGGCTTCGACCGCAACATTGTCTCCGCGGTCAGACGTAAATGCTTCAAGCACTTTGCCATCAAAAAGGATATACACCTTTCCTTGCATGGTCTCTACCAGCTTGAAACTTTTGTAAGAAATAAAGCAGCAAATCAGCACGCAGGCAGCAATGACCAACAGGGTGAAGCTTCGGAACTGGCGAAAAGCCGTATCGATATTTTTCATTTGTTTGAACATGGGTTTCTTTTTTAGTTTATTCCTTTGATTTTGGCGGCGACTGGTTGCCGGATAGCTTATCCCGCGCGTAACTATTACTGCCGGCCGGGGACGTTTTATTAGCAGCCGGAGCAACGGCAGCTCCCTGGCCGCCGCCCTTAAAAGCGCTTTGCATAACGGCGGAAGTAGCATAGGAAACCGCCATCGAAGCCATCGCGCTGGTTTTGCTGAACAGTGCATGTCCGCCGACGTTCATGATATAATTGGCGATACCCGGAACAGCAAAATAGCCGACGATGCCGATGACCATAAAGATGAGGTAAGCGCTATTCGTATCACCGAAATTGGGATTTGCTGCGCCGCCGTTTTGCTGCAGCTGTATCATGTTTTCCTGTATTTTGGCAATGATGGCACCAAAGATATTGGCGACCGGCAACCACATAAACACGTTGACATATCGGGCCAGCCATTGTTTGAGCGTATGCTGGAACCCGTCAAAGACGGATAGGCCGAAACAGAGCGGGCCGAGTATAGCCAGCACGATCAGCTTGAACGTTCGTATCGTATCGATGCAGAGCGCGGCCGCTTCAAAAAGCACATTCAAAAACTCCGCGATGGCTTTTTTGATCATGTTCTTAAATCCCCAGCCCGAGAATTGGTCCGACATATTGGTGGTCGCGCCCGAACTGGTCGCGTTATCCGGGTGGCTGTACTGGTAGTATTTGTCCGGGTCGCCATTCATCGTGGAAGTGCCCTGCTGCGGGCTGGTTTCATTTTGTTGCTGGGTGGTCAGCATTTGATTGATGGCCTGGTTGGAAGTGGTGACCATGCCCTGGGTGGCTGTCACTACCGGCTGTAATACACCGTTGATCAGTGCCAGGACAGCGGGAAAGATCATAATGCAAAAACCGATCACAAAAGGTCGCAGCAGCGGATAAACATCAATAGGTTCCGCCGCTGCCAGGTGTTTCCATATCCTGGCAGCGATATACCATAATGCTGCAAAACCGGCAATGCCCTGCGCTACGCCGATCATTCCGCTGCACAGCGGCATCATCTGGTTATACAGGTTCTCCAGAACCCCCTGCAGACTGTAAAGGTCGTTGGCCATGCCGCTATCCTGCGCGTGGGAAAATAAGGGCAAAAGCGTGGCTGCGATAGCCATTAGGGCTATCTTTGAAATTCTCTTTTTCATTGGATTAATTGATGCCGTAAAGTGTTTTTAAAGTTTGGCGGTCATTAGCCTGTTCCGAGCGTGCAAGCGCCACCGAGTAACTTTGATTATTGAACTCCTGCAGGAAGGTCAGTTGACCGTGGCTGTCGGTGTAGATCCTGTCGATGGCCCTGATCCGTTCCGCATCGCTCATCCTTACCTTGCTGTCAGTTATGATCATGGAAAGGTCATTCAGGTTTTTCAGGCTGCCGCTGATCAGGTTATTATACACATCCGTCATATAGCCAAGTTCATCCGGGGTAAAATGCTTATCCTGGCTGAAGCTGCTGTAGGCTGATTTGTATTCGCTGACCAGCATCACCTGGTCATTGATAATATCTTCAACCCTCGGGTAAGCCCTGACCGCAGGGCTAACGATCATCAGGCCGTCGAGAAAGGCCTGCTGTAAGGTAAAGCTCCCCTGCGAAATGCTTTTAACCGCATTATAGCCCTTGTCTACCACCTCGTAACCGGTATACATTTGTTTCAGGATACTTTTCAGACCCGACAGTTTTTGATAATCAAGGGATAATTGCTCCAAATCCTGGGCAATGGATTGGGCTTTAGCGCCCATTGGAAAACTGATGCTTAACGTCCACATCAATAACCCTGCACATATTAATCTTTTCATCACTTTTTAATTTAGGTTATAGAGTTGCTTTAAGGTTTGATTACCCGTTTTATCGGTTGTGCGCCCGTTCGCCACGCCATAAGCCTGTGTGGTAAAAGCGCAGGCGAAACGGTATTTTTGCTGCATATCCGCATACACCAGGTCAATGCTGCGGATGCGCTGCTGGTCGGTCATCTGCGCCGGGCCCGGCGTGACCGCCAGCTTCAACCGGTCGATTGCTTTATTGCATTCACCGAGCAGGTTATTATAAACGGACTGCATATAGCTGATCTCGTTTGCGGTTAACACGCCTTTATCCCGCTGCCATGAAATGGCCTGGTCAAAGGTTTGCTCCATTTGAGCGACCAGGTCTGTTATCCCTTTTACTTTGGGGTCATTGGCCACCGCCGGGGAAACCTGCTTTAAGGAGTTATAATAATTCTGGTGCAGGGTGAACGTCCCTTTCTTTAGCGCATGGGCGGTATTCAGCCCGTTCGCGGTGGTACTATAGCCGCTTTTGAGTTCCCTTAAAAAAGTTTCGTAGCCCGCAATCTGCGCCAGCATCAGTTTTTCTTTGGAAGATTGCTGGTTAAAGAAACCGCCTGTCCCTTGTGCATAACTATTTAATATGATTATGCTGATGAGGAAAAAAAGCAAACTCATTTTCTTTATCGTTTTCATAATGCCCATTCTATGTATGTTAAAAACCTTTTATCTTTCATCTCAATTGAGTCCATAGAGTGTTTTAACTATTTGCAGATCCTGCCCGTCCTTTGCCCGGTCTAAGCTTAGCTGGATATTGTTATTATTGAACTGCCGAAGGTCATTCAAATTCCTTTGTGTTCCGGCCGAGGCCTTGTGAATGAGCAGCAGCCTTTCCGCATCGCTCATCTGGCTGACAAAAGACTTGACAGCGAGCAGCACCTCATCCAGGTTACGGACGCTTTCCTGCAAAATGCCGCCATAGAGGGTCGTCATCTGGCTCAGTTCAGCAGCCGAGAAATGCTTGTCCTGGCTGAACAGGCTTTGGGCATTTTTATATTCCAGCACCAGCTCCTCCTGCTGGCTGATGATCCGCTCCACTTCGTCATAATCGGAAATGATGGTCTTGACCGTGGCCAGCTCCTTATAGTAATTCTGGTACAGGTTGCGTTCCTTACCGATCCAGCTGGTGATATCGTTGAGGTTGCCCAGCGACATGCTATTTTCCAGGTTCTGCTCTGTATTTTGCAGGGCGATGGTTTGGTTTTGCAGTTCCTGTACTTTCAGGTCAAGGGCCGTGATCACCTTTTTGATCACGCCGGAGACGAGGCTGACCACCGGCACCTGCGCCGAAGCACGATTGCCGGTGAGGAAAAAAATCAGGCAGGTTAATGCGCCGGTCAGGATTCTAAATTTTCGTTTCATGGCTACTGTTATTTGTTGTGTTTTTCTTTGACCATCGCCTCAATTCCCTTTTCCATACTGCCATGCAGCGCCGCCAGTTCGAGGACTTTTACCCGTTCCCTGCCCTCAGTGGTATAGGCGTAATATTCCTCCGGGCACAGCTCATTCTTAAATACTTTAGTGACCTGCCCGCCGATATCGATCAATATTTCGCGCTGGTCTTTATTAACCGAAAGGAGGATAGTTTTTGCTTTTTCTGACATGCCCAGCGCGTCCTGTAGCTTTTCGATCTTGCCCTGGAACTTGCGCATATCCATCAGTATCTTGATATCGGCGTTATTGATGATCGCATCTTTAATGATGGGTGAGCTGATCAGGTCTTCCAGTTCCTGGGTGATCACATTGGGGATGCCGTTGAACTTACGGATGGTCTTGAAGGCGTATTTCAGGAACTCGGCCATGCCGGATTTGGCGATGGCCTTCCAGGCTTCGTCTATGGTTAGCACCTTCCTTTTGCCGGGCAGCTTGCGCATTTTGGAGATGAACAGCTCCATGATGATCAGCGTCACTACCGGGAAAAGTATCGGGTGGTCCTTGATCTGGTCCAGCTCGAATACGATAAAGGGCTGGTTCAGCAGGTCGAGGTTTTCCTTCGCGTTCAGCAGGTAATCGAACTCGCCGCCTTCGTAATAGGGCCGCAGCACATACAGGAAATTATCCAGGTCGAAATCGCGGTCTTTCACTTTATGACCCTGCAGCACGACGGTATAATGCGTTTCCAGGTAGTCGTAAAAAGTGTTGAAGCAGGGAAAAATGGCCCGGTCGGTCTTTAAATACTGGTAATAACCCTGTATCGCGTTGGACAGGGCCACGTATTCGCTTCGGTTGAAATTTTCGTTTTCCTGTTTCCATAAGGCGACCAGCAACGCTTTGAGGCTTTCTTTCTTTTCGGTATCCAGCACCTCGCCCGCCGCGATATAAAAGGGGTTGAACCGGATCGGGTTGCTTTCTTCATAGGTGAAATAATAGCCTTTTACCAGTTCGCATAAACCCTTGTAGCTGCCGCCGATATCGACGGTCACACAGTGCGCGCCCTGGTCATATAGCGTCCTTAAAATATGGTTAACCGTCATGCTCTTGCCGCCGCCGGAGGTGCCGCAGACGAGCATCCCCATATTGGAGGCGATACCCTCCCTGCGCGGCGCATCAAACAGGTCGACAAAAACCGGCCGGCCGCTTACCCGGTCACAAAAGCGGATGCCTTCATCCGGCAGGGCGCTTTTATAATTGCTTTCCAGGTTAAAAAAGCAACAAGCCTGCTCAGCGAACGTGTCAAAGGTGTCATTGACCGGGAAGTCTGCCGCGTTGCCGGGGATGCCCGCCCACCAGATCTGTGCGGCACCGCTGGTTTCAGGCTTGGCGGCGGCATCCATAGCCGCCAGCGCGGAGGCGACCTGGTTTTTCATTTCTTTCAGATCATCAGCCTGATCCGACCAGACCATGACGTTAAAATGGGCTTTCACCGGTAGGCGCTGTTCGCTGATCGCCTCATTCAGGAAATCATTGGTTGCCGCCAGCGAAACGGCGTTTTCACGCGAGTAAGCGGAAAGAGATTGCAGTCGCAGGCGTTTCTTTTCCAGTTGTTTCAGCATGGCCTGCGCGTCGCCGACCAGTATAAACTGGTTATAAATGTGGTTACCCGGTAGCAGCAAACCCAGTGAAGCGGCAAAGCTGACCGGAAATTTGGTTTTATCGGTGGAATAGCTGTCATAATTGACGCGGGAACCGCAAAGGGAAGGCAGGTTTACGGCATCGCCCAGGGTGTACAGGGCGACCTGCTGCGTACCGATCCGGATATCGTTTTCAAAGGAAATATCCTCGTAAAAAAACTGGTCCTCGCGTTCGGACAGGTAGCAATAGCGCTCGATCAGCCCGGTCTTTTTCTGCCCGCTTTGCAGGTCTGCGGCTTTCAGGCGGTGGAGTTTGATCAGCCGGCTGTCTTCGAGCAGCCGTTTGAACTGCGCGGCCAGGTCAGTAAACTCCAGTAAAGCCTGTGGGCGCAGCACTTCTTCAGGCACTATGGTGGAGGCCAGCAGGCTGGAAAAAACGGAACTGCTGGCTTTGCGGTTTGCCGGCTTTTTGGTGAGCATGATATAACAGTCATGCTGCATGTAGGCACGGCCCTCAAAATAGCGGTTGGCGCTCCGGTTTAAAAAACTGCTGTCCGCTTTCGGGGGATTGGCCTCGTAGCTGCGCCGGATAAACCAGTCCTGTTTGTGCAGCACGCTGTCTTTCGGTAAAACCTTGACCGCCTTGATCCAGGACTGGTGCAACTGCTCATATTCCTCATCGGAAAGCGTAAACACTTCGGGTAAGGTGGCCTTAAAGACCACGGTCACATCGCCCTGCTTAGACAGGATGCAGTCATGCTCGATGCCCATGATGGGCAATATATCCTTCAACTCTTTTTCCATTTCACTTATCTTCTTCGCGTTGTTAAAGCCCCTCTCCATCCGGAGAGGGATTGGGGTGAGGCCGCATAATATTTTCCCCTCACCCGCAAAAACAGTTAAAATTTTGGCCGCAGCCCGGGTTTCGCCCGCTGCATGTTCTCCCGGTGTTCCTGTCGCAGGGTTTCGCGGTTACGCTGTATGAGGGACGGGATATGGGTTTCGCTGAGCGGGATAACTGCTGCTTTCAGCTCTTTTTGGATCGGGTAGCGCCGGAGCAGCTCCCGTTCGTTCATACCATACTTCCGGGCGGTAGCCACCGGGTCGAGGCCGATCTCGTTGGGCAGTTTAATTTTGATTACACCCTCTGGAAACTCCGTCAGCTTCGGGTCAATCGCTACCACCTGTTTCATGACCGGATGGTAATAAGCCTCATAATACCAGCCGTCATTAGTCAGCTCAAAGCTTTTCAGACTGATGACCGGGAAAAAGTGCCGCGTGTTGCGCAATTCCTGCAAGCGCAGGTCAATCGTAAATTGTTCACCCGCAATATCAATCCTGGGAAGCACGCCCTGGTTGCGCAGCGCCACGGCTTCCTGGTCTACGATAACCTCGAAATCTGTTTTTCCGGCCAGCTGATCGAGCGGCACACCGTATTTTTCCGACATCCCTTCCGGGTCGAGCGCGACCAGCGGCGGCACAATGATCGCTTCGATTTGATCGTGGGTGAAATTACCCTCGGCGACCCTCTTTCTGCCTGGATCGAAAGCCAGGATATAATGATCACCGCGATCCGTCATTTGTGTAATGAACGATATCTCGTGACTGTTGTCGTTGGTCTGACGCAGGACCTGCTTATCGATATCCACCAAAAAGCTCAGGCCCGCAAACTGAAAGATTGGCGGTTGCCTTAATTTGTTCATCTCATTTCCTCCTGTAGCGTTAAGTTTTGAAAGTTTTTGCGGGTATAGGATTTCAGCACCCTGGGCACCCGCTTTTTAGCGATGGCCTTCATCAGCCCGTACTCCCCATATTTATGGCTGAGCGCAAATATTTTCATACAGCCGCCGGTAGCAGCGCCGCCGATCAGCGCCAGGCAGATATAGGTATTGACCCCGCACATATAGAGCAGTGCGAACAGGATCATCAGGCAGACAACCAGCCCGCCGAAATACCAGATGTATTGCGCCCGCAGGCCACGGAACTCGATGCTTTTGTTAATGCCTTTGTTGATTTGGTAAATGCTGTTGTTCATGCTGATGTCGGTTAATTTAATTTCCAATTGTTGTTGTCCATAGCATAGATTGCTGTGCGTTCTGCACCGGTCATATTGCGCTCGGCGGTAGCAATCGTATCATGTATCGTCCCGCCGTGGCTGAAAAGGCATAAACCTTCCAGCCTGAAATTCCGGTTACGCCCCATGACAATGGAATGATAGCCGAAGGTGATGACCTTGCCGCCGGGTTTAAGGCAATGGACGATTTCGTATTTCAGTTGGTGGAACGGGCCTTTATATAATTCCATACTTTTGCGGTATGCGTAAGGCGGATCAAGCGGAATGGTGTCGAACTTTTCACCGTTCCAGGTCTTTAAAAATGTTAATGCGTCCAGCCGGTACCCGGCAGGCATCGCCGGATTAGGATTATTCCTGACCTCGTCAAAATTCAGCAAGGTCATTCCGGCAAACAGGTTCAGGACTTTTCCCTCACAGTTTTTCTCTACCCATTGACGGATGCGCCCCACTGAAAAAGTGTAGCGGCGCAGCGGACATTTGATATGCTCGAAAATGATCATGGTTCCTTTTTTAAATTTTTAAGCCTCTGTTCTTTTTGACCTGGAGCGCTTCAGACTCCCCGTTCGATTCAATTGGTTCACCGTTAACGACCTGCTCGTTTCTGACCGTAGCCACTTTTTCCGCCTGGTTCATTGCCACCACTATGGCTTCGGTAGTTTTCGTTTCCAAAGGGGTTACGATTTCTTCAACAGCGGATAGTTGCTCCTTTTCCTGCTCCTGCTTTTCCTGGATCTTTTGGGCGATCTCTCTTTCCAGCCGGGAGAGCGCCGTTTTCATTTCCCGTAGCTCGGTCTCCTTTTCAAATGGCTTGCTCAACAGGCTTTGCAATTGGGGCAGCTGCTCACCGATTTCCTTGATTTCTTTTGTATGTTTCTCTACCAATCCATCGACCTTATCGATGGCGTTCAGGAAATAGCGGGCAGCCAGACTAGGGTTGTCCGTATTGGGTGCGCCCGAACTGGCGGTATAGCGAATGCTGCCGTCAGGCCTTTCAGCAAACAGCGTATTGTATTCATTGGTCAGCAGTTTGCCGTCAGGGTTGCTTAACTCCTTTTCATGGCGGATATACAGCTTAAAGCCATAGAGTTCGCCGAGTTCTTTGGGGTTTTTCTCATTGCTTCTTGGTTTCCAGGCGCGATAGAGCCGGATGAGGTAATTGCCGATCGCTTTGCTGTCAGCACTTTGCACTTCTTTTAACTGGATGGGGTTGCCTTTCGAGCCGTCTTTTTCAGTTTTGAGTTTGCCGTGGTACGAGGCATGGTCTGCTTGCAGTGTTTTGAGCTTACCGGTATTCGCCGTCAGTTCCTTATCCAGGCTTTCCAACTGGTAGCGCACGCGGGCGATCTCCCGGAAATGTGCCGTTTTCAGGCTTTCAGTGACCGCGATCTTTTTTTCCAGCTTGGTTTTTTCCAGCAGTGTGGTATCGCCGGAAAGAATGGCAACATATTCCGAGAAGTTCATGCCACTCTTTTCATCGACGGAACCCTCATCGATCGTGCGTACATTCAGTTCGCAGTTCTTCATCTGCGAAATAAAGGTTTGCTTATTTTTGAGCAGGTTGAATTTGTAGTTATCCAGCGATTGCTCTACCGCATAGATAAAGTTCTTCACCTTGTTACCATAGCCTGATTTGGCCAGCTTATTGCCTTGTCTTGCACCCCGGCCATTCCGCTGTTCCAGTTCGCTGGGTTTCCAGGGGACGTCCAGGTGGTGCATGGCGATGACCCTTTCCTGCACATTCAGGCCGGTACCTGCTTTTTCGGTACTACCGATCAAAATGCGGATCTCGCCCCGGTTCATCTTTTTAAAGAGATCAGGCTTCTGCTTATCCGTCCAGTCGTGGATAAAAGTGATGTGGCCGGCCGGGATTTCCATATCCCTGACCAACTTACCTTTTAAGGCATCGTACATATTAAAAGCATCTGGTTTTGGGGTACCGATATCGCAAAAGACGATTTGGGTGCCCCTTTGGGCCTGGCTATCACGGTATAATTCCGTGAGTTTGCGCGCGCAGACATTCACCTTAAAATCCGGGTGGTCATCATATTTAACCGGATCAATGAGCCTCATATCCGCCGCCATTTTTTTCGCATAATTCGTGGCGATGAGCATCCGGCCTTTATCCTCATCATCGGTTAAAGGCGGGCGGCCGATTAAAGTAGCATCGCCGTTTTTGGCGAATTGCATCAGCCCTTTGATAAATTCAGCCTGCTCGGGTGTTGGCGGGATGTTGATCAATTGTTCATCCAACACTGGTTTATCCAGCGCGATATGCCTGGCAGTCTTGTAGTCCGTAATCTCGTTATAGAATAAGGCCAGCTCCGGTACTTTGATAAAATGGCGGAAGCGCTCTTTAGCGATGATCTCGTTGGTGACCGAAAACTCGAAGTCGGTGGTTTTTTTGGCGAATACCGCCGCCCAGCCGTCGAAGTTCTCGATACGCTGCCGCTCCATTTCCTTTGGCCGCAGGTATTTGAAGATCAAATACATTTCGGTCAGACTGTTGGAGATAGGCGTCCCGCTCAGGAAAGTAACACACAGGTCGCTTTCAAATTTCTCCTGCAAAGTGCGCACGGCAAACAGCATATTGAGCGCTTTCTGGCTGCCTTCCATATTGCCGAGGCCGGCCACCCGGTCATGGCGGGTGGTGAAGGTCAGGTTTTTGAATTTATGCGATTCATCGACAAAGAGATGGTCAACCGCCATTTCCGCAAAGTCGATGCCCTTGTCCTTTTTACTTTCGATCTCCTGCTCCAAGGTTTTGAGTTTGGCGGTCAAATTCTTTTTGCGGACTTCCAGCCCTTTGAGCATGCGCCTGGAAATGTCACCGCCCTCCATTTGCAGGGTATCCAAATCCAGTTCGGTATTGTTCAGTTCCGTTTGAAAAATGCGCCGCCGGATCTCCGGGGATTGGGGGATTTTTCCAAATTGATCATGGGTTAAAATGATGCAATCCCAATTGTTGCTTTTGATTTCGTGGAACAGCCTTAGCCTTTTATCCGGGGTAAAGTCGTTTTCGCCGGGCGCCAATATCCGGGCAGCGGGATAGGCTTTCCGGTAGGTTTCGGCGATCTGGTTGACATTGGCTTTCAGCGCCAGGATCATCGGTTTATGCACGATGCCCAGCCGCTTCATTTCCTGCGCTGCGACGATCATGGTCAGGGTTTTGCCCAGGCCGACCTCGTGGTCGATGAGCGCACCGCGGTTCTGCACGATGCGCCAGGCGGCGTTCTTTTGCGAGCTGTACAGGTCGTCGATCCCCAGCGCCTTTTTATCCAGGCCCGGGAAGGTTAAATGATCTGCTTTGTATTCCCGGAGGACATAGCAATTGAACGTATCGTTATACAGCTTTTCGAGGGTTTTCTTTTCTTCTATGGGTAGATCGGACAGCCAGCCGGTAAAACCGTTGCGGATCTGCTCGATCTTTTGGTGGGCGAGTTGGATCGCCTCGTTATCCGGGTAGCGCTTGGTTTTGCCGCCCCCGAGCGATACCTCATAACTGAAGTAGGGACTGGTATTTTCCAGCGCATGCTCCAGCAAGGTATAACCATAGGTCCGGCGGCTGCTTTCTTTTGGGGTAATGGCAAACTCGCGGGTGATCTTCAGGTTGCTGCCTTTGGTGGCCACCTTAAAGCTGTCGCTGCCATGCAGGTAGGCGATGGTCACCGGCAGTTCAAAGAAATCCGTGGCGAAGCGCTCGTAATAGGCCAGCGGGAACCAGCGTTCGCCCAGGTTGAAATCCAGCAGTTCAAAGGGTATCCGTTCAGGCTGCACCCGGCTGATGGCCTGCAGGCTTTGCTGCAATTGGGCATCTTCCGGGTTCTCATCCGCTTTTTGCTGCGCGATGGCCAGCTTTTGCACCACATTGCCGGACAAGTACTGGTCGACGGTTTCCCATGCCCGATTTTGCGGGTTCAGGCAGATATGGCTGTGCAGGCTGATCGCAGCTTCTTCAATGGAAAGGCCCGTTGCCGCGCCGATAAAGCCCAGGTCGACCGCGCCTTTTTCGTTCAGGCAGCGGGCCAGCGCCGATACGGGGTCGTCGGTTTTGAACGCTTCTTTTTGCCGGAACACCGGCCCGAGCATCATATCGGCCATTTTGAAATCGTTGCCTTCTTTCCTCTCAACGGAAGATAAAACCTTGAAACCCTCCTTTTCATCGGCCAGGATCAGGCGGCGATTGGCCGGACGGTTGAGCTCGCCGAACTGGTGAACAAATTCGTTATAGGCGATATTCAGGTCGGCGCGGAAGGCTGCATGCTCGAACTGCGTCAGGGTTTCTACCTCGTAAAGCGCAAGGTAAGTATCTCTGATCAGGGTATAACGCTCATAAAACCGGGCATCCCTTTGGTCGGCCAATGGTTGAAACACCGCCTGCGTGCGGATTTCGTTGATCTTGTGAATATTTCCCACTTGCCCGTTCAGCGTGACCAGGCTGCCGTCCTGGTGAAAAGCGTTAAGCGCGCGGAAATAGATCTCCGCATTCTTCCCGAAATTAAAATGTTCCTTCAGGCTCTGGTCGCCGCTGAAATAAAAATCATGGTTGTATTGTTGCAAGGCGGTTACCAGGCCTTCGAGTTCATGACCGAGCAGCCCACCGTTCATCCAATTGGCAGAAAAGTGCAGTTCTGAAAAATTAGCGTAGAATTTATATAAATATTGCTTGCTGTCGCGGTGTTTGGCAGTGACCAGCACCAGGCTTTCATGTTCCGGCTTATCCTTCGTTTTGACGATGCCGATGATACGGGCTGTCTCCGGGTGAATGGTGGTTTCATCCAAGCGGTTGATATAATCCATCGCCCGGTTGATATTTTCAGCGGGCGTGGTATCGAACAAGCCTAATTGTACAGTAACCTTCGTCGCTTTGCTTTCCGGCATCGGCAGGTAAGACAAATACGGTTTTTGTTCGGTAGCCTGTTCTTCTGCAACCGGTTTTTGCGCCTGGGCAAATGCTTGCCGGTTGAAATTGGAACTAATCCCGTCCGCTAAATTTTCGCGGAGTTTCCCGGCGATGGCATCGATCTCTCCCTGTTGCCAAACCACCTGGTGCGCTTGTCCGTATTGGGTTTTCCCGGCTCTGATGGTGTCCCCCGCGATTATGCGCTCCTGTTCCTCATGGATGAACTCGTTGATCTGGTATTTGCCGAATTCATTTTCCTGCTGCATCGTTTCGATCAGTAGCATTTCGTCGATATTGTAGGATTCTTTGTCCGTATGTTTTTGCACGACCAGCAGGTGGCTGGGCGCTTCGGTATTGCCGGTATCTTTCATCAGGTTATCCGGCATTACGGTCACGCTTATAAAATCCGCGCGGTCAAACAGGTAGCGCCGGGCTTCCTTGTTGGAAGGGTTGTTTAAAAAAGCATCCGTAGTGATATAGACCATGATGCCGCCTTCGGCGAGTTTATCCAGCCCCTTGGCGAAAAAATAATTATGGATCTTGCCGGAGATATCCAGGTCAGGGAATGCCGGGTCAAAAACCCGGAAGCCGCCGAATGGGATATTACTCACGATGAGGTCATGCTGCCCGTTTTCCTTGCTGTCCGTTTCCTCCAGCCCTTTTATCTCAACCTTTACAGGAACCGGCAGGGTTGCAGCCAACGCCTTCAGCACCATACCTGTGATGAAATCTTTTTCTATCGCGGTCACCTGTTCCGTTTCCGGGAAAGCTTTGATCAGTTCGGTGACGAATATCCCCGCGCCGCTGCTGGGTTCATAAGGGCGTTGGGGATAAATGCCCTGTTCCTTTAAGACGCTGTACAACGTTTGCGGTACGATAGCCGGGGTATAGTAAGCAGTCAGGATACTGTCCTGGATAGATTGAACAGCGGTTTTATAATCGGATTCGGTAAGGCCATCTTTCAATAGCTCGTGGAGTTCCATGACGGAGGGGTAAAGTTTCAGGTCACTTTGTGAAGCGTTCCGATCGATCCATTCCTGTTTTTCGCCTGCCGGAAATAGTACCGCCTTTAACCCGCCGAACCCGGAATAAGCTTGCAATGCCGCCTGCTCCTCTGGCTGGGGCGCGATCCCGTCCCGGTAATCCAGCGCGATCCTGATCGCCCTGATATTATCCCTTAACTTTTGAAATTGATTGTAAGCCATGTTCCCGCACTTATCCTTTTCACTAAATTTTATTTCACCGTTCGAGGTACTCAGCGATCATTCCCATGACCGCGTATTTCAATTCCTTAGCATCCTCATTATCTTCCCCGAACCCGAATACCTCGAAGATGGGTTCACAGGCTCCTATGAGGTTGATGACCTCATAAGTTAGAATGCCGTTGTTGCTCATCCGCCGGTAAGCCTCATCAAATTCATCCTCCAGTAGTACTCTTACATATTCGAAGCGCGAGGGCCTCAGATCCCTGGTCAGTTCTTCCATGCAAAGCGCTTCAATCACATATGCCGGCCGGTTTGCAGCCTGTAACTCCTGGCATAACTCCATGACCGATTCCACTTTGTTCCGGAGGTAGTGGGACAGCCGGTGATCTTCCTGCAGGGAGATCAGCAAGTCCAGGTGGTTCTGTACCAGGTAGCTGTGCAGCTTGTTAATGAGTTGTTCTTTCATAACTACATGCCGAAAAATGATTTGATAATGGTGGCAACGACCACTAAGAAAATACAGCTCCCAAACCAGGCGGCGGCGACTTTACTGGTATCCTGGTCACCCGCGTTCCATTTCTGGAACACTTTAATGGCACCGATCAGGCCGACCAACGCGCCGATAGCATACATCAGCGTGGTGCCGCTGTCGAAATAACTTCTCACCTGGGTATTGGCCTGCTGGATGCCGGCGTTGCCATCCTGAGCACTGCCATATAGTGCACTGCCGGTTAATAAAGCGCATAATACGCCTGCTTTCAGGGATTTAACCCTAAATTTTTTACTCCACTTTTCCATCTTCACTTATCTTTTCGTTAAAAATTCTGGTCAAAAGCTTTCCAGTCCCCGCTCCGCAGGCACCTGCGGAGGGAGTTAGGAAATGGCTGTCGCCGGTTTCCCGCCTTCTGTTTTCATCATCGCTCTGGAGCGCCGGGATGAGGCGGACAGCAATAAATTGTTACCTGGCTTTTAGTTCCGGTTAATCCCGGTCCGGCGATTCACCGGGACCGGGTCGGAAAGCGCGCTGCGGGCTAATCGCTCCACCACTGATCCACCTCGTCTTCGGTCAGCTCCGCAACGCCAGTTCGTTCGCATTCGGTCACCACCTGCTCGTTGATAGCCGGTCGGTGGGGTGAGGTTTTCAGGGAATTGTGTTCCCTGAAAATGGCATGGAGTTCAGACAGCAGCACTGCCGGGGCATAAAGCTTGCCGGAGGCTGCTTCAACCCGTTTTTTTATCAATGCGATAAGTTCGTCTGCCTGCTGAATATCATCCGGGTAATTGTCCCGGCCATAAATGACCTCTTCGGGTAGTCCTTCAGCTGCATCATCGTCACCTTTAAACATCAGTTGATCGGGGAGGCTTTTATCCGGTCCGTTTTTTCCGGCAGGGACAAATAATTGTTTGATATCGGCGGCATAAAAGCGACTGCCAATAAACACATAGTAGATGACCAATAGCAGTACAACGGCCTCGAAGTAGCTGGTCCATGAGAGGTGATTTAACATGATCTTTTTCTTTTTAATTTATTTCAGTTTCTTAAACTCCCACTCACTTCAGTGAAATGATTGAAGCTCGATTTGCTGATACAAAGGAACCCCGTCGCGCATTGCTGTACAAGTCCAACTTGCAGTTGTATCCCGTTTGTATCTTTGTACCCTGCTGATAATCAGCAAGAAAAAAACAGACATTAAAGAGCGGTCGCTTTATAGGTCGGAAATACCGGGCTATAGCATAGGTTAATGGTGCGAAGACTGAAAAGTGGTTAACCAAAAAAAGCCATCGGGTGGATGGCTTTACATGCATTATTTCTAATACACGATACGAGGAAGTTCATGGAAGTGTTTTAATGGAACCCTGAAAATTTCTCAGGGTCTTCATATTGATTTGCCTTTTACATGTTTCATTACAGGTTTGCAATGTGGATTAAAGTAGGCGGTCACCTGATCAGGCGTGTGTAGTTTGTTTGGTAAGTGCGGTTTGACCGGGTAAATAAGTTTGTTCTATACCCGCGACCTGAATTTTTTTAAAAACAACCTTTATCATGGTGCCCCCCGTGCCGGCAATGTCCAGCCTTCCTGCCAGTTGTTTAGATAGTCCCATTATTAACGCCATTCCCATTGATGCGGCCTTCCGCTGTTCCAGATCGGCTGGCAGGCCGACTCCGTTGTCTTTAACTTTAAAAACCATATCCAGATTATTAAGCGTTGTCAGCTGTATCATAATCTGACCGCTACCTTTGTCGGCAAATGCATATTTAATAGCATTGGTGACTGCTTCATTCAATATCAAACCAATGGGTACTGCCTGCTGTACATCCAGGTTGACCGTGTCAACTTGCATTGTACAAGTTATACCACGGCCGCTGGTGTCATAAGAATCTTTCAGATATTGCACCAACTCATGAAGGTAGGGCTGCATTTCAATGACCGCAAGATTGGTTTCTGAATACAACCGATGATGTATCAGCGCAATCGCTTTGATCCGGCTTTGACTTTCAGAAATGGCTTCTAAAGCGATACTGTTATCGAGGTAGCTCGATTGAGTTTCCAATAAACTGGTAATCGTGTGAAGGTTATTTTTAACCCGGTGGTGCACCTCTTTCATTAGTAATTCTTTATCATTTACCAATTGTTGAAGCTGTATATTTTTCTGGTTGATTGATTTATTGGTCTTTTGCTTAATGCTAAACTGATAAAACAATAAAACCAGGATAACCCCCATTAACGATATTCCACCGAATGTCATTTTCTTTTCAAAATCCGCCTTACTAAGACTAAGCAGTTGATAATCGTTGCTTTGTGTCAGGATCTTGATTTTTTGATTTTTAAGCGCAATATCTTTCTTCTTCTTTTCGTTTTCGGACAGCTGAAGCTGGTTTTGCACATTTAAAAAAGCTACCTTTTTTTGGTTCTTTAACAGGGTTAAGCGGGACAGCTTTATCTTTTCATCAGACAGCTTCATTTTTGTATCAGAAAACTTCATTTGAGTTTGCAAAAGCTCGATGTCCTTTTCTTTTTCAGCTGTTTTATATTTCACCTCGATTTCGTCAACCGCTTTACGGTTTTGCTGGTCAGTATATTTTGTTAAGTAATTATCATGCAGGATCAAGTGTTGAATAGCACTTGTGTATTTATTTTCGGCGGAATCTATTTTAAAAAGATACGATTGAGCTTTTACAAGATTTAAGATCGGCACACCTTTTATGGTAGGATCCACTGTTAATTCGACATAGGGCCTGGCCTTTTCGTATTTTTTCCAGGCGATATATAATAAACCCAAATCCAAATTCGCCTTGAGTTTGATCAAGGTATCCTGATCCCTTACTTCATTATGCGCCAAAAGGTAATATTTTTCGGAATTTTCATATTTTTCGAGTTTATAATATACAGATGCCAAACTCAGGTAATAGTTATACCTCAGATAAACTGATTGCAATGTATCCGGATTAAATGAATGCAGAAATTGAAGCGCTTTATCGCCCATTTTGAATTTCATTAGTAAAATGGAGTACTGCGGAGCGATGACCACTGATATGGGTTTATGGTGAAGCTTAGCAGTAGCGATAAGATTCTCATAGGCATCCAGGGCTTCCTGAAATCGGTCTGTCCGAAAATATAATTCGGCAAGCGAAGTATATACCGGGATCAGTTCAGCATCATGATGGAATTGTTTTGCGTTTGCAACGGCCTGCATACCATAGTTTAATGCTTCCGGAAAAGCATAATTATTTTTACTGGTCTGCATTAAAACAGTGTAAGACACATACAGATGTTCAACATCGTTTTTTTTGCAGAAATCCAGGAATAAGTTGGCCACGCTGTCAGCTTCATGATGGTTACCCGTTATCCGGTTGCTGTTATAAAAATGATAGAATGTAATCTGCCTGAGTGCAAGGAATTCCAGGTTCTTGTCTTTCGCCTTTCGCGCTACTACCAAACCGTGGTTGAGGTATTCCAGCATTTTAGGCCCCATAGCTTCCTCAAAAGGCCTGATTTCAATATCCTCATCAGTGTAGCCTGAATATACCATGGCAAAATCCAGATAAGCCCTTGCGTCTTCCTTTTCTTTGCCTTTTTTATTGAAATCGTTGATCAGCGGTAAAAAATATCCCCCGGCTTTACTAGCCTGATCTTTTACGATACAGGCTCTTGCCAATAAAAGCCTGTAATCGTATTCCTTTTCATGGTTTCCCTGCTTCTGGCTTTGGGCAAATCCCGCTAATAAAAAACGATTGACGTTATCAACATCTGATTCTTTGGGATGCAACAGGTAAAGCACTTTTCGCGCTATTGCGAGGCTATCCTGCTGATCGGTTTTAATAATTGATACATCACGGGCTTCGTGGAATAGTCCGGGTAAGCTGCTTTTTAAAAAAGAAGTTACGGTTAAAATCACTAAGATGAACACGAGTTTCATATGTATTTATTGGGTTTAAAATATGGTCAAACTATCCGTAATTATAGCCTGTTCAAATGTTTAAGCGTTTAATTCCCTGCTTTTTATTCCTGGATGTTTTTTACTTTATTACCCCCGGAAACCAAGGATAAAACGGCTTATTTTTTTAATGTATTCAGTTACCGTTCCACTTTAAATATACTAGTAACCAGTTATTTATAATATACAATCCTACAATTATTTATTTTTAAATGATTTGTAAAAATTCACTTATAAATACAGTCAGCGATAAAGGTGTGTGAGACGATTAATTATTCCATTATTTATGCGGTAATTTGTTGACATAAAAATGGCTTGTTTAGCGTCCAATTCCCTTTATATTTCAAATAGAATACTTTGAAAATCAAACAACTTGAAAGATCGTGTTCCGGTAACCAATTTTCGGAGTCTTTTACAGGTATTAAGTTAATTTCACGGCTGTTTACCACAGGGAGACATATTGTAAAGTATTGTTTATCCCTTCATAAATAATCAGATCGAGCGGGTGTAGCCGACGTTACATCCGGTAATAGTGAGATTGGCTGCAACATGACAGTCACCCGTTTTGAGCTGTCGTCATTTGTACTCGCGGATCTTTCGGATCAGCGTTTCAAGGGCGGCAATTGCAGCTTCCTTGTCCCTTTGTTCCGGGTGATAGGAATTGCTCCGCATGCTGTCCCATGAAAGCTCACTTTTGTTAGCAGTGGACAGGTAGGGAACAATAGATTTGAAGACCATGCTCAGCGACCGGGAGACCAGCAGCTTCACATCATCCGCAGCTTTCAAAATGATCCCCATCTGGTCGACGCTGAGTTTGCAGATAATTTTGGCAATTCCTGAATTTAGCGGGGCTGGACGTTCGTGGGTAAGCGCCTTTTCCGGCTGACAGACCGTATACCTTTTTTCTATCGTATGGGATAACTCATCGATATAAGTAATGATGACCTTCCCTGTCGTCTTCAACAAGCTGTTCTCGGGATAATGATCCTGGTTAAAGGCAGCCTGCCTTTTAAGCAATTGAACAGCCTCAGCATATTGTTGAAGTACCGCTTTCTTTTTCTTTTCAGAAAAGATCCAAAATGTCTGCGCCTTAAGACTGCCGATGACTTGCCTCACCTCCGTCTGAAATTGCTGCTGAAGCACTGCCAATTCATCGATTTGTAATTGATTGACATTGCCTTTTTGAGGATTTAATGTCACCTCAGTCACCTCATCCAACCAGGCAAAAGGGTACTGTCTTGTATGTTCTAATCTCTTTCGCATATCTTCCTTCACTCGTCAGAACCGTTGTTCCGCCGTAATAAATGGTTACAAATGATACATCAATAGCAATGAGATTCCCATCATGGCTGTATGCTGTATTAATGAATTTCGGATACAAAAATGTAGCTATACGGCATTGTGGCAAATGAGGGATTCACCCTATTTTTCCGGAATAGGTAAAAGCCCCTATGCCGGTGGCGTTTGTAGGTGCTGGCGGCACAAAGCGATTAAGGGGGGAAGCTGTCGGGGAAAAGAGGTTAAAAAAATCAAGTGAACCGTTGAGCGCCCAATTGCTTATCTTTACGGCTTCATATGGCAGCATTCTTTCTGCCTATTGTGATAAGGTTTAGGTTAAAGTCCCCAAGCAGCGAGTGCAAGGGGATTTTTATTTGTCATTATTCTCATCCTTTTGCCGGCTATTTTCCACCATATTGCACCCTGCCGTGAAAATTATCAGGCCTTTCCTGTTCCCCTATTATTTGCCGGCCCGCGAATACTGTTTGATTTTCAAAGTGATCTGTTTGGTTTTAAGACGACTGTTGACGTTTTAATGTCGTATTTCACGTCACTATTTATTTCAACAAAACCGAGACACACAGGTTTATTAAAACAACACATTAAAAGTTAAATACAGAGAACACATGGAAACCAAACACATCGTATTCGTCCACGGCTTATTCGTTAACCCTAAAAGCTGGAACCAATGGAAAGCCCATTTTGAGGCACAGGGCTACATTTGTCATACACCTGCAAATCCTTATCACTCCGGTGAGCCAAAAGAGCTGCGCGAACACTTTGACCCGCTGCTCGGTAAAGTCACTTTAGAGGATGAAGTAAATAATATCATCAGCGTGATTGATAGCCTGCCGGAAAAACCAATACTGATCGGGCATTCTTTGGGTGGACTGGTTGTTCAAAAAATACTCTCAATGGATAAAGCAGTTGCCGGTATTTGTATCGATGGGGTTCCGCCAAAAGGTATCTTCACTTTGAAATGGAGTTTTTGGGAATCTAATTTCCCGGTACTTAACTATTTTAAAGGAGATAGTGTATTCGAGCCTAATAAGGAATGGTTTCATTATGCGTTCGCACATTTAATGTCACGTGAGGATGCTGATAAAGTTTTTGATGATCTGGTCGTACCGGAAAGCCGGAATGTACCAAGGGGCACGCTGGGTGAATTCGCTGCGATTGATTTTAATGCACCTCACCATCCCTTATTATTTATAGCCGGGGAAAAAGACCACATTGTTCCGGCCCCCCTGAATCTGGAAAACTTCCACGCCTATAAAGACCCGTCAAGTATTAAAGAATACATCGAATTTGCGGGACGGACACATTATATATGCGGAATGCCCGGCTGGGAGGAAGTAGCTGATTTCGCATTGAGCTGGTTAAAAAAAATATAATGAAGCGGATTAATTTGCAAAAGCGCTGAATGTAATTATAATTGAAGATCCGGCTCCGGTACGATAATGTCCGAAGGTACCGGTAGGATATCATTGAGAATTCCCAAAATATAGCTGGATATACGTCCAGCTATATTTTGGGAATCCCCTTTGCACTGGAACCCTAAAGCCGAATAAAAACGCTTTACAATGGTAGCGAAAGTCCGTGATAATAATGGCGACTTAAGCTAAAGCCTACGCACCGTTGAAAAATCTATGAAGTAAAGCGACCTTGTTCCTAACTTTAGACTTTTCATAAATATTCTGGACGTGGTGCTCCACTGTTTTTCCTGCGATGAAAAGTTTTTCAGAAATCTCCTTATAGGTCAAACCCTGCCGGACCAATAGCACGACTTCTATTTCCCGGTTGGTAAGCCGGTAGTGACGGCACATCTCCTCAAAAACACCGGTTCCTGAATCCTGGCGGGCCAGCTGCAGCAAACGCTGATATTCCTGCCTTGCCGTCTTGATCGATCTCCAGATAAAAAGAAAAGTAATGCCAATGATACCCGTATTCGTACATAATACTTCAATCAGCTGGCTGCTTTCAACCAAACCAAAAAAAGCTAATGAAGCCCACGGCGTAACCGCGCAATACATGGCAATTTCTTCCAGATACCGCTGGTGATTTCTTTCCTCCCGGTGTTTTTTCCTGATCGCCTGGAGCATCACCCAAAGCAACACAATAGAATAAATGAACGGCACAATCATTCCGTATTTAATATCACTGTTCAAATTGCCGGTGATCGCATAAATTATCACGAAAAAGATCAGGTAAGGCAGGATCAAAAATAGCGGGACACCAAAATAAGCATACCACCGGAGCGAGGGCAGGTCACAGGCTTTATAAAAATAGAAAGGAAAATAAGAAGCCATCAGAAAACCGCTTCCATAGGCAATCATCATTTGAGTGGAAATCGGGATGTTAATCTTGGGATCAGGGAAGAGGCCTCCGGTAATATTGTAAAATAGCATTAAGGTCAGTAGAATGAGGTATAACAGCCGGTTCCGGTCCTGTGGCCGGAAGAGATAATAAAATAGCTGGAACATGAACATCCCGGTTTCCAGAATAATGAAAATGAAAGTGACAATGTGTATCTGTGTTCCGAATACCAGCATGACTTTGATTATTTATCTGGCTCGCGTTTCAAAAAGAACAAGGTATAATCAAATTCCAGCTGATCGTATACATGAAAACTAAAGCGTTCATACCATGGTAAATTTTTCAGGGTGGATGTTTCCAGGCATACCGGTAATTGCCCGGCATCTGATGCGGTAACAATTTCAGCCAGTAACTTACTTCCGATATCCTGATGTTGGGCAGAAGGCTCAACCCCGATGAACCACAAATAGGTCATCGGTTCTTTTGGCTGTTTTGCTTTTATACGGGTTTCACGGTCAAGCACCCTGGAAATTCCGGTAATTCCTACAGCTTGGAAGATCAGTTTGATGTCCAGCCAAATGGATTGAACGGTCGTTCGTTTCAGCTGCGGATAAAGGACCAATGCTGCGGCTTTACGATCTTCTGAGAGCCACACCTCTCCAAAATGGAAACACATTTCAAATGAGTAATCCATCAGTGCGATAATACGACGTTCCTTATGCCCGCCCTGCTGAACAATATAATTAACGCTTTGATTATCGATAAAAGAGGCTTTCAGTAATTCTGTTACCAAAAATTTATCCTCACGCGTTGCTTTTATCATAGGTAGCTATTTTGAGTGGCTAAATTAAACCGGAAAGAACATTTTATTAATTTTGGCGACCATTTTTAATAATAATCCGCGCACGGCGTAACCGGTAAACTGGTCCCCGCTGTAGTAAAGTTTATTCATGCTGCCGTAAGATATATGTTCCTGCTTTTTACTCATAAAGTGTCCGGAAAAGAATCGCAGCAAGGCAGCTATGTTTTTCATGGCGAAAACATCCTCTTCATATAACAGGCGAATCAGGAGCGCGAGCTGGGCTACAGTCAGCTTCAGTTCAATCTTGCCGGGCTGATCGCCATCATTGTCAGTAAGCAGGCTTTCCTGCCCGATCAATTCATTCAGCCAATTCTCCAGTAGCTCATTGACCGGAAGTGTTTTCGGGTCATAACCTGTTTTTAACATCACCTGCATCGACTTGAGCAGCAACTGTTGCTTCATTAGCATCAGCAGCTGATCGTGTGGCCGGAGCAGCGCTTTTTTTGCCGCTATCCCGTCCTGATACCATTGACAGAAACCATTATGGTTAAAGTTCATATAGAATAATACCTCAGTGACACCATGTGTCAGATCCCGGTTGTCGTGAAAATCAACGGTAACGGATAAACTATCGGTAAAGCTTAGCAAATACTCAGCAGCCCGGTAACTGATCGGAGCGTCCCCGCCCGGCGTTATGACCATACTTAAATAATCAAGGATACAGGCTTTTAACTGAACATCCATCTCAATATTTTGAAGTCTGGCGCTCAGCTTTTCAGCTGATTCCGCCATTCTTTTTCTTACAGCCGGAGTCTCAACGTCAGGAATCTTTCCTTCTTCATTGATATAGGCATTGAAATACTGGATCTGAAAATCTTTCAATTGCACTAAGCGCTCCAGCAAAAACCTTACGAGTATACCATCAACATGGTTATCCGGCGAAACGGTGATTTTACTTTTTTCAATTCGCCGGTACAAGCTATCAGCTATTTCCTGTATCACCTGTTGCTGAAAGCCGGTATAACGTTTAATAACGTGATCCTTGGTCTGGCTGAACAAAAGATCGGTCCAGGCCTTTTTGATTCGCTGACATTCTGCGTTGATCCGGCCCTGCTGTTCTTCCTGATAGGTAGCCGGTTCCGTCAATTGCCTGTGGCCACCTGTCAGGTATTGGGCGGCCAGCTGTGACAGTAACTTCATTTCGTCCTTAAGCATAACGATTCCTATAAACCTTAGCGCATTAGCTCTTTATATCCTCAATTTAACCGCCTTTCCCCTGTTACCCAAACGGGCCGGGCCACTTACGGTAGTTAAAACGGTTATGGTCGTATTCGTAGGATCGCCAATGATCGTGTCAGCCGGACCTGACCCGGCCAGTTGATTATAGCTGTAGATTTTATTCGTCTTTTTCATGAGTAAATTTTTCATAGCGGTAACTTTTTACTCAAATTAGGAGTACAAATAAAGGCGTGGCAACATTGTTACACGCATGACCGTTTGCTATAGAAAGACTACCGCCTATGACAATTGGATTACAATCTAAATTCCGCTTTTTAAGTAAGCCGAACGGGAAATTGCTTTTGATGCATTTTGCCGGCTGGTGTATTTTTATAGCTTATGAGGTTAGCTTTGTATGGTTTAGTGTTAAAGCTTTTGCCAAATTCGAGGATTATGTTTTCTACTACGGGTTAAACATAGTGTTATTCTATTTTAATGCGCATGTGCTGCTTTCCAGTGCAATAAAATCGAAGAAATCATACTTATTGATTCCTGTTCTCCTGCTTTTGGAACTACTTGCCTATTTGATGCTCAAATTTTTGATCGACGATATCCTCGTTTTTCCGAATCAAACTACCATCACCAAAATCGACTATGTCAAAAAGTTACTTGTCCCCAACATATACCGTGGAATATCTTTTATCGGTTTTAGCACGCTTTACTGGTCTATCCTGCGGGTAATATCCTTCCAAGAGCGCGTACATAAAACCGAGACGTTACAGTTAACAACATTGAAGGAAAAAGCGGAACTGGAAAGAAATTTGGCGGAAGCGATGAATGCATATCTACAGCAGCAGATTAACCCGCATCTGCTTTTTAACACCCTGACCTTTATTCATAACACCTATCATAAGCATTCGCGCGAAGCTTCACAATGTGTGCTGCTGCTGGTGGACATCATGCGCTTTTCGCTCGAAGAACTGACGATCAACGGGAAAACATCGCTCGATAAGGAAATCGATCAGATCCGTAATTATATAGAGCTGAATCAGCTAAGATATGACTATGCACTTTATATTGACTTTCATGCTGAAGGGGAATTTGAACGTTACGAGGTCATTCCACTTATCCTGTTGACGCTTACGGAAAATGTTTTCAAGCACGGCTATCTGAAAAAGAATGGTTTTGGGGCAAAGTTACATATCACAGTGAGTGATCAAAACGAAATGATCTTTAAGAGCTGGAACCTGAAAGGCCACCAGACGGAAAGCAAACGAACGAGATCGATTGGAATAAAAAACGTCACCAAACGTTTAGAATATAGTTATAAAGATCAATATAGTCTTACAATTAACGATGATGATGACAGTTTCGGATTAGAACTGAGGATACAATTATGAATTTGAGGTGTTATATAGTTGATGATGAATACCACTCCATCGAAATACTGATCGAGTATATAGAAAAAACAGACGGTCTTGAGTTACAAGGCTTTTCCACTAATCCGCTGACCGCCCTGAATGACGTGACGGGTGTAAACCCACCTGATATCACCTTTCTTGACGTGGAAATGCCAGAACTGTCGGGGATGGAATTTGCCGGCCTTGCCAATCTGCATACCACCATTATTTTCACTACCTCGTTCCAGGAATTTGCCCTGGAGGCTTTTGAAAAAGAGGCCTTCGACTTTCTCCTGAAGCCGGTAAGCTACGTCAGGTTCCGTAAATGTATCCAGCACGTTCTCAGGGTCACTACGGCCGCTAAACCTGTTCAATCGAAAAAAAGAGACTTCTTTTTTGTTAAGTCGGAAATGAAAGGTAAAATGATCAGGGTAGCCATCAATGAAATCCTGTACATCGAGGGCGCGCAGAACTATATCAAGATTCACCTGACATCCGGTGACATCATGCCTTACCTGTCCATTAATGAGACTGAGCAATATCTTCCTATGCACCAATTTTCCAGGATACACCAGTCCTTTATCATCAATAACGACAAAATTAAATCCGTGGAACAAACCCGGGTCACGCTTGAAGACAACACCAGTTTAAACCTGGGGCGCTATTATAAGGAAGCCTTTCTGGAAAAAATGAATGAGCTACTGCTGAAATCACGGCGAAAACTCTAACCGGTTTTTTATTTTAATTGCCTTAACAGATACCCGGTGCTTGTAAAAACAATAATAGATGATGAGTTCCTGCTTCCGCTGGCGGTCAACAAACAAACGGTTTAAATGCATATGGATGAGATCCGCCAGTAATTGGATTTTTCGCTTATGGCTGAAAAGCGTTGTTGCCCGGGCTAGTAAGGTAATCTTGTTCTCATACAAATTCGCCCAGGGCGTTAGCTTCAACAATTGATAGTAGCCGCTGTCCTGCAATAATCCCTTGATTTCGGCTTTTAGCTCCCTGAACTTTTGGTCAAGATCTATTTTCAATGACTTGTCCATAGCAAACTCGGCATAAAATATATTTACCATTTGTTCAAGAAATGTAAGCTGATCCTCCGCTTCGGGTATAAAACCATCTATTAAAAAAGCCACAGACACAAACGCCAGGCTATGGTAGGTGTAGCGGAACGATTTATTTCCGGCGGCTTTCAGATAATGTAGGACAAGCTCACTGCTGCCATAAAAGAAATCCTCAACCAACTCAATTATATCCGGCCCGTAGCGCTCCATTTCCCGGCGATAAGTATCAGCCTGATACTCCCGGATCAGGTGGAAATGTACGCTTTCCGAAAGTTTTGTTTTCAGCCGACTCAGTAGATGTCCGGTGGCGTCTTTGTTAATTCTTAGACGCAGGCGGATGTGGTAACCGGAATCCCGGTAACGGATAAAAAACCACGACATCAATTCAGCCTGCTTAAGCTGCTTTAACACGGGTAGTAATTTCTTGATCAGTATATCGTTAGCTATTGCAGGTGCGCAATATAGCTTCAGATAAAGCCATTTGCTGCCCAGAATGTATTCCTGGGCCATCTTTTTATGGGCTGGCGTATCCGGCGTAAGGTCCCCGGGATAAACCATCTTGTCCTGCACCAGGAAAGCAATAAATTGGTTAATCAATGGTTGACCACCGCTGGAGACGATTCTTTTATCAGGCATGAAGAACTCCTGCAGGACAGCCTCGTCCACTGAATTAAGGCAACCGGCTAAAAATACGACTTCCTCCTCTTTGTCGAGGTTAAAAACCAGTTGCTGATCGAACTTGCTTAATGCGATTACGGCGGGAAGGTTTAATTCCGCTCTCAGCTCTTTTAAGCGAACCACGGCGTCCTGTTGAGATGCCTCTTTTAATTTCTTCAGGTTTTCTTTTGACAGGTGCCATATGGCGGCGGCAAGTATGGTATTTTTATAGACCAGCCGCGGATAATGGGCCATGCCCGGAAAGTAATTTTCCAGCTCAAATGAATAGTTACCCCTTAAACCCTGGTACTGTAAATCGCAAAGTAACCGGAATACGCCGAGATTATTTCTGTTATAATTGTAAGCGGATGTCAGGCGGGGTACAATCACCCTTTTTAACATTTTCGATTCCAAAACAAGCTCATTGTCAACTACTGAAAGCCAGAGGTCGGAAAGCGGGATCTGATGATCAACAGCCAACGTAGAAATGGCATTAACAGTTATTTCATAATCGTAAATATGCTGCCGTCTGTTGATATTATCCGCATGGCTGTCTGAAATTTGCCCTATATCCGCAAATATTACATCAGGATTCGCAGACTGCTCTTTTACGGCAAGCTGCCGTGCAAGATCGTGAACGGCGTTGCTCCACAAGCTGAATCGCCCGATTAGCGCCGTAGCTGATGCTCCGCCTGCCGACTCAATGTAAATTTGATTATCAATAACCCGGAATACAACCGGTATGGTGGGCGGGGGCAATGATTTTTGGTCACGTTTAATGGCCGATATATCTTCTTCGGTTAACTCGATAGCGTAACTTCTTTCTGATTTTTCATTCCAACGTTTTAGCAATAAGCTGTGTATCGCCGTCCATTCCAGCATAACCTTATCTCCCTGATGCTCACTAAAGTTGACATGGCGTATTAAATCTGTATCCCCGGCAGACGCGATCAGCGGCCCGTAGCCGATGCCGCTTTCTGGATCCACCGCCTGTGTTAAGAGCACCTTTTGTTTATCATACCTCACCTTAAAATCCTCAATGAACTGCTGAAGCGCAGAGGACTGCGCCGGTAGCGAAAGTACGTTCAGCGCTGTTAGTCCATCCATAATCTGCTCCTGGTATTCAGATGGCAGATTTCCTGAAATCCTATTTCGTTCAAGACCGGAATAAAAGACTTGCGTTGCCGTTGCCTGGCCCTGGTCGGATAATATATTTTGAATGCCCATCGTGATTTTCGACATATCTCCGCAGTCAGGAAAATCAATCGTTTTTAATTTTTCGTTTATATTGCGTAGTGATTGTTGTAAGGGAGTAACCGGAATTTCTGGGTGATGCAAAAGCCTGGTCAGGTAATCCTGGCCGATAATATTAGGAGATGTGAGCGGCAAGATAATGTTGGCTTCAATCAGAAAGCGTAAATAATCACTGGCTGCCTCCCAATCACAGCCAGTAATTTTGATCATGTGCTCAATGATTTCCTCACCCTTCTGATAAGACCCAAGGCAAAAATTGAATAATGCAATAGTTAGCTTGTTACTTTCGATGGATTCCAGGTCGAAGAATACCTTGTCTCTATTATCCGGATAGGATGTTTTAACAAAGCGGAAATCTTTTCCTGACCTGTATAGCGATGGGTTGCAGGTATAGCTATTATTGAAAATTTCATTCTTATTCAGGCCCCGAACTAAACGTAATGTGATTTCCTGGTCTATATTAAGGTGGAGTTTTGTTTGCTCCTTTTTGACCAAATCAATAAGCCCACTGTTACCCCATGGCAACATTGTAAAAGAAGAAAAGCTGCCAAACGGTGTTGGGCGGAAGCTCATCCGGTTGTAATACCGCATCAGGCTTAACCCCTCACGGGCATTTAACGCTTCATAATTAAATTCCTTAGCAGCTGCTATTTCAAATAACTGGGGACTGGCGAGATATAGGGAAACCTGAAAAAATGGGTCTTTAATTACATGTGTAATTTGTGCTGGTGAATATTGATGATAGTCGTAAAGCGGACTTCTAAGCAGAACATTATTTAAGAAACGGTAGTTCATCAGCCGGGAAAGGTAGCCATTAACTTTTAATTAAGTCACAATTTGAAGTACCTATTCATGGTCATTTAGTACTAAAGCATTCAGAATTTTACTACAAATGGCGATTCTTTTTTGTTATAAAATCAGGCATAAAAACCACTTTTTGTTTTGATTGTTAATTATCAATTAAACTTTTTAGTCAACGAAATTCCAGATTGATACCTTATGACTTCATTTTTTGCAAGTAAAACAATTGTCAAAGTTTTGGCCGTGGCCCTTATTTTATTAGGATGGGGAATAAAGTATTGGCTTAACCGGAGAAGGTTTTATCGAAGAAATGCCATAGGGGTTGAAATTTTCAAATCTTATGAAAACATGAGATTGACAGCTATGCTGGAGAATTTAGCGTGGTTAATTGGGAACATTTTAATTACCATCGGAGTATTGGCATTTGTGCTAATGTTAGTTTTGCCAACTGTACCTCATAGGTAATTAACCTTTTTTACAGAACCTTTGTGTCATGCAGGTTTTTAAAGATTGAATTTAGTTCCAAAATATGGATTCGGATAAAGACAGTCAATTCTAAGACTAAGCCACAGATAATTACACAACCTGTCTTTGGAAATTATGTTAATTTATTGTTTTGTCGAGATCAATAATTGTCTAACATCAACATCCAAAATATTAGCAATTTCAAATAATCTCTTTATGGATGGCTGTGCAGAATTAGTGCACCAACTAGAAACCGTTTCTGGTGTAATCTGTAGCGAATCGGCTAGATCTATATTACTTTTTCCTCTTTCAGCCAAGACAGATTTAATACGATTATAGATTGTTTTACCCATTTTTACTGATGTAAAACAAATATAACAAGCAGAAATTAACTGTTTTTTTTCATAAACAATGCAAAAAGTCAATATAATAATGTAATATCTAAATAAATTGTTATATTACATTAATTTATTTAAATTTGATTGAATTTTAAACAATTTTAAATAATATACTTTTGCAATCTATTCTAAAAAGATAAGTATTGCATACGAGCCTCGCAGCTAAATCTGGTAAATTTAATCTCAGCGAGCGTAAGTGTAGCATCACTACCCTATACAAGTGATAGGGCTGGTGCTCGCTTATGTTTATTGTTGAGGGTCATTTCGAAAGTTATGATTGGCTTACCAGAGCCTAGCTACAATAGACTTTGCGGGTTACCGGCCCTATTGCATTTTCAATAGGTCGTCCAATATTTCTAAAAGGCTTGCCATTGATTTCAATTCAATAGGTTAAAGCGATGACTTCGGATAAGGAAAATCTTACTCTTTTACTTCAGCAACTTCAACAAGGAAGTGAGCAAGCCTTTACCCTCCTGTACGATCAATATAGTAAACAAATTTACCGGAATATACTTCGCTTGGTTAAAGACCAAGATATCGCCCAGGAGCTATTACAGGATCTGTTTCTAAAAGTTTGGGAAAGAAGAGAAGCAATTCAGGTTGAAGGATCATTTAAATCATTTCTTTACAAGGTATCTGAAAATCTAGTATACAAACATTTTCGAAAAATTGCTCAGGACAACAGGTTGGTAGAAAAATTAATTACTTCTTCTGCCCATTTGGATACTAATATAGAAGACCTTATAGTTTCCCGGGAGACACATGATTTATTGAAAAAAGCTATCGATAACTTGTCCCCTCAAAGAAAGCAAATTTATATAGCGTGCAAATTAGAAGGCAAAAGCCATGAGGAAGTTAGCAGGGAATTAGGTATATCTACCTCAACTATCAACAATCAAATTGTTAAGGCTAACAAAGCAGTGAAGCATTTTTTCCTTGCAAATACAGAACTAGCAGTGTTGCTTATCGCTATCCATTCCGTTTTGCACAAGGATTAGCTTGATAAAAACCAGGCTGTACGCGATTGAAAGAAAAGTGGTCGAAGATTTAGAGTTTCCAAGTATTGAAAAAAAGATAATAATATCCTTTTTTCTATTCGCCTGAAGCGGAATAAACTTCTACCATTTTTAGTCCTATTAAAATAGGGACAATTCCTGGTCTGCTTTTTAAATCACTTACTCAGTCAATTTAGTGGTATCAAAATCTTCAACTATATTTTGAATTTTATACGGCACTGAAGTCGATTTTCGATGTAAATGCGTAAACCCAAGGATATGCATATACTCATGAATAAAATGCGCGGCAAGCCAGTTATATTTCCCCGCTGTTGCGGTTGACCTAAGCCATTCAGGGCAAACTGCAGCAATTCCAGAACCACCACCGTCAATGCCTATAGTGCCAGCGGCAGATCCCGGTTTGCAATCTCTCATCCATTTTTTACCGTCCTGTTGAAGATTAATCGTTCTTAATTGCAGGTCAATTACATGGTCCTGTCCACCTGGGCCTTCCTTTTCGTGCGCCAGCATAATCAGGTTATAAATATCAGTTGAAGAATAACCTTGTTTTTCAGTATATGTATTATTGATAACCTCTTGTTTGAATTCATTAGAATTAATTATTTTTTCTAACAACACGCCAGCGGCATAGGCAAATGCAGAGTCTTGTCCGTAGCCCTGAAGACTATGAATTACAACACGCGTTTTTATCGCAGGACTATCCAAAACGTTTAGACTGTGTGTTTTGTAAAGTTGCTTTTCTTCATTAATTTGGGTTTTAGAGAATGATGTAAATGCAATAAATAAAATTCCGCACAGCAGGATGCTAAGGTGAGGTTGTTTGAGGTTTTTCATTATTTTTAAGATTTAGGGTCAATAGAATTATAGTTAGATAATTAATTAAATATTTTCATGGTCTATTTAGTTCGCTGCATATAATATCGAGAAGAGAATATTGACCGGGCGCATCCTCAGCCAACTGCCATATCATAATGCCGCCCAGGTGCTGAAAGGCAAAATGCGTTTTTTGCCGGATGGTCGTCGTGCCGTTGTAGAAGATGACATTGTCGGTTGCAATCGTGTCGATGTCTAAAGCAGCAGTGCCGTGATAGTTGGAGCCGAGGATTTCTGAAAACGGGATTTCCTTGCTTTTTAAATTCCTTCCGAAGCCCCCTTTGTAAAAGCGATAGCCATAAAAAGGTAGCCCAAGACCTAAGCGCATCGAATCCACGCCTGCCTCCTTGTGCCAATAATACGTATCTGAATCTACCTGGAATATGGGCGCTTGTTGCTGCGGCTTGTTTTCGCTATATAAATCGTAAGACATCATGTTGATAAAATCCATGCTGTTCCAAACGGCGGCGGGAAAGCTGAATTTAGGATTAAAGAAGTCAGTACCGACTGCGGCTGTCAGTTCTTTACGTCCTTTTGAGCAGGTGTGAAGTGCCAACGCCAATTTTTGAATAAAATCGCCGTAATTGGCATCAACAATATCTTTTTCAAAATCGAGATCCACCCCGTCAAATCCTTGCATTACCATATCAACGATACAGTTAATAAAAGCCTGTGAATGGTCAGGCGTTATAAGTTCGCGTATATAACCGTGATGTCCTTGGCCGCCGATAGAAACAAGCACTTTGATCTTTTTATTGTGTTCCCGCGCTTTTTGAATTATAGAATGTATACTGTCAGCGACAACAAATTTTCCACTTGTTTTTGGGTTAATGAAGGCAATGTTCAAGTAGTCGATCTTATCCATACGGTCATATACTGATTCTGGGATAGGATTGTCCAAGGTAAGGTAAGCAGTTATTCTGAATGAATGGCTCCGGGACGTGTCCGTCATTTGGGAGGCTTCAACGCGAAAAGATAAAAAAAGACAGACAGCACACAGTGTAGCGACGGCTTTAAGTAAAGTTTTCATAATAATTGGAATAGGTTAATCAAAAATAGTTATTTATAATCACTAATTTATTAACTGTTAGACTTTTATGATTTTTTTGTATTTATTTATCAGTAGGCTCTTTTCGGCTCATTCAAATTAATTACATGGAATTCGTGCTTTTTACATTTGCTCTGCTGTTTAGCAAGTAAGTACTAGTAATCGGCGATTTTGACTAAATCCTGGAATTTAAAATCATAAACTCACCGGCTTATGTTTATCACACTTATTAAAAAATATTTTACAGGCAAGTAGTTACCAGTTCACTTTCGTGGATGATAGTTCAAAATATAACGCTTGGAAAATTATTCACCCTTAGTTGAGCTCTTTGTAAAATATCTTCAGGACAAGTGTACGCCCGATGAGATAAAGCGCTTAATGCAGCATTTCAATTCGGAAGAAAATGAAGTACAGTTAAGGCAGCTCATTCGTGCTGAACTGGAATTTACACACCAGGGGCAAATTAGTGATTCAAAAGAAGAGGCGATTTTATTGAAAGTAAAATCAAATCTAATCACTGAGATAGGAGAAAAACGGAAGGACCGATCTCGGTACATTCCTGCATGGCTAAAAATAGCAGCTTTCTGGCTATTGGTGGCCGGTGGGAGCGGCGTTTTACTCAGCCATTTCTGGAGGCAGCGCGCTCCGGTGAAGTTTACGGTTGTAAAGACATTGCCGGGACAGCGTTTGAACATCGCTTTATCTGACGGTACAAAAATATGGCTTAGCCCTTCCAGTACGCTTGAATACCCAGATCAGTTAATAGGTAATTCTCGTGAGGTTAAACTGGAAGGCGAAGCTTTTTTTAAGGTGGCTAAAGATAGGGCACATCCCTTCATCATCCACAGTGATCATATGGATACGCGGGTGGTCGGGACCTCATTCAACGTTCAGTCTTTTAAAGGACAGCCCGATTATACCGTTACCGTTGTTACGGGGATCGTAAGGGTTTCCGGTTTCAATTCCTCCAAACAGGGGCAAAAGACCGTGGTGCTCAAACCTGATCAGCAGAGCAGGTTCAATAGTAAAACTGGCAAGATCATCAGTGTTGCCTATCCGGATGCCAAACAGATGCTTGAGAGAAAGGACGGTATCCTGAATTACGATAGCGCCCCGGTTGAACAGATCGTATCAGACTTTACAAGGTATTATGGCTTGGAGATAGTTATCAACAGCCATTCTAAAAACTGTCTCTTTTCAGGGGAGTTTGATTGCAACCGGCCTGTTAATATCGTATTGGAACAACTGGCAACAGGTATTAATGCAAAAGTTATTGTTCAAAAAAATAAATACATTTTGAAAGGGGGATGTGAAGAGTGAAATTTAATTTATGCGCTTATAGTCTACACTAAGCGCCGCCGTTAACCGGCATTATTTCTTAGAGCTTTTAATTTTCCGCGACTGCAAAAAGGTAAAAACTTGCTTTATGGGCTTGCTATTGCCAAAACACAGCGCTGATAAAAAATATAAACACTTAATTTTTTAAACGATGCGTCAAAAATTACCCTCCCTGAAAATGATCAGACTGTTATTATTAATTGTCTTTGTCAATGGATTTCTATGCTTGAATTCTTTTGCTGAAAGCAGAACGCAATCACTGGATCTGGAAAAAAAGGTTACGATCAACTTTGAGAAAATAAGCTTGAAGGATGCCTTGGATAAGATAGCAGTCAAGGCTTCGGTCTCTATTATGTATGGTATTTCAAAAGAACTTACAACTTCTTCGGTTAGTCTGATTGCAAAAAGTAAGCCATTAAAAGATGTTTTGGATGAGTTACTGGCGCCGTTCCCGTTAACTTATCGGGTAATTGATGATAAGATCGTAATCAGTCATGATGAATCAAAAATCAAACCTCCGCCAACTGAAAATAAGCGATTATTACTTATCCCCTTAAAAGGAATAGTCACTGATGAACATGGCAAGCCTTTACCCGGTGCTTCAGTTAAATTAAAGCAAAGTAATAGGGGCGTGGTTACCAATAGTGAAGGTAATTTTATCCTATTTAACATTCCTGAGAGTGGAATCCTGGTTATAAGCTTTGTCAGTTATGAAACTCAGGAAGTAGCTTACGATAAAAACACCAGCCAGCCGTTAACTATCCAATTAAAGACCGATGCAAACTCCCTGAATGAAGTGCAGGTTATTGGTTATGGTACGACAACGAAACGTTTAAACACCGGAAGTGTATCAACAATCACTTCCGAGGAAATTGAAGAGCAGCCGGTAACCAATGTACTTTCGGCTTTATCAGGCAGAGCGGCCGGTGTTTATGTTCAAACGAACAATGGCCTTGCGGGGGGTGATATAACTATACAAATCAGAGGGCCAGGTTCACTAGCTGCTGGTACAACGCCCTTTTACGTAATTGATGGGGTTCCATTTGTATCTTCCTCATTAGTGCAGGGTCCGCTTGCTACAGGAATTAATGGTGCGATCAGCCCATTTAATTCATTGAACCCTGAGGATATAGAAAGTATGAGCATTCTAAAAGATGCAGACGCGACCGCCATATATGGCAGTCGCGGCGCAAATGGCGTTGTATTGATCACAACAAAAAAAGGGAAAAAAGGTGCGGTAAAAACAGACGTAAACTTGTCGCAGGGCATTTCGCAGGTGGCGGACCTGCCTAAGCTTTTGAATTTACAGGATTATCTGGCAATCAGACGCGAAGCATTTCAAAATGATGGTTTAACTCCCTCTTCAGATCCTAATTCACCTAACTATGCTCCGGATCTGACGGTCTGGAGTCAAACAAAATCGACAGATTGGGCTAGGTATATGTTAGGCGGAACAGGTCATATTACGAATCTTCAGGCAAGCGTTTCAGGCGGAAATGACCAAACGAATTTTACTATGGGAGCTAATTACCGGTCGGAAAGCACGGTATTACCGGGAGATAATGAATATATACGCGGCGGAATACATATGAGCATTCAGCATACTTCACTCGACCGGAAGTTTAATGTCTCTATGTCCACATCCTATACGCAGGATAACAATCAATTGGTGAACCCGGCAATAAATATATCCGGTGATATATTACTTCCTCCTAACTTCCCGATTTATAACGCGAATGGCACTTATAATTTTTTAAACGGAAATAACCCGATAGCTTCTATCCAAAACACCTCTAATATTCAAACCAATAATATCATTACAAACGGCCTGGTCAGCTATGACATACTTCCCGGCTTGCAAATTAAAGCAAGTGCCGGATTAAGTAATCTGGAGATGAAGCAAGTGATGGTTAATCCGGGCTATGCGCAAGACCCTAATGGTTACAATCCTTTAAGTAACACTTACTTTGGAACCAATAGTAGTCAATCACTTATTATTGAACCGCAGATAAATTATTCATTAAAAGTAATTAGATCAAGTCTCAATATTCTTTTAGGGGGTACCTACCAAAAAACGGAAACTGATGGGCAGCTTATTTATGCGACTAACTTCAACAGCGACAGTGAGCTTCAAAATTTGTCATCTGCAGCAACTATTCAGCCTTCAAATACTGATGTTGATTATAAATATGCTTCTCTTTTCGGCAGGGTCACTTATAACTGGGATGACAAATATATTGTCAATGCCAGCGTCCGCCGGGACGGTTCATCAAGGTTCGGGCCGGGCGACCAGTATGGAAATTTTGGAGCAGCGGGCATTGCCTGGTTATTCAGCAATGAAAACTGGATAAAAAACGATCTGAATTGGCTGAGTTTCGGAAAATTGAGAGTGAGCTACGGCATTACTGGCAACGATCAGATACCTGATTACCAATACCTTGCTACTTACGGCTCGTCGGGTATCGTTTACCAAAATACGGCCGGGCTTATACCGACGAGAATTACTAACGCGAACCTTCACTGGGAAACGACTAAAAAATTGAATGCAGGACTGGACGTGGGTTTTGCAAAGGACAGGTTCCTGTTAACCGTTGACTATTTTGTTGATCGAAGTAGCAATCAGCTGATAAGCTATTCCTTACCTTATTTAACAGGATTTTATGGTTATGAAGCTAATTTACCGGCTGTAATACAAAACCAGGGATGGGAATTTGAAATTACCACTAAAAATATTCAAAAAGCAAGTTTTAGCTGGTCAACGAATTTTAACTTTACCGCTACTAAAAACATTTTAGAAAGTTTCCCCGGACTTGCGACTTCACCTTACTCCAATACTGATGTAATAGGTCAAAGTATTTTGAGATATTATGGTTTCAAGTTTCTCGGTGTCGACCCTCAGACAGGCGCTGATATTTATCAAACCAAGGGTGGTGGAACAAGTTCAAACCCCTCATTTGATAGCTATTTTTTAGGGGCGATCAATCTGAATCCAGCCTTTTACGGCGGGATGAACAATTCCTTTACTTATAAAAATTTTCAATTTGACGTTTTTGCCCAATTTGCAAAACACTATTTAACCGGAGGATTGCAAGGCGCTCCTGGCCAAATGGCAAACAATTTCGAATTCATTAATAACAGGTGGCAAAACCCCGGAGATATCACGAATGTCCCTAAGCCAACCACCATTAATACAGATTATAATTATCCATCCTCTTCTGCAAACTTCTTTAATGCCTCCTATTTAAGGATAAAGACAGCATCACTTTCTTACACTTTTCCTCAGCAATGGACAAGGTCCAAAAAAATTGACAAACTAAGGGTTTACGCACAGGGCGAAAACCTGATGACATTCTGGAACAGAAATACAGCTCTTTATGACCCGGAAAGTGGCGTAAATGGGGTTCCACCATTAAGAACGATTGTAATAGGCTTTCAGATAACCCTTTAATTCAAAAAAAATGAAAAAAATTATAATTATAATATTTTATTCAGCCCTCTGTATAAGCTGTAAAAAATTAGTGGAGGTAGGCAGTCCCCAAAACCAGTTAACAACTGATAAAGTCTTTTCCGACACAACTTCGGCTTTAGCAGCCTTGGGGACCATCTACGGCGAATTTGATAAAGACATAGATGGGAATTATTCCATCCTGTCAGATTTATATGTAGATAATCTGAATTTTACGAATTCTTCTCCCCAGACCCTTGAGTTCTATCATAGTAACATTTCGCCAGGTAATTCAACGAATTTAGTAATATGGCAATACTTATACCAGATAATTTATGAGTGTAATGACTTGATTACACAATTACCTGTCTCTGGAAAGCTACCTGTAGCAAGTGTTCAGCAATTAACGAATGAAGCGAAATTTTTAAGAGCTTTCGCTTATTTTAATCTTATTAATGTATATGGAAATATTCCGCTTTTACTGACCACTGACGTTAATGTCAATGCCGGTGCTTCCCGCTCGGACATTAGCTTAGTTTACCAGCAAATCATTAAAGATTTAACTGATGCAAAGCAAGGACTAAGCGCAGCTCATCAGGGCGGAGGGCGGGTTCGCGTAAATAATTGGGCCGCATCCGCTTTATTAGCTCGCGTTTATCTTTTTCAAAGTAATTGGTCTGGCGCTGAAGCTGAAGCAACAGGCGTAATTAACAGTGGTTTATATACGTTGGAAAGCAGCCCCGCCAATGTATTTTTTGCTAGCAGTAATGAGGCGATATTACAAATTTGGAATGAATATGGGAATGTTACCAGCGCTACATTATTAGTTCCTGCGTCCAACGCCTTACCGCTTTATACGGTGTCTACATCTCTGTTAAATTCGTTTGAAGCCGGCGATCTTAGAAGAAGTAACTGGATAGGAACGAGCTTAGTGCCAAATGGCACGGACAGCACAGCATATTATTTTTATAATAAATATAAAAATACGCAACTCAATACGACAAGTCCTGAATATCTCATCATACTACGTCTTGCCGAACAATATTTAATCAGGGCAGAAGCAAGAGCGGAACAAGGTAAGCTGACCGGAGCCGGAAGCGCAGCTGAAGACGTCAATACAATAAGAACCAGAGCCGGATTAGCCAGCACAACAGCAACAACGCAAACTACTATGATAGCCGCTATTATGCAGGAAAGAAAGGTGGAATTGTTTGGGGAATGGGCGAGCCGGTTCTCAGATTTAAAAAGGACATTACAGCTTAATACGGTTATGCAGGCAGATAAAACGACTTGGCTCCCTACTGATAATTTATGGCCTATCCCACTAAATGAATTAACCTACGATCATTCCCTAACTCAAAATCCTGGATATTAATAATTATAAAACAATAATCATGAAAATTAAATTAGCTGTTTTGATAATGCTTTATGCCCTTTTAACGCTTTCCGTAAACGGGCAGACCTCGATTGCTCAAACAATTAAAATCGGTGATCGATTACCGGATTTCGAATTTCAGAACCTCTTAAATGGCAGTGACAAAACAGAGAAAGCGGCCGGTCTTTATAAAGACGGCTTACTTATCATAAATTTCTGGGCGACATGGTGTGTTCCCTGTGTCCGGGAAATGCCGTATTTGGATTCCATACAAGCACAAAACAAGGGCAAGCTTCACATTGTTTGTGTTACCGTTCAAACAGAATGGGCAGTTCAAAATTATTTAAATGCTAATAAGGGAATAAGTCATTTAGAATTTTCTTACAGTGACAAACAGTTGGATAAACTTTTTCCACATTCTGGAATCCCTCATAACGTTTGGGTTGACAAGAATGGGTATGTCAAAGCCATAACCGCTGATGATCAAATTACGGATCAAAACATTTCTCGTTTTTTAAGAGGTCAAACAAATCTTTATGAAAAGAAAGATCAATCATTTGACTTTGAGAAACCACTGGTGGTTTCGGATACAGAATTTGCCTTCAGATCAGTTTTTACAAAAATTAAAAATGAAATAGGTACCGGAGGAATCTGGCTTCCTAATTCAAATATGCAAAACACCAGGTTTGTTGGTTGGAATATACCTAAAACTAATTTTATCTGGGCAGCTTATATGCATACTGTTTTTTCAGAAAAATTCTATAATCTTATTGAATTACATGCTAAGGATACCTCGTCGTATTATTCACCCAGGCATGGTAATCATGCGGAATGGGCAGACTCAGCCAAAACAAATCAATTTAATAAATGGCAACAAAAAAATCTGTACTGTTATGAACTGAGTTTCCGGTCTAAAGTAAATCTGGATTCTCTTTACTCAATAATGGCTAAGGAGATTGACTTATTGTTCAATATCTCTGCGAAAATAGAAAATCGGAAAACAGCCTGTTGGGTAATTACAAGATTAAATTCGGTTCCAATTCTCTCCGAATCGAAAAGTTCTGCAGCAAGTGAACTTCACTTACATAGCTCAACGCTCATCGCTCAAAATCAGACCTGGAACCAAATTGCCGCAGCGCTTAATAATATGTATGATAAGGAGCCTCCATTTGTTGACCAGACCGGAATAAACTTTCCGGTCGATATCAATAAAGATTTGGGGGATATTAGTAATGGTTTTACGCTTGATATGTTAAAGAGCTATTTTAAAAGCATCGGCCTTAACATAACTTTAGAAAATGTGGATTACCCGCATTTAATTATATATGACCATAACGATTAAAAAAAAGCGCATTCGGTATCCCGAATGCGCTTTTTTTTAATTTATATAATAAATAGTAGGGCCGCCACTGGCGACGGCGCATTTAACTGGTGTACCCATGTCACAACCGGTCGCCTCCTCTGCCTGAGCTTCGGTGTAGTTATCCAGTGTTCCTGTTTGAACTCCTGCACGATTGAATACCGCCCAATTGTAAGAAGCTGCTCTTTTACCAAAGACTTTTGTGATTTTAGTTGCAAAAGCTCCTGATACCCCAGCGATTAATAAAACTGCAAGGATACTTGTTTTTACCTTTTTCATTTTTTTTAGTTTAATAAATGTTACCGTTAGTCACAGGCAACGGTATTACCTGCTCACGCGAAAGTTCTTTTTGTAGTTATGTCAATAAAGTGTTATAATGGTTCTTTTTTTCTTGAAAACGTAGAGCAACAATTCCTATTAATATTAGTACTCCATTAAAAATCAGGTGCTGCATCCAACTCATGGATGAAATTATTCCGCCGCATGTACAAGGCAGGCTTAATCCACTTAATACCATTGCTAAAATATATATTTCAAATACGACCAGTAAAAAAATTGAGACTATCATCGCCCTGATTTTTGTTTTTGGCCACAATAAAGCCAAAACCAGGGAAGCCTCAATAGTAGGCATCAGCCAACCAAGTACCGGTGCAATTGATTTAATTATTGGAACAGGTGCACGCATCATTTGAAAGACGAATAAATTATAGTCCAAAAATTTACTGGTCGCGGTATAAGCAAATAGCAGTATGAGCAACCCTCTACATATTTCAAATAAGAGATTTTTCATGATAATTGACTCATTAATTACGAAGCAAAGTAAATACAACCAGTACCTCTAAAACAGTAGTAAAAGGGTAGTAGAAATTTAGGCGAGATTTAGATCTTCTAAAGTGGATAGACCAGTAAAAAAGAAAGTATCTAAGTCAGGATATTTATAATTCGGCAGCAATAATTATTTTTCATCGTAATAAGTCACTACCCTAATACCCCCTAAATGATAATAGGCCACGGTGGAATGTTGAATGTAACCATCTCTCAACAGAGAGTTTAATTATTGTTTGCTGCTTTTGACTGATCAATAATAGTAAATCTCTTATAAGGCATTAGGTTATGTCCGAACAGGCAGGCCAGTAAGCAGAAAACGTCATTTCATTCCTGTTCGGAATGCAGGCGATCATCCCTAATAAGGAATTCAGTCAATCGCACCCTAACTTCCATTACTTATTTTTAACAATCATTCTTACTTAAACTGGCCAGTTTTTCAGCAATGACACGAAGCAGGTTCTCATTGGGCGACATGTTGCGAATATAATGGGACTATAGTTTAAAAATTAATACTGTTGGTAAAATATCAGATCACCACCCTAAAAGTAAGGTTGAGCCTGGCTTTCATGGGTTTGATGGATTTGGCGATGCGGTGTTCCCAGGATTCCTGTAGCCCAGATTTCATCAGCAGGAAGGAACCGTGTTCGAGCTTGACGGAATAATGTTCCTGGTGGTCGGCTTTATTACGGATATCAAAGCTGCGTACCTGCCCGAAGCTGACCGAGGCGATGACAGGTTTTTTGCCCAATACGCTTTCGCGGTCGCTGTGCCAGGCGACGGAATCATTGCCATCACGATAATAGTTAAGCAACACGCTGTTGAATTTGATGCTGGCTACCTGTTCAACTTTTTCTTTGAGCATTAATAGTTCAGGTGTCCAGGGATTTGGGTTGGGAATTTTACCGGATACGGAATAGTCGGTGCCGATATCGCCATGCCAGGAAGTAAGCCGTGGGGTCAAGTATTCCTTATCCCACATTTTCTGGGTAGTTTGTTTCCAAGGTGCCTCTTTCATGAATTTTTGAAGCAGGTAATCACTGGTAGTTTCATCAATAAAACCAGGATGGTACTCCAATAGTTCCTTTGGCAATCCCCTGCTCTGTCCCGCTTCTGCAAAAAAACTTAACTGTTCCATTGATAGATACTATTGCATGATGAACCTGGCCAGTTGTTCCTGCTCCCCCGCCGTGAACTGGTCGCCGTCATATATCCAGTGCCCTTCTTCGTCAAAAAGAATGCGCCCATGGTAGTACGGGTTTTCAGCATCAGGCAATTCGTCCGGGTCAACATAGCCGGGCGGCCTGTTAGCTTCCGTTACAAAAAAGGTCCCGGGAATACCGCTGAATAATTTGAATACCAGCGGATCGCCCCGTCCGGCCTTACATGGATAATTTTTTTCTGCCCCTCTTTCGCAAGGATCGTGGCCAGCTCTTGCCTTTTTAAATAACTCATCAAACAAAGGTGAAAAATATTTTTCACAAAGATACTGAAATACTAATATTTTTAGCATTATGTTTGTAGACTATTTCAAAATGGAAGAGTTTTATATCGATGTGGAAATGAGCCAGGGCGTGACTCGGATACAGGTGGACGAGGTGCCGCCTGAGCAATGGGATATGCCTTATACGCCAGCTTTCATTATCGAATTTCATAATGGGATAGAGTTTATCACGCTGACCCTACAACTGGAAGACGGGCGATGGTATGACCGGAATACGCGGCTGCCGGGTGAGGATTTCCACCTGCGTTATTTTGAGCTGGGGCCGGATGCCTGGAACCGGGACTATCAAAGCCCACTTTTGGAATCTGCCATTGTAAAGATCGGGCAGGCGATCAGCCGTCACATGGTGATACACCTGACAGTCTACATGGGCCTGTTCGTCCCTGTTTTTCGTGAACCTGCTTTAAACTGATGGCCTATGGAAAACAAACAAGAGATCATCAGCCATCTACGCAAAAACCTGTTGCAATGGGAAGGCTATAAGCCGCCGGTTACGGGTGCGCGGTCATTAGTGGGTTTGGGGCCGTTAGAAGCTGCTTTCCCAAACGGGGTCTTCCCGGTGGCTGCGGTACATGAACTGGTTTGTGGATCGAGCGAGCAAGCTGCGGCGGGCGGCGGTGTGGTGACAGGTATCTTATCGGTACTGCTACAGCAGGGCGGCATTTGTGTCTGGATCGGCCGGGCGCGGCGTTTGTTCGCCCCGGCACTGACAGTATTTGGCGTAGAACCGCATAAGGTCATTTTTATCAGTCTGACAAAAGACAAAGATGCGCTTTGGGTAATGGAGGAAGCTTTGAAATGTTCCGGGTTGAAAGCAGTGGTTTGTGAAGTACGCGGACTGAATTTTAAGCAATCACAGCGTTTGCAGTTAGCAGTGGAGCAAAGCCGGGTCACAGGTTTTGTCCTGCGTAATGCGGCTGATAAATTAGGCTCAACGGCCTGCGCGGCACGCTGGAGAATCAACCCGTTGCCGACTGCCGATTTAGGA
>Ga0302309_10000134_pt1 | contig 103578 bp, 97 predicted proteins | sample III_Palsa_N1_1_FD_200453 | JGI IMG/M metagenome (GOLD analysis project Ga0302309, IMG submission 200453) | Peat permafrost microbial communities from Stordalen Mire near Abisko, Sweden - III_Palsa_N1_1 | ecosystem: Environmental > Terrestrial > Soil > Palsa > Peat permafrost | place: Sweden...
CCAACTCATTTGGTTTTGCATAAATCGCGGCATCAATTCCCATTAAGGCTAATTTTTCAAAAAGCTCCTTGTAAAATGAAGCTACGGTACGCGGGTACAACCCAAGGCGCTCATTACCGCCTGCGCTCGATGCAATGATTAGCTGATGGGCGATGAAATCAAAATCTATCTTGAAAACCCCATTTTCATACGGGATACTTCCCGTAGTTAACCCAGTTGGCGACACGTACAAGGTAACATGCCAGGAATGATTGAGCCAGGGCGTTTTTACCAGGCGTATCTTCCCGACTATCTGCGTCCACAGCTGGACGGTAGTTAGGGTATCTTTTAGGTCTTCAAATTTTAGTATGGGCCACTTGTTTTTCATGTGGGATCAATATTCGGCAAACAAATCATCCGGGTAGCAATATATCCAGCGCTCATCCGGCTGGGCCGATATAATTACCGGATGTTTTGTAGCCTGGTAATGTTTGGTCATGTGCCGGTTGGGCGAATCATCGCAGCAAAGTGTTGCCCCGCAGGTTTGGCAGGTACGCAGGTGTACCCAGTCGTCACCGGTTTTAATACATTCTTCGCAGACTAACTCCTTTGGATGTTTTAGTTTTTTAACGGCTGTAATGTGGGCGCATAATTGTTCGTCGGCCATGGCAGTTTCATTTTTATAAAGTTAATTATAAAATGATATTGATGTATAAAAAGAGTAGAAAGTTAATGTAAAATGGGATGCAGCTATTTTTTGTTAGTCCTGATAGTGTCCATAGAGGGAATGAACTACAATTTGGGTATCTTCCACTTTATAAACAATTCGATGTTCAAGATTAATTCTGCGGGACCAGTAACCTGAATAATTGGCTTTGAGCGGTTCGGGTTGTCCAATCCCGTCAAAAGGCGTTTTGCAACAATTTTCAAATCATTTTTCATCCACTATCCTAAATCCTGCCATGTTTTAGGCATAAAATGAAGCTCACGCATTAATCATCGCCTTTAACTCGGATAAGTTAAGTGGGGTGGGTTTTAATTTACCTTTTTCGTAAGCTTCAATACTTTGTAAAATAGCGGGATTAGTAATTTCGTTGGCAGCAACAACTTTTACCTTTTTTACCAAAGAAATATTTCTAAAGAAACTTTTCTGCAAAGGACGTTTCATTATCAGCAATCTCTACATCTAATCTGTATTTCATAAAAAAATGATTTAGTACAAATTTACCATTATTACTATAAAAAGTAAATAAACTAATAGGTGTTTTATTGCCAAAAAAAGAGGCTGTCCTTTTGAAGTGACCCCAAAAAGTTGGACACTATTTGGGGTCACTCTACTATTATTTACAGACAGCCTCTTTTTATATTACTTAGTGGTGTTCAACAACCACAGGTTTGCGATGCATAACTACAACAGGTTTGCGGTGCATAACAGGCTTACGGTGCACTATAACACGATGATGAACGGGAGGGTGTTTTACCACAACAACACGTTTGTGTTCCTGGGCATTGGCAGTTGTAACACTAATTACAGTAAAAAGGGCAACAGCTAATACGTTAAAAGCTTTTTTCATAATTGATAATTGAGTTTGATGTTTAATGACGGATTATTTGGGATACGTTTTATAACGGATTACCAAATTTACAAAGTTTTAAAAACATTGTAAGTTATTTTGATAATTATTTATCCTCCAAATCCGCTGCGGCGGCTTCATCTAAAAACCATTGCACTTCGCCAACTATCGAGTCGATGAGTTGTGCGGGATATTCATCAATATTTTCATCATCTTCCAGCACATGATGTACGGCAATGGCCTTTGCTTCGCCGTAAACTAAGAATGCTATTTGCTTTGCTTCGTTTATTAATGGCGCGTTCAAGGTAATACGAAACACCTGTTGGTCTTGCAGCCAAACTTCTTTTACGCCCGGCGTAGTATCATGTAATACAGGAGTGTGGGGAAACAATGAAGCGGTATGCGAGTTATCGCCCAAACCAAGCAAAATCAGGTCGAACGCTAATTCATCCTCGTCAAAAAACTGTGCTATTTCTTCAAAATATTTTTTGGCGGCATCTGCCGGTGACAATGATGTGTCGACCGGGAAGATATTTAATGTGCTAATTTCCAAAGGATCGAATAAGGCCTTTTTGGCCATCAGGTAATTGCTATCAGGGCTGTCTTTTGGCACATGGCGTTCATCGCCGAAAAAGAAGTACACCTTTTCCCAATCCACCTCGCCGCTAAATGCGGATGAAGCCAACAATTGGTATAGCTTTTTTGGCGAACTGCCGCCAGATAAAGCGACAGAAAATTTGCCCTTTGCAGCAATCGCATCCTGCGCGGTTTTAATAAAATAAACCGCCAGCGCGTTCAGTACTTCTTCTTCTGCATTAAAAATATTTAATTCCATGTATTTATTTAGCTATTTCCTCTATGCATGCGATCAACACACCCCTACACCCCTCTGCGCCACCGCTAAAGCTAAGGCGGCACGCGGTCAAGAGGGGAACCGCACAGTCCGTCGCTTCTTTCTAATCTTTCGAACTTTTCAACTAATCTCTAATCACTATTTCTTACCATTAATAGGCTGCGTAAACCAGGTAAATCCATCGCGTGCTATTAATGCCTCGGCAGCTTCAGGCCCCCATGAGTCGGCAGAATAATTAGGGAATGTTAAACTCTTTTTATGTATCCAGGCGTTCAAAATCGGCATTATCAAAGCCCATCCTTCTTCTACCTGGTCGCCGCGCATAAATAGGGTTTGGTCGCCAAGCATGGTATCAAGCAACAGGGTTTCGTATGCTTCCGGAGCTTGTTGCGTATAGGTGCCTTTATAATCAAATACCATATCAACCACGTTTAACATCATATCAATACCAGGGCGTTTGGCCTGTACCTGTAAACGTATGCTCATTTCGGGCTGTATGCTGATGATGAGCCGGTTTTGCTGCCAGCTTTCTGTAGCTTCTGACGGGAATACCATGTGCGGCACGTCCCTGAATTGTATGGTGATAGTTGATGCCGATTGGTGCAAACGTTTACCGGTACGCAGGTAAAACGGTATGCCCTGCCATCTCCAGTTATCAATAAAAAACTTTACGGCTGCGAAGGTTTCGGTATTTGATTCAGGGTTTACCTTTGGCTCCTCGCGGTAACCGGGCACCTCTTTGCCCTGCATCCAGCCGCTGGCATATTGGCCGCGTACGGCAGAATTACGTACATCTTCCGGCCCAAACCTGCGCATGGCCCGCAATACATCTACTTTACGGTTACGCACCTCATCCGGACTGAAATTAACCGGCGATTCCATAGCAACCAGGCAAAGCAATTGCAGCAGGTGATTTTGCATCATGTCGCGCATAGCGCCCGCGCCGTCATAATAATCGCCGCGTTCTTCAACACCTAATTGCTCGGTTACTGATATTTGTACGTGCTCGATATAATTACGGTTCCAAAGCGGCTCCATGATAGAGTTGGCAAAGCGGAACGCCATTATATTTTGCACTGTCTCTTTACCTAAATAATGGTCGATACGGTATATCTGTTTTTCATTAAAAATTTCGGATAGCTGATGATTTAGTTCTTTAGCCGATTCCAAATCGTGGCCAAAAGGTTTTTCAATTACGATCCTTGTTTTTTCAGGATCATCGGCTAAATGCGCTTTTGAAATGTTGGAAGCGATGATCGGGAAGAAATTCGGAGATACCGCCAGGTAATAAATTACATTGGCCTTGGTGTTCCATTCGGCGTTATGCGCTTCAACGCGTTTGCCAAATTCTTTATAGGTCTCGTGATCATTTATGTCTGATACCTGGTAGAATATATTTTTTGAGAATACATCCCACTTTGCTTTGGTTACTTTTCCGCTGCGCGAAAACTGGTTGATGTCTTCCATAAGTTTTGCACGGAATTGCACATCGGTTAGGGGCGTACGCCCTGTGCCGATAATGGAAAATTGTTCAGGCATCCAGCCGTCCAAATATAAATTATATAAGGCCGGGGCAAGTTTACGGGCGTTCAGGTCGCCGGTGCCGCCGAAAATGACAAATATGGTAGATTGTGATTTAATTTCTATACTCATGATGTTGTGTGTTCTGAATAAAAAATATTACGTATTTAATAAATGGATAAATTTTCTGTTGTATCCTCATATCAGCACTTTCAAGTCCCGGAGGGACTAAACGTCTGTAGAAAAATATTAAATTATATATTCGGTGCCGTATATACCGAACCAAGTTGCGTACCTACAGCACGCTATCGGTTTTATTTTATTTTTTCTATAGACATTTTGCTCCTACGGAGCATTATATATTAATTTCGTTTAAATCAAACTTTAGCTTTTTGGTACCCATTGGGTATGGAACGTTCCATCCTTACCAATTAGTTCGTACGTATGTGCACCAAAATAATCCCGTTGCGCCTGTATCAGGTTTGACGGCATCCTTGCGCTGCGGAACGCATCAAAATAACTTAAGCAACTTGCGTAAGCCGGTGCGGCAATGCCTGCGGCAGTAGCGGCAGATACTACAGCGCGGCTACCTGCTACAACTTCAGTTATTATCTTTTCAACACCGCTATCCAATAATAAATGTGCAAGCCTGGCATCCTTTTGATATGCGTTATAAATATCATTCAAAAACTCCGACCGGATAATACAGCCACCGCGCCAAATTTTGGCTATCTCGCCTAATTTAAGCTCATAATTATACTCGGCAGATGCATTCGATAATAATTGCATTCCCTGCGCATAACTGATGATCATATTAAAATAAAATGCCTGTTCCAGCGACTTTAAAAACGCGGCCGCATCAACATTTAATTCAGGATCGGTTTTACTGTAAACACTTGCCGCCCGTACGCGTAGCTCTTTGTATTTGGAAAGATCGCGCATGGCAACGGCAGTATCAATAGTTGGTATCGGTGCCTGCAGATCCATCGCTACTTGCGATGTCCATTTACCGGTGCCTTTTGCTTTTGCCTCATCCTTTATATCATCTATCAATAAATGGTCAGTACCCGGCGCTTTATATTTAAAAATGTCCTTTGTAATTTCTAACAGGAAAGACTGTAAGCGGCCTTCGTTCCATTCGGCAAATATTTTGCCGCAAGCATCGTTATCCAGCTTTAAGCCTTTCTTCATGATCTCGTATGTTTCTGCAATTAACTGCATAATGCCATACTCAATACCGTTATGCACCATCTTCACAAAATGGCCGGAAGCGCCGGGGCCAATATAAGTTACACATGGTGCACCGTTAACCTTAGCCGCGATGGATTCTAAAATAGGCTTCATCACATTATAGGCATCCTTATCGCCGCCCGGCATCATGCTTGGGCCTTTGCGTGCGCCCTCTTCGCCACCCGATATACCCATGCCAAAAAAGTGGAAGCCTTTAGCTTCCAACTCATCAACACGGCGGTTGGTATCGGTAAAGTGCGAGTTACCGCCGTCAATTAAAATATCGCCTTTATCCAGCAACGGCAGCAGTTCTGCAATAACATCATCAACAATTTTACCGGCGGGCACCAGCATCATAATAGCGCGTGGTTTATTCAGGCTGGCTACAAATGGTTCTACTTCGCTAAACCCTTTCAGGTTTTTATGCGTACTTTCCTGTTCAAGTAAAGCGCCTTTGGTGGCATCTTTGTCAAACCCGGCACCTTTTATACCATGATCGCCCATGTTTAATAACAGGTTGCGGCCCATGGTACCCAGGCCTATCATGCCAAAATCGTATTTATCTGCTGCACTCATTTTATTTGTTTCTGATTATCTTTTTTTAACTGTTCCAGTATTTTTTTGGTGGTTTCGAGGCTGGTATGCTGAAAAGCTTTGATGCCCAGTTTCTCTGCTGCCCTGACAAACATTATCCTATCGTCAAAATAAACACATTGCTGTGGTGTAACCTGGGCAATGCCCATAGCCAATTGCCATATCTTTGGGTCGGGCTTGCGCAATGCGACTTCGCATGAGGATACAAAGGCATCAAAAAACTCATGTAGTTTGAATTTTTTTACCCGGTAATCATTCAGTTCCTTACCCTCGTTGTTAATAGATATGATACGGAAGCCACAATCTTTTTTCCACTCTTTCAGCCATTTCAGTGTATCCATTTCCACAGATTGCGCGTACATGAATTCCTTAAAATCTTCGCGCGGGAAATCCCGGGGGTGGTTAAAAACTACCGTGTCTAAGTATTCGTCAAGCGAAATGCTGCCGCTTTCGTACACGTTAAAGATGAACGTATGCAGTTCCTTCATTTCCTCGTAATCCAGTCCGAACTTTTCAGCTGCGGCCCTGCGCGATTCATGCCCCCATCCATTGCTCAGCATTACGCCGCCAATGTCAAAGAAGAGTATCTTAATATCGTTGGTTCCCATCAGCCGGAAATTATTTTACCTTTTCCTTTTGATCTTCTATCGATTTCAACAATTTCTCAAATGGTTTATTGAATTTATCAATACCTTCATCTTCTAATTGTTGAGTTATCTGGTCGATGTCAATTCCAGCAGCTTTAAGCCTGTCTAAAGTTTCTGTAGCTTTATCCAAACCTTCTTCCAATGTGTTTGCAGCAATACCATGATCGCGGAACGCTTCGATAGTTTCCAACGGAACGGTATCAACGGTATCTGCACCAATTAACGCCTCAACATATTTGGTATCTTTAAATGCAGGATTTTTGCTGCTGGTACTTGCCCATAGTAAACGTTGCGGTTTAGCGCCTTGAGCTGCTAATTTTTCCCAACGCTCGCCGCTGAACACTCTTTTGTAAATCTCGTAAGCCTTTTTAGCTGAGGCGATGGCAACTTCGCCTTTCAAATCGCCTAAGCCTTTTTCGTCAAGCATTGGGTCAACCAATACATCAATACGGCTTAAAAAGAAACTGGCTACCGATGAGATATGCCCAATAGAATGCCCTGCTGCCAAATGGTCTTCCAGTCCCGAAATATAAGCTTCGGTTACGGCTTCATAACGTGGCAAGCCGAATAATAAAGTAACATTGATATTAATACCATGCGCAATTGAGCTGCGGATGGCCTGTAAACCCGGCTGTGTACCCGGAATTTTGATCATTACATTATGGCGCTCAACCTTTTCCCAAAGCTCTTTGGCCTGTTTGGTGGTTCCTTCGGTATCTAAAGCTAAAAACGGCGATACTTCTAAACTCACATACCCATCGCCTTTATCGCTTTCGTTGTACAGGCCTGCAAAAAGGTCACAAGAATCCTGTATGTCTTTTATAGCCAGGCCGAAAAATATTTCTTCGGTGGTTTTATCACCTTCGGATAGTGTACGGATGTCATCATCATACATGTCGCTACTGGTAATGGCTTTTTCAAAAATGGCAGGATTTGAGGTTACACCCCTGATGCCGTCATCATCAATTAAACTTTTTAGCTTACCGTTGCCAATAATAGCACGGTCTATAAAATCCAGCCAGATACTTTGACCAAAGCTGTGTATTTGTTTTACTTTATTCATTTTTATTGTGATTTTCTAATTTTTTATCGTTTGTCTTTTTTCGTCAATAAGCGTACCAGCTATTGTCATGCCAGCTTACTATTTACGAGGTTAATATTTCGACGTTATAGCCTATAAACAGCCCGCTTTCAATAACCCCGGTAATGGCTTTTATTTTAAGTTCCATGTCATCGCCAATTGTATCAAACCGGGCATCTAAAATTAAGTTTCCGTTTTCTGAAATAATTGGGCCATCCTTGCCTTTTGCCGGTCTTAAAACAATACTATTAGCGCCAAGCTTTTTAAGGCTTTCCTCTACATGCAGCACAGCCGCCGGGAAAACCTCTATCGGTACCGGGAAATTGATGCCCAGCTTTTTTACCAGCTTGGTTTCGTCAACAATTATATAGGTCAACGGGCTTGAGGCCATTATCAGCTTCTCTTTAAACATTGCGCCACCGCGGCCCTTTATCAAACTGTTGTTGGGGTCAACCTCATCGGCACCGTCAAAGTACCAGTCGGGCCGGTGCTCAAACAGGGTGGTGGTTGGTATCCCTAAATTGCTGCACACCATGGTTATCTCAACCGACGTGGTGATAGCCTTAATATTCAGCTTTTCGGCCTTTATTTTTTTGGCAATAGCCAGCAGCGCCGTATACGAGGTAGAACCTGAACCTACGCCCAATACATCGCCATCTTTTACCTTTTCGGCAATTTTTTCGGCAACCTTTTGCTTTGCCTCCTTATTGATGATGGTGTCGGTCCACGCCAGGTTATTTATTATGTCGCTAATCCAGTTCATTGTTTGAGATTTGAGATTTGAGACGTGAGACGTGAGATTGATGACCGGTAATCCTGTCTCAAATCTCACATCTCAATACTCATATCTATAAAAGCGCCTTTGCCTTTTTAACTACATTATCAACGGTAAAGCCGAAGAATTTATACAGATCTTCTGCCGGTGCCGATTCGCCGAAAGTAGTCATACATAAAGTATCACCTTCGTCGGTTGTATATTTATGCCAGCCCATTGGTGAAGCCATTTCAACAGCCAAACGTTTTTTAATTGCTTTTGGCAATACGCTCTCTTTGTATGCAGCGCTTTGTTTTTCAAACAACTCCCAGCTTGGCATACTTACCACGCGTGATGCTATACCTTCTTCTGTTAATTTTTTCTGAGCGTCCATTATTAAAGCAACTTCAGATCCGGTTGCTAATAATATTACCTCGGGTGTTTTTTCGCTATCGGATAAGATATAAGCACCTTTTTCTAAATTTTCTGCTTTGCCATATTTATCCTGGTCAAGGATAGGTAATCCCTGGCGGGTAAATACCAATACAACCGGACCGCCTTTATGTTCTAAAGCTACGCGCCACGCGTGTGTGCTTTCGTTGGCATCTGCCGGACGAATAACGGTAATATTCGGTATAGAACGTAAAGAAGCTAATTGCTCAATAGGCTGGTGGGTTGTACCATCCTCGCCCAGGCCAATACTGTCATGTGTATAAACAAATATCGGGGCAATCTTCATAATGGCCGCCAAACGTATCGGCGGGCGCATATATTCAGAGAACATCAGGAACGTTGCACCAAAAGGAACTACGCCTTTTGTCAATGCCATACCGTTCATTGCCGATCCCATTGCATGTTCGCGGATGCCGAAGTGGAAGTTACGGCCATTGCGGTCTTCTGATGTAAACGATGAATATTCTTTCAGGTTAGTTTCTGTTGATGGGGATAAATCAGCCGCGCCGCCTATCAGGTTGGGGAAGCTGCCGGCAATAGCATTTAACACTTTGCCAGACGCCATACGTGTTGCCATTTTAGGGTCGGATGCCTTAAATACCGGCAATTTGTCTTTCCAGCCTTTTGGAAGTTCGCCTGCGGCGGCTTCTTCGTATTCGGCAGCCAGTTCAGGGAACTTGGTTTTGTATTCGGCAAACAGGTCGTTCCATTTCTTTTCGGTATCCGCGCCTTTTGCACCTTTTTCGTGATAGTATTTTAATACTTCGTCAGGAACGTAGAATGATTTTTCCGGGTCGAAATTAAAAAATTCTTTAACCAGTTTAACCTCATCAGCACCCAGCGGCGAACCGTGTGAACCTGCGGTGCCCGATTTATTGGGGCTACCATAAGCAATTAACGAACGCACACGTATAAAGGATGGTTTTTGCGTTTCGGCTTTGGCATTGGTTATGGCTTGTTGTAAAGCGTGAACATCATTAACATCATCCACATGCTGTACATGCCATCCATAAGCTTTAAAGCGCTCGTTAACATCTTCATTAAAAGCAATATCGGTACTGCCTTCGATAGATATTTTATTGTCATCATATAAATAAATGATGTTGCCCAACTCCAAATGGCCCGCCAATGACGCCGCTTCGGACGTTACGCCTTCCATCATGTCGCCGTCGCTGCAAATAGCGTAAATATGATAGTTGAAAATTTCATAACCCGGTTTGTTATAACGTGCTGCCAAATGCTTTTGTGCAATGGCAAAGCCGACACCATTGGCAAAACCCTGACCCAATGGGCCTGTAGTTACATCAATACCGGGACACAAGCCATATTCGGGGTGGCCGGCGGTTTTGCTGTGTAACTGGCGAAAATTCTTTATATCATCTAAAGTCAGATCATATCCTGTTAAATAAAGGAAGTTGTATTGTAATATACAAGCGTGACCGGCAGATAAGATGAACCTGTCGCGGTTTGCCCATTGAGGGTTTTTAGGGTTATAGTTTAGAAACTGTGTCCATAATACATGACCCATTGGCGCAAGTGCCATAGCGGTACCCGGGTGGCCCGAATTAGCTTTTTGAACCGCGTCTGCTGATAATACCCGTACGGTATCAATTGCCAGTTCCTCAATTTGTTGATCTTCTTTTGTCTCCATTTTATTATATTGTAATGTTGTGGGTAATTTACTTTTTATTAATTGCGGTAACCGGCGGTGTTTCTTCTTCGATCGTCCATAACCTCGCGCCGCCTTTTATGCCATCCTGGTTAGTAATTAATTTGATGTTACTGTCTAACTGAAAAGTTATTTTGCGGGCGTTTCCGCCGCCAATATATAAATAGTCGTAATTAAAAACAGTTTTTAAAATTGTTAAAACATTTTCTAACCGTTTGTTCCATTTTTCCTTGCCTAATTCCTCTAAAGCTTTTTCGCCGATATACGTATCAAAAGTATTGCTTTTTGTAATAGGCTGGTGCGCATATTCAAGGTGCGGTAATAAGTGGCCGTCTAAAAGCAGCGCCGTGCCGAAGCCTGTGCCCAGGGTAACTACCATTTCTAACCCTTTGCCGTCAACCACGCCCAGGCCTTGCATATCGGCATCGTTGACCACTTTGGCGGGTTTGTTTAATGCCTCGCCTAATTTTGTAGCCAGGTCGAAACCGGCCCATGCTTCCGTATCCAAATTCGGCGCGGTTTTTACTACGCCGTTTTTTATATAGCCGGGAAAGCCAACGGAAACCCTGTCATAAGGCGGAAAATCTTTTACCAGCGTTTTTATGGCGGCCATCATATTTTCGGGGTTGGAGGGCATGGGCGTCACTACCTTATCATACTCCATGGTAAGCGCACCCTTACTATCTAAAATTGTTGCCTTAACATGCGAGCCGCCAATGTCAATGGAAAGTATTTTTAATTCGGATGGGTCGTTTTGCATGATGAATGAACAGGAGACTATACTATAAGTTTTTGTTTAAGGTCATATATAAATGACAAACACGGCAAAAACCGAAACAAAAGTAATATGTATTTTTAAATATGTATCAATATAGTGTTAAATCTGCGCTGTATGCAAAACTTCATTCCGCCACAACTTTACAGATCAGGGCAAATTTAGAGGTTAGCGATGAAAAAATGATCATTTTAATGTCTGATAAAATAGTTTATCAGTATAACCTATAGCCTGCTTTGCAGTTCGCAGGGCCCCTGCGAGGTGAAATTTTTATCAGGCAATAATAAAGAGATTAGTTTGTAGCCGGTAATTTTAAAATAAAACAAACAATTTGTTGCTTTGCGTTATATATTTAAAAACATAACGAATTACTATGAAAAAACCAATACTAATTTTTTTGTCACTTTTAATTACAATAAATGGCTTGATGCTTTCTGCATCAGCACAAACAAACGACACCAGCAAGCATGTCTTCAGGCTTGGGCAGGTAACTATAACCGGTACTAAGGATAGTTTACGGTCGAATAAGTTAAATTCAAATACCATAGACCTGTATAACAGGATGGACGTATCACATGCGCTAAGCTTATTGCCGGGTATTACCTTAACATCTATCGGCCCAAGGAATGAATCCGCAGTTAATGTGCGTGGCTTTGACATTCACCAGGTACCCATTTATTTGGACGGCGTACCGTTGTATGTGCCCTACGATGGCTATGTAGACCTAGCCCGTTTCAACACTTTTAATTTATCTGAAATTGATGTGGCTAAGGGTTATTCGTCTGTTTTATATGGCCCCAATGCCGAAGGTGGCGCTATTAACCTGGTAACCCGAAAGCCGGTAAATCCATTTGAAATTAATGCCGTTACCGGTTGGCTAAATGGCGGGTACCGTTTAAATACAAACATCGGCTCAAACCTGGGTAAGTTTTATTACCAATTTTCAGCATCCGAACTGGATCGCAATTATTTTCCCTTATCTGCATCCTATGTACCAACACCAAACCAGGGTGCCGGAAATAGGGGCAACTCTTATAGTACAGATTTAGGCATTAGCGGAAAAATAGGTTATATGCCAAGTGACAACCAGGAATATGCAATTGGCTACAGCTATCAGCATGGAACAAAGGGCACACCGGTTTATGCAGGCGATGACCCGCTAAACTCGTTGTTTAAAAGTCCGCGTTATTGGAAATGGCCGTTTTGGGATACCCAGGGGATATATTTTTTAAGCAACAATAAAATTAACAGCACCAATGTTATTAAAACGCGCTGGTATTACAACCAGTTTGATAATGAAACAGATAGTTATGACAATGCTACTTATACTACAATAACCAGGCCTTATGCATTTAAAAGCGTGTACAACGACTATACTTTAGGCACCAGCATAGCTTTTGAAAATACAGATATCCAAAATAACAATTTCAGCGTGGCAGGGCATTATAAGCAGGATATGCACCGGGAACACGACATTATAGGCGGCGAGCCAGACATTCGCGACGGCGATAATAACTTTGATATCGGCGCGGAGGACACCTATCATTTTACATCTGCCTTAAAAGTAAATGCCGGGGTAGCCTTTATGGACAGGCAAAGTATATACACCCAGCAATATCAAAATAATACTATTTCTGACCTGCCCGGCAATAATAATTCGGCCTGGAACGCACAGGGATTGATACAATATGATTTTAACAGCAATAATTCACTTACCGCCTCGGTAGCGCGCAAAACGCGGTTTGCCACTATAAAAGACCGCTATTCTTATAAATTAGGCACTGCAATACCTAATCCAAATTTAAAGGCCGAAGATGCCCTAAACTATGATTTAACTTACCGCACATTAATCATCAGCAAATTGAGTATTGAAGCATCCGGCTATTACAGCAATATTGGCAACAGTATTCAAACGGTTAATGATGTACAATATAATGCTGCTACCAGTACCTATCTTTCGCAAACGCAAAATGTGGGCAAGGCCGAGTATTACGGGGCCGAACTGGCTGTTGGCTATGCCGTAACTTCGCAGTTGCAGGTAAATGCCAATTATGCTTGTATAGTCCGCAATAATTTATCAGCCCCGCAGATATTTTTTACCGATGTGCCAAAAAATAAAATATTTGCTTCGGTGGAGTATAAGCCTTTGAAAAACCTGTACCTGTTAGGTTCTGAAGAGTATGATTCACAACGGTACAGCACCAGCTACGGAACAGTGTCCGGCGCATTTTATTTAACAAATGTTAAAGCTCATTTGAGCCTGGTTAAAGGATTTTCTGTTGAAGGCGGCGTAAACAATATGTTTGACAGAAATTATACCCTGGTAGAAGGCTATCCCGAAGAAGGAAGAAATTATTTTGCCAATTTAATTTATAACTATTAACCCGACTATCCATTTTCGTTCTCGCAGGGTCTCTCGACAGAGGACCCTGCGAGAACGAAAGGCTATTCGGCTCAAATATTACAAAAACATGAGCCGAATGAGATATTTATTCGGCGCATCATAAATGAACTGGCGGTTAATTAGCCGGGATGAAAATAAAAAAGCTGGAGCCCTGTCCAAAAATACTTTCAAAGCCTATTCTGCCGCCTTGGCGTTCAATAAATTCTTTACATAGCAGCAAACCTAAGCCAACGCCTTTTTCGTTGTTGGTGCCAAAGGCAGGTTCAGTGTTGATAGAAAATATCTTTTCCTGTTTGTCCCGGTCAATGCCCTTTCCGTTATCGGCAACGGTTAGTTTGCATTCGTTCTGTATTAACTGCGCGCCGATATTGATCATACCACCGGACTGGGTAAATTTAATGGCGTTGCTCGCCAGGTTACGTACCACTAATTGCAGCATATCTGTATCGGCAACTACTGTTATTACAGGGTCAATATGATAGCTGAAAGCAATGTTCTTTTTTTCGGCCTGGGTTTTTCCCATTTCCAACGTGCTTTTTATGGCCGAAAGCAGGTTTATTGTTGAAATATTTACAGTCGGCCCTTCCATTTGAGATTTAGACCATTGCAGCAGGTTTGACAGCATATCCATTGTGCTATTAGTTGCCGTAAGCAATTCTTTTTCTAAAACTGGCCGTTGCAGGCTATCCAGTTCATGTTCATTCAGCAATTCAAGGTAATGTTGTATATGGATAAGCGGAGCACGCAGGTCGTGCGATATGATGGACATTAACTTGTTCTTTTCTGCATCGCTTTGTTCCAGTTGGTTTTTTTGGCGCAATATCTGTTCGTTCCGCGCTTCAATAGCCAAAGCCTTTTCTTCGGCGGTAACCCGCTCTTTATCATAGCTTTTCCTGATGAACCTGATAATAATATAAAGTGTTATCACTGGTATGGGGAATGCCGTAACCCTGTCTATAAGTTCGCCCTTGCCCGCGCCAAAAGGATGCTTTACCAGCAAAGGATAGTAATACCCAACAAGGTGAAGGGCCAGGAAGCACAGTATATACACTATCAGCCAGGCGGTATGTTGCCGGTAGGGCGAAATAGCGAATACCAGCATCAGGTAAGCCGGCCAAATAAGGTCGGTTGAGCCATTGATGCCCGAATTGGCAAAATAGTTGACAGAAAAAAGAAGTATACCCGTCACGCCAAATAAAACATTGCTGTGCGGCTTACCACGAAAGCGGGAGTTATAATACTGGTAAGCAAAAAATGAGGTAAGTATAAAACAAGATAATGACGCAATGTATAACCCGGCAAAAAAATTATAGGGAATATAAGCAACACCAACGATAATTAACCCGACACTAATGGAGTGGAATATCCGGCCCTCTAACGGGAAAACAGCAGGGCTGCCTGTTAGCCTAACCCATAGATCGTTTATTTTTTTAAACATAGGATACAAAGTATTCCTTTGATTTTGTTTAAAGTTGATAAATAGTTGGGTACAAAAGAAATAAACTTATGAAATAACCCGGGTTGTTGGTGATTTTCAGGCTTTTATTTAACATACCTTACCGTTACTTCTTTATCCCGCACCATCAAATTTAAGTTACTGCCCAATATCAAACTATCGTTATCAGGTATATGCCCTGCCGGAAAATCAAAGCACACGGGGTAATTGTATTCGCTTACAACATCCCTGATAATTTGAGGCACGGTTTGGCCAAATGGGATGTCATTATCCTTAATTTCGGTAAAGCCGCCCACGATAAGACCGGCCAGGTGTTGCAGCTTGCCCGCGCGTTTTAAGGTGTACATCATCCTGTCGACAGCGTACAGGTATTCGCCAACATCTTCAATAAATAAAACCTTCCCGGCATAATCTATATCCGATTTTGAGCCTGATATGGCTATCAGCAGGCTTAAATTACCGCCAATTAACAGGCCGCAGCCCGCTCCGTCGCGGTTTAATTGGTTGGGATGGATGGCGTAGCTCAACTCTTCGCCAAACAAGGCCTTTCTAAGCGATGCTAATGAATCTGCGGAGGCATCAGGGATATTTACAGGCATTTGTCCGTGGATGCTTTGTACCCCATAATTATTAAATAAGTGGGCATGTATAACGGTAATATCGCTAAACCCCACTACCCATTTTGGGTTAGTGGCAAACCTGCCGAAGTCAACTGTGTCAATAATGCGGATAGTGCCATAACCGCCCCGCGCGGCTATGATGGCTTTTATGCTGTCGTCGTCAATAAAGCGTTGCAGGTCGTGCGCGCGTAATTCATCATCCCCGGCAAACTGGTGGTAGCTGGCATTAACGGTTTCGCCTAACACCACTTCCAGCCCCCATGATTCTAAAAGCGCTACGGCATCCGTCATGGGATTGGGCAATTTCTTTGCAGGGCAGGTGATGGCTATTTTATCGCCTGGTTTTAGATATGGAGGGCACGAAGTTGTCTGAACCATAATTGTTTTCGAATTTTTGGGATTGCTTTGATTGATTTTTTAAAATTAGTCAGGTTAATCTTAAAATCCTATAAATATTGAATAACCGTGTAGCTCCCTCTAAATCTCCCCCGGTAGGGGAGACTTTTTGATTGTTCTTAAATTATAGATTTTCTCACCATAATGATGATTTAAAACTTTTTCATTTAACCACAGATGCGGGCTGTGCGCAGGGCAAAGTCTCCCCTACCGGGGGGAGGTTTAGAGGGGGCTATGAGAAGTTAAAGCAACTAAATACATTTCCCTAATCATACCGGTGCCGCCCAAGATCATGCGCCGATTGCCCGGTGATGATTTGCCTGCGCCGGTCTTTGTCGGCATCTAACTGGTGGTCATAAAGCGAATCGGTTATATTCATCTCGCGCTCCTTATCGCGTTCGGCATAATGCAGGTTGGCTTCTGTTAGTTTGGATACTGCCACATCATAAGGCCCCCGGGGCGACATCAGCTTTACAAATACGGGCAAACATTCAAACAGTATAAACAGGTAGGCAATAAAGGATACGGCCATATAAGTATCAAAATCGCGGGTGCCGTTTTCATTATAGGTTAACTGCCCCAATGCCCAGTTGCGGTCGGCAAATCCGGCGACTGCCGAAAGGCTGTCTAACTGGTGCCCGCTAAATAATTTCACATCATTTACGCCCTCATAAATTTTTCGCTGGCTTAAATAATCGTCCATCTTTTCGGCGTTATCGGTAACCGCTTTTAACCGTTCCTCCTTGCCTGCTAAAACATCCTGCTTTTGTTTGGCGTAAGTGCCGTAACCTATAATACCCGAGGTTTGGTTGGTTTTTTCGCCAAAAACCTCTTCATTTAATTGCGCCCGCGAACGGTTAATGTCTTTTTCAAGCGAATCTTTTTCCTTTTTAAGGTCGGCTGTTTTAGCCAGTTCCATCGCGTATTTGTCGCTGTAGGTTTTTTGCAGGGTATCTATCTTACTGTGCTGGCCTTTTAAATAGGCAGTCCTTAATTTCTGGCGGATCTCTTTATCAAATATCTTTAGCTCCAATGGCCTCGAAATAACAATGCCTATCATGATTGCCAGCAAAATACGTGGCGATGCCTGTAATATCTGCTGACCGGTAGTGCCATCTTTGTTGATACTGGATACAATGTAGCGGTCCATATTAAAAATGGCCGTGCCCCATAATAGCCCAAATAAGATAGAGAAACCTACAGCGAAAGCGTTGCCGCTAAATACAAAATACATAGCGTAGCCGCCCGATAGCGACGCGAACAAGGCTGTGAAGAATATAGTGGCCCCAATGCCCACGTACTTATTATGCTCAAGAGGATATTTTTTTAGCGTTTCAATATGTGCGCCCGAACAAAACCAAAAAAAGCGGGTAACTTTTCTCATGTGTAATTTTTTGTTGATTGAATGAATGGTTGATTGGGTTGGATTAAGTTGATTGAGTTAGATTAAGTTAACCAACTACCCCTATTCAACCTTCACCAACAATGAAACGCTCACGTGTAAGTAATGTTACAAAAATCTGTCAAAGTTTTTAGTTAACGGAGTTTGTGGGACGAAATGGGTGTTAGATGGGACGAAAACATTGCCAGCCCTTTCCCTCATTAACGCTTTTGAAAACAAACAAATATGAATAGTTTCTGCCGGGAAGGGGAAACTTTTTGAACTTTTTGATAGTAGAATTATTCCGTGCCAGGAAGTTCCACCCAAAATGTGGTGCCTTCTCCTTTTTTAGTTTCAAAGCGGATGCTGCCGTTATTTTGGATAAGCATGTCCCGGCAAAGTATCAGGCCCAGGTGATTGCCTTTTTCGTTTTGTGTGCCGCTGCTTATGGTATGCTCCAGGTTAAACAGGTTTTCGCGGTCGGTTTCGCTTATGCCGGGGCCTGTGTCATGAATTGCGATGGCGACACTATTATCGCCGCTTTTTGTGCTGAATGTAATTTCATCGCCGGGGCTACAAAATTTTATACTGTTTGACAGCAGGTTCCTGACTACCAAACTTATCATGTCCCTGTCTGCATAAACTTGCAGCGGTTCAACTTTGCTGTTATCCACCTTTAAGTTTTTCAGGCCGATCTTGGATTCAAACAACTGGATGTTCTCTGCTATGCAATCGGCGATATTAAAGTTTACCGGTTTTACAATGATGCCTTCCAACTGGTTTTTTGACCACTCCAGCAGGTTATCTAAAAACGACCCGGTGGTTAACAGAGTATCTTCCAGCCTTGACAACAACATCCCGAAGTCCTCCGCGCTTATATCGCCCTGGCGGTAAATAGAGAACAGGGTTTGCAGTGTGCTTAATGGTCCGCGCAAATCATGCGAAATAATAGAAAAGAATTTGTTTTTAATACTGTTCAATCTTTCCAGTTCTATATTTTGCGCACCTACTACCTCCATTTGCGCGTTCATTTCCTCGTTCAAGGCCTCCAATTCTTTGTTAATGGTAGCTATTTCCTCTTTTTGCTGCAACAGTAATTTATTGGTAGTTTGCTTTTCAAGGTTGCGGCGATAAAGCACCAGCAACAGTAAAATAACCGATGCCAGGATAACCGCTATAACTACAATGGCATTACTGTATTCGTTTAATCGGGCAAGGTAATTGTTGTTTTTTGAAGCGATGAGCCGGTTGTCTTTTTCCAGGGCCGCGTTTTCTGTGCGTATGCGGCTAAACTCCGTCAGCGTAACATCTTTCAGGGCTTTCTCATTCAATAAGCTTTCCTGCATAGCAATGTATTGCGTTTGGTATTGAAACGCGTTCTTCAAATCGCCTTTCTTTTTATAGGCAGCTATCAATCTTTCCAACGATTCGGAAACACCGCTGTTAGATTTAATGATTTTACTGAGTTTCGCACTTTGTTGTGCGCAATCTATAGCTTTTCCATAGTCGTTGACTGCCAGGTACACATCCGACAGGTCGAGCAGTACGGCGCACTCTTCATACTTATCCTGCAAGGCCTGTATACCCTTTAAGGCGGTATTTAAAAAGCTTAGGGCCTGGTCGTATTGTTTTTGGTGAAAATAAGCCTGCCCCATACCTCGTTTTACCAGGGCTATTCCGTTATTATCGCCCAGCTTTTCGCGGATATCTAAGCTGCGGCTAAAATAATCCAATGCGTCTTTATCCTGCCGCAGCGCCTGGAAACAATTGCCCATTGTAAACAGCGCGTAGCCTATACCGGCGGTATCTTTGGCGGCAGTATAGCTGATAAGGCATTGATTGAAATAGGATTCGGCAAGCTCGTATTTGCGCAGGTCGAAATAAATAGAACCAATATTGGTGAGCAACTGGTTAGTACCGTGCAGGTTATTGGTTTTTTTTAAGATGGCCAGCGCCTCAAAGTCGCATTTAATAGCGTCTTTATCATCGTCAAGATGATCATACACAAAGCCCATATCCGACAAGCTTTTACCCATGCCCGGCAGGTATTTGATCTTTTCGGATTGACTATAGGCCAGCTTAAAAAAAACAAGCGCATTATCCAGTTTACTGCGTACACCGTATGATATGCCTATTTGCACATACGCGTCGGCAATGGCTTTTTCATCATGTAGTTTTTCGGCCAACTGTTCAAACAAACGCGCATAATATAGCTTTTTGATGGGGTCGACCGAAGTATAGGCATCACCCATTTGCTGTAGCACGTGCATACGGGCAGTATCCGGCTGTACCTGGTTAAGCCTGGTTTGTAGCTGACTTATTTTTGAAGTTTGTGCAAAACAGAGACTTACCGGTGCCAGCATTAACAGACAGTGCATAATAAACCGCTTCGTACGTCTAAACATATAAGGCATCACTGATCTTTTAAATAACAGGGGCGTTCAAATATAATTATTTGGCAACGGTTTAAGGGGTTTCCGGCCAAAAGTTGAATGTAACAATCGCCATGTTATTGCTGGAAGCGGTTTAGTTGTTTATTTGCCTGCTATTAAAATCACAAAGCACCCGTATTATGTACGGGTGCTTTGTGATATGATTGCCGGACCATGCCCGATGCCAATGTATAGCGCCTTTCAGGGCTGGGAGCTTGACGTTTTTAATATACCATTAATGCCGTTTACAACACCATTGCTGCCTACCACGTCGAACAAAATTACCTGCGCGGTGCTGCCGCTACCGTTGGTAACCTCCACTTTGTTTTGATTTACAGATAAATTTAATTGCTTGCCGTCCAGCGTTGTCAAGGTGGCTTTGCCTTTGCCTGCCGTTAAGACTTTAATTATCTCGGCTTTAGAAAAATGCCCGTTAATGATATGGCCTTTTAATAAAGCAGCCAGCTTAACAGGATCTTTCGTTAAACTATCCAATTGGCCCGGAGGCATACTGCTGAACGCCGCGTTATCAGGCGCGAATATGGTATAAGGGCCGCCTGTTTTTAATACAGGCTCAAGGTTAGCTGTTTTTACCAGCATCGCCGTTGTGCTGTATCCGGCATTGACCGATAAAGCCGCTACCACATCACCGGTAACCGATGTATCCGGTGCGGTTGTAGTTGTAGTGGTTGTAGTTGTGGTCGTTTTTCTGGTGGTATCCTGCGTTTGCGCTGATACCCGGTTTACTGTAACACATGCCAATAAGGATGCCGCTACTATTAAAAAGGACTTTTTCATATTATTTCCTGTTTAAGTTTACAATTTGTTAATTGAGTAGCTTTTGTCTTATAGCGTTATTGTTAGTTTATAATAGTGTTAACGTATTTATAAGCGATATAGGGATAGAATTGTTTCCGGCAGGCTGTATCTTTAGTGTTACATGCGGGGCGATACATCACAAAGCTTATTTGTCTCTTAGCCATATTTTTTTGTAATTTAGTTGCATGCATCACACTGTAATACAATATACCTGCTTATTAGTGATCATTCTTTTGGTAGTCATGCTGGCCCAAAAGATAAGGGTTGCTTACCCAATCCTGCTGGTGTTGGCCGGCCTGCCGTTGGGTTTTGTACCTTTTTTGCGCGGTATTGAAATTCAACCCGACCTTATTTTTGTTATTTTTTTACCGCCCCTGCTTTACGAGGCGGCCTGGAACATATCATGGAAAGATCTTTGGAAGTGGCGGCGGGTCATCAGCAGCTTCGCGTTCCCGGTGGTTATTCTTACCTCGTGCGTGGTAGCATTTGTATCAGCCGCTATTATTCCGGGTTTTACGCTGGCTACGGGCTTTTTATTGGGTGGCATTATTTCGCCGCCCGATGCGGTGTCGGCCAGCGCCATTTTAAAAACGCTTAAAGTACCCAAACGCTTTATTACCATTGTTGAGGGCGAAAGCCTTTTGAACGATGCTTCCAGTTTGGTGGTTTTTAGGTTTGCGCTTGCGGCGGTGCTTACAGGTTCGTTTGTTTTTAGGGTGGCGGCCGGCGATTTTCTATTGGTCATTTTAATGGGTATGATTATAGGCGTAACCGTGGGGGTTGTGTTTTATGCCATCCACCGCTGGTTGCCAACCACTGCAAATATTGATGTGGTACTCACGTTCATTACCCCCTACGCCATGTATATGCTGGCGGAAGAATTTCATTTTTCGGGCGTGCTTGCGGTAGTTAGCGGCGGACTGTTCCTGTCGGCCAGGCGGCACCAGTTTTTATCGAACCGCAGCCGCCTGCAAGGCATTAATGTTTGGGAAGCCGTGGCCTTTTTGATCAATGGTATCGTATTCATCCTGATAGGGCTGGAGTTCCCGGTTATTATTAAAAACCTGGGCGCAGGCGGCCTTACGCCCGCAATAACCTATAGCCTCATCATCACCGGGGTACTTATTGTGGCGCGTTTTGCCTGCACCTATGGCGCTGTCGTGATTACTGTGATCATGAGCAATATCATTACCGTGGCCGACCCCAGCCCTGGCTGGAAAGCGCCCACCTTGTTAGGCTGGACGGGCATGCGCGGCGTGGTGTCGCTGGCGGCGGCGCTAAGCATACCGTTAACATTTACGGCAGGGCAGGCTTTTCCAAACAGGGATATGATATTGTTCATCACGTTCACCGTTATATTGGTGACGCTGGTTTTGCAGGGGCTAAGTCTCCCGCTTGTGGTGAAGTGGGTAAATATGCCCGATCCCGATCTGGTATTCCCCATAGAACAGCAACGGCAACTGGTGCGTAAAAAGCTGGCGCACCTATCATTGCAGCTACTGGAAGAAAACTATAGCGAACAGCTTAAAAGCAATATGATGATAAAAGGGCTGGCCATGCGCTATAAGGGCGATATGGAGTTGTTGAAAGATTGGGAAAAAGACGACAATGTGGCGCGTGCCGAAACTTTTTATAAAGATTACCGGGACATTATGGGCCAACTGCTAAAAGAACAGCGCGCTTTGCTGGTCACGCTTAATAAAAAAGAAAACATCAGCGATGAACTGGTAAAACAACAATTTGAACTGCTTGACCTGGAAGAAGAGAAACTACGCCAGCATTTTGAGATAATGGATTAAATAGCCCCTTGCAGCGCAGCGGCGGGCAAGCGGCCCGTGTTCGCGTGTGTACGAATGGTGAACAACCTACATGAGGTAAACCGCGTCATCTTCGCCTTCCTTATTCAAAACCACATCAATATGCTGTTTGATGATGGTGGAAAGGGCAATGCCGGCATAATCGGTAGTAACTGGGTAGTTTTTATGGTTACGGTCAACCAATACTACGGTGCGTAATTTTTTAAGTGGCGCGTCAAGAAAAACGCCAAACCCGTAAGCTAATGATTTACCGCTGTTTAGAACGTCGTCAACCAGGATGACCACCTTGTCTTTGCATTCCTGTATATCAAAATCTATTTTGGCGTTCAGTGTTGGACCGTGACGGTCAAGGTCGATAGTTAGCAGTTTGCTTTTAAACGGGGCAATTTCGTCGAGTATATTCTTTAGACGTTGGGCAATATGCGTACCACGCGGCAACATACCGGCAATCAGTATCTCTTTCTCATCAAAATTATCTTCCAGCACCTGGTAAGCAATGCGGTCTATCTTTTGCTGTATCTGCTGTTGGTTAAGGATGAGGAGTTTTTGGGTGGGCATTTGTTTATGTTGTAAGGGTTGTAAAAGCTGTAGTGGTTGTAAGTGTCACAATCAGACAAGCTAAATTAAGTAAAATTGCCATTGGTGCCAACCTTTTTAACTTTTATAATCTCTACAACCTTTTATTGATAGGGTACAAACACAAAATTCGCGCCCTCGGGCGTAACCACAAAAACACAAATAAATTTATTAGGATTTTTATAGGTGTCTACAAAACGTTCGCGCAGTTCTTTTTTGATAACACCCCGCTCTAAAAATTCTTCGAGCGTAGAGGCGTGGATAGACCAGGTAGAATTAAGGTCGCGGCGGTCTAATATTACTTCGCCCAGCGTAAGTTCATGCTGATGGGCTATGAAAATAGGGTAGTTGGATAGTCCCTCCATTAGGATCTCGGTAGACACTTCGCGGATGGAATCATTAAAAAATTTAAGGTCGCGCTCCAAACTAACCAGCGGACTTTCGGCAGCGGGCTGATTGGGTTCGGCAGGCGTATTAAGCAGTTCTTCCGGGTTCATAATTCAGATACCGCAAATTTATCATTAGTTTTTTAATTATGATAGAATAAGGGCCTAATCTCTAATCTCCAACCACTAATCACCCAACAACTTACTTCAACCCGTAAAATATCCTGATCCCCTGTATGTATTTTTTATCCCCGGCATAGGATACGCCATAGTCAACCCTGAATATAAGGCGTTGCAGGCCCACATAAAATTCAGAGTAATTGAGGTTATTTCGTTCAGTAAGGTAATTGGCCCCGATGATCTCTTCCAGTTTAAACTTTCGTAAAAAGGTATTGTTTAGCAATGCGCCCGAAAAGTTATGCTGGTAATGCGCTTCCAGAAAGGCACCGTTGGCGCTGTAAGTATAAAAGGGTAAAAAATGGAAGCTGCCTACATAGGTAGGATCGAAAGTAGTACCCTGGTTGCCTAAAAAGTGATTATAATCCATAAAATAGAATTTAGTGGTCCCAAAAAAGGTGCCCGCCGTTATTTTAAAGGAAGAATAGCCCATAATGCCCATTTGCACTTTATTTTGCGAAATGTCGAGAGATGCAAAATTGTAATTCACATCCGATCCCAATAAATTCGGTACCCCCTCGCGATAATTTACTGTTACGGTTGGATAGGCCGATGGCAGGTAAACTTTGCCTGTTGGCCGGGTAATGTATTGCTGATCAAAATTAATTATAAACGAGCTGGTAAATGTTAACGCCTGGTTTTCCGGGAATAAAACGGAACGGTCATCTGCCGGGGTACCCGGCGGCGCTAACGGATTATTGGAAGTGTATTGCCTGGTAGTACTGACGAATATATGATTATAGGAATTGTTGAACATCTGTGTACGGTTGGCGTAGGATAAATTTGCCGTCCATAAAATGCCATTGACAATTTCGCGCTGATAGCCAAAATCGCCAAACTGCGAATGATAATATTTAACATAGTTGTTATTGCTTAACAGCGTACTCAGCGTATTAAAAATAAGTGAACGCGTACCCACATTGTTCAGGTCGAGTACATCGGTACCGAAATCAGTAAAAAAATTACCCGAGTTAAAAGGGTCATAATTGTACTTAATATGCATATTGGCGTTAAACTGCTTATCGGCAAATCCATACCTTATTGCGGGCGATAGGGTTATTGAGCGGAAATCGTCCAAAGTTTTTGAATATTTTACCTTTAAGTTGATGCCATAGCCTTCCACGGTGTTATAAAATAGGGTTTGCAAAAAAGGGTAGGTGTACAGCGAATCTTTATTATCCCGGCTGGTTGCAGTATAGCCAAATACAATATAGGGTATAACAAGCAGCCTGTTTTTTGTATGTTGTAATGAATCAAGGTAACGCGGTGTTTGTTTTACAACAACGCCGCTATCCTTTTTATGATAATAGCGGGATTCCTGCGGTGTTAACGGAACCGGGCGGTTAACCACCCAATATGATTCGGGTTTAACGTTAGCAGCGGTATCTATTTTAAGCACCTCGCCGTTAAAATATCCCTTTGGCGCGTCAATGTCAAATTTGTAGTTATTGTAAATGCCGATATAATACCCCTCAAAATTAAATCCCAACACGCTGCCCTTATAATTATATTGAACAGATGCCGGCTTCCAGATGCTATCCCTTATAGGCACATACTGCTGACTTATTGCCATTGTATCAACCAGGTTAAGGTCATTGTCTTTTTTTGTAAGATACAGATCGACGCTATAAATGCGCCAGTCGCCCTCTAAAATATAGATATATCCCCTAAAAACCGGGGCGTGATCGCGGATGGATATGAGTTCGATTTTATCAATCGTCCTCCCATTTTCAACCGTGGTGCCAGCCAGCCTGTAACGATAATAAGAAAAAGCATTCTGAGCAACCGGCGAAATAAAGCCATGGCTGCTTAAGCCATTGATAGTAAATATATTTTCGTAAAAGTTGGTTTGCAGGTCTGATGCCTTGCTATAATTAAAGCTGGGCGTAATACCCGCCAAACGCGAGGCAATGGTTACCTCTTTAACTTTATTGGGCAACTGGAAGCTGAAATCTGATAAAGATTCAGACTGGTTAATTATGCCCCGGCCATTGGTATCCAGGTCCAGTGTCTTTGAAACGCCCTCGCGCAGCAAAGATTTTGGTGCGCTGGTTAACCTTTGCATACCCTTTATGTACACCACGCACGAATAGGACTTTACTTCATTTAAGTAAAACCTGCGCCTGGCAATTACCTTGCGCATAATATCCATCGCGGCGGTATCGCGGTTGCCTTTAACAATAACTTCCTTCAGTTTAAATATTTCATCCTGCAATTGTACGTCGTGTTCTTCGTCGTGGCTGGTAATGATTACTTTTTCAACTTTTTCCTGGTAGCCTACAAACCGGTAAACAATATTATAAGTGCCGGGCGTGAGCTTAAACTGGTAGGTGCCGTCCGCGTTACTTGTGGTGCCGTAAGTTGAGTTTTTAATATAGATGGATACAAACGAAATTGGGTTATTTTTCTGATCCGTTATCCGCCCGGATAAAACAAATTGCTGGGCCGGTGCTTTGAAATAAAAAGCCGTTAGGGTGAAGAAGGTCAATAGTAAATATTTGCTCATGCCGTTCATATTAAAGGATTTTTAAGCTAAAATGTTTGCTATAGCGCATACTATAAATTATAAAGCTTGGTTTTACACATCCAAAATGCTTGTTAATGCTTATTTTTGAAAATTCTATAATTAACCTACTATGTATAACACCTTAAAGCCTGTTTTACAACAGGAATTAGCCGAAATTGAACAGGCCGGACTGTATAAACGCGAAAGAATAATAACCTCTCCGCAGGGAGCAGACATTGTTGTGCAGGGTGGCAAGGAAGTAATAAACTTTTGCGCCAATAATTATTTAGGCCTTTCATCCAATCAAAAAGTAATTGAAGCTGCAAAAAAAGCGATGGATACCCACGGCTACGGTCTTTCGTCTGTACGTTTTATTTGCGGTACGCAGGATATACATAAACAACTGGAAAAAAAGATAGCCGAATTTTTGGGTACTGAAGACACCATTTTATATGCCGCTGCCTTTGATGCCAACGGCGGCGTGTTTGAGCCCCTGTTTAATGAACAGGATGCCATCATTTCAGATGAGCTGAACCATGCGTCCATTATTGACGGTGTGCGCCTGTGCAAGGCCCAGCGCCAGCGCTATAAGCACGATGATATGGCCGATCTGGAAGCCAAATTGAAAGAAGCCGCAGGATGCCGTCATCGTATCATCGTAACTGACGGCGCGTTCTCTATGGACGGCACTATTGCGCAACTTGATAAAATTTGCGCCTTAGCCGAGCAATACAACGCGCTGGTAATGATCGACGAAAGCCATTGTTCGGGCTTTATGGGCAAAACCGGACGCGGTACGCATGAACATCATAATGTAATGGGCAAAATAGATATCATTACAGGCACATTAGGTAAGGCTTTAGGAGGTGCTTCCGGTGGGTTTACGTCCGGTAGAAAAGAGATTATTGATATGCTGCGCCAGCGGTCGCGGCCCTATTTGTTTTCAAACACTTTGGCACCGTCAATTACAGGAGCTTCAATAGCCGTGTTAGATATGCTGAGCGAAACCACGCAACTGCGTGATAAACTGGAAACCAACACACAATACTTCCGCAAAAAAATGACTGACGCGGGTTTTGATATTAAACCCGGCGTACATCCCATAGTACCCGTAATGTTATACGATGCCAAACTGGCGCAGGAATTTGCCGCCAAAATGCTGGACGAGGGTATTTATGTTATCGGGTTTTACTACCCGGTAGTGCCCCAGGGCAAAGCGCGCATTCGTGTACAAATTTCGGCAGCGCATGATATGAGGCATTTGGATAAAGCCATCGCGGCTTTTGCTAAGGTTGGTAAGGAATTACAGGTAATAAAATAATACACTTTATATTTGCGCCGATAGCTGAATAACATGCAAGATCAAATAGATAAATACACTACCGAAATCAACGCCTTTTCGCCCGCCAACGCAGACGAACTGGAAACATTTCGTATAAAATTTTTAGGCACTAAGGGAATTATTAAAGACCTCTTTGAGCAATTCAAGAATGTTGGCCCGGAAGAGAAGCGCACCTTTGGCAAGGTGCTTAACCAGTTCAAGCAATTAGCCGAAGGAAGGTATAACGAACTTAAAGAAACGTTCGGTTCAGGACTTCAGACTCAAGACTTAGGACTTGATCTCACCCTTCCTGGCGACGGCCTTACCATTGGCTCCCGCCACCCGCTATCGCTGGTTAGGAATGAAATTGTTGATATTTTTAAACGGTTAGGTTTTATAGTTGCCGAAGGCCCCGAAATTGAAGACGACTGGCATAATTTCTCTGCCCTCAACTTTCCCGAAGAACACCCTGCAAGGGATATGCAGGATACTTTCTTTATCAAAAAAGATAGTGTTAATGGCGATATCGCCCTGCGTACCCATACCTCATCGGTACAGGTACGCATGATGGAGAATGGCAAACCGCCGTTCCGGGCCATTATGCCGGGGCGGGTTTACCGCAACGAGGCCATTTCTGCCCGTGCGCATTGCTTTTTTCACCAGGTGGAAGGCCTGTATGTTGATGAAAATGTTTCCTTTGCTGATTTGAAGCAAACGCTGTATCACTTTGTGCAGGAGCTTTATGGCGAAGGCACAAAAGTTCGTTTCCGTCCGTCGTATTTTCCGTTTACCGAGCCATCAGCCGAAATGGACGTATCATGTACTATTTGCAAAGGCGCCGGCTGTAATATGTGCAAGTACAGCGGTTGGGTTGAGATATTGGGTTGTGGTATGGTTGACCCTAATGTTTTGGAGAATTGCGGCATCGACAGCAAGGTATATACCGGCTTCGCTTTCGGTATGGGCATGGAAAGAATTGCCAACTTAAAATATGTTATACGTGATTTGCGTTTATTCTCTGAGAACGATGTTCGTTTCTTAAAACAATTTCAAACAGAGATGATATGATAAAGAAGATTGGGTTTATAGGGTTGTTAATTTTAAGCTGTGTATCCTGCGTTAAATCGGGCAGTACTATACCGGATGTAGCGGTAAACTTTGAAGCCAGCATTACTGATCCGCGCCTGAGCGCCTTACGCGCTGTTAACGGTGCAGTTATTATTCCGGGTTATGGCGTAGCCGGGCTGGTTCTTTTCCGCGAGGCGGATGGCAGCTATGCAGCTTATGATGCCTGCAGCACTTATATGCCGCAAAATCAATGCGCCGTAACCCTTGATAATCCTACACTTACCGCTACCGACCCATGCAGTGGTTCTAAATTCTCATTAACTGATGGCACACCTGTAAAGGTCCCCGCAACCTCGTCGCTCAAATCGTATGCTGTAAATGCGACTTCTTTTGAGATATTTGTATCTAATTAATAGATGGAAGCCGATAAAATAAAAGATAGCATAAAACGCGCCGCGCAGGATTTGTTCCGGAAATTTGGTTACCATAAAACAAGTGTAAACGAAATTGCCCGCCGCGCTAAAATAGCCAAAGCCACCATTTATAAGTATTTTGAAAGCAAGGAGGATGTTTTACACAGCCTGCTGATGGATTATATCCGCTTAAGTGTTGACGACCTGATACATAGCCAGCACCTGCAAATGGATGACGAGTCGCACCTTAGCCTGCTCATCATGAAAACCTGCCGTCTTTCTTATACTGTTTGTAATGAATTTATCGGCTGGGACTTTATCCGTGAAAGCGCCAACTCGCAGGATTTTCTGAAAAATCTGTCCAATGAACTGGAAGAATTGCTTATCGCCTCATTTACCCAGCTTGACGGTATCCGCAAAACCGACAACTACCAGCAACGCATCCGCTTCCTCATTAAATGCAGCAAAAGTATTGTGTTTAGCTTCGCTTTCACCTCGGTAAGCGATTCGGACGTACGCAAAAACTTTGTATCCTTTCAAAAAGAGATCCTACCCTACCTGGTAAAAGCAGCCCTGACAATTTGATTTTTAATGTGCGGATGTGTCCCGCACGTGCGGGATGCAAATGAAATGACGGCCTCGTATTTGTATCCCATATCCCGGGAAAATTCTTAAATAAGAAAATGCATTTTTTTGTTGTTAAATACCACTGACTTAGGTGTCTCCTATTGAAGATACATCACTTTACATAAGTTCTGTCACATTTTTTAGCCGTTTAATCACATTTTTCAAAAACATCTTTTTGCATGTATTAATATTGATAAAAAAAGGAATATGAAAGTTAGGTGGAGACAACATGAAATTATACTGGTTACTATCCTCCTGGGTATTCTTGTTTTTCATTATTTATATGACATTACGGAATGGCAAATTCACGACCATCCCCCGGCCTTCAATTATTATTATAAATTCCTGTTGCCGCAATTTGGATTTGCGCTTTTTATTTATGCCTGTTACCTATGGATCAACCTGGTTATATTACCGTTATTACGGCGGGATATAGCCCACCAAAAAGGATACGAATTCTTAAAAACATGGATGATCATTGTATTGCAAGTTCTGTTAATCAGTTTTTTATTGGGGCCATGCCTCAACTTTGTTTTATTTTATACAAACTGGTTTAATGTGGGAGCTTTTGTATATTCTCACATTTCTCTTCAAATTTTCAAAGTTGATACATCAATAGCGGATTTTTTTGGCAATCGTCCCCAACGGTTTAGTAATTTTTTCGGTGGTTTTGATATATCCCTGGGTATAGTCCTCATATACCTCTTGTTTATTTATTTTAGGGAAGCCGTCATTTATTATATAGAACGATCTGCCTACAATGTATTAATAGCTAACCGGCTAACCGCCATGCTGGTGGCTTATTTTTCCATCAGCGCTTTTTTATTGCTTTTTTACCCGCTAAACTACTCATTATATGTTGTTTATAATGGTTATATTCCGTCGGCATTGCTGGTATACCTGGGCAATACCTATTGGCTTTTTCCATTAAAATTCCAGGGATCATTCTTCAAATGGCGGTTTATAGTTTATTTATTATTCTCCAGCCTGGTTTGCACACTCATAGGCTTTGCATATATCCTCGCTTTTACTAATTACCCGGTGGGCATATTCCTGTTTTTTCTTAAAGTGTGGGCCTGCCAGCTAATTATAGTTACCCCGGTTTCATGGATATATTACCAGCAGCAAAAAGATAAAATATTGAAGCTGTTGGGTATGGAAAAAGAATTGATAAAATCAAAAGCCGATCTTCAATTTCTGCGCTCACAGATCAATCCGCATTTTTTGTTCAATGCCTTAAATACTTTATACGGAACAGCTTTGCTTGAAGGCTCAAAAAACACAGCCGCAGGCATACAAAAGTTAGGCGATATGATGCGATTTATGCTGCATGAAAACAACCAGGACTTTATTACGATGGATAAAGAAATTGAATTTCTTGAAAATTATATTGACCTGCAAAAACTGCGCACCCAGGTTTCGCCGGATATAATAATTGAAGATAACATTGCTGTTCAGGATTGCAGCTACCAAATAGCGCCCATGCTCTTGATCCCATTTATTGAAAACGCTTTTAAGCATGGGGTTAGTTTAACAGAACGTTCATGGATAAAGATCAAACTGGAATGTGATGACAACAATATCCGCTTTGAAACACGAAATAGCCTGCACGGCTATGTAAACAGCGACCCTGAAAAAGAACATTCAGGCATTGGGCTTCAAAATGTAAAAGAGCGGCTATTACTGCTCTATCCCGGAAAACATCAATTTATATACGGCGAAGAGGGAAATGAATTTGTTATAAAATTATCAATTCAACTATAAAACCAATAAAATGCTCAAAGCCATAGCTATAGATGATGAACCCATCGCGCTGGAGGTGATAAAAAGCCTGGCGGCAGAAGTGGTTTTCATAGCGATTGAAGAATGCTTTACCAATTCGTTCGTCGCGATGGATTACCTGCAAAAAAATAAAATTGACCTGGTTTTTTTGGATATTAAAATGCCGGGTATTTCGGGAATTGATTTTTTAAAGACAATCCCCAACCCGCCGATGGTAATTTTTACTACTGCTTACAGCGAACATGCTGTGCAAAGTTTTGAGCTGGATGCTGTTGATTATTTATTAAAACCTTTTTCGTTAGCCCGTTTCCTAAAAGCTTGTAATAAGGCGTATGAACTTTATGAATTAAAAAGAACCAGCAATAATTTAACCGCCGGTGCAGGCAGCGTTTTCATTAAAAGCGGCTATGAGCAGGTACGCGTTAACCTGGGCGACATTTTATATGTGGAAGGCGTGGGTAATTACGTGCAGTTTGTACTGGAAAAGCAAAACATTACTTCACGCCTTACCATGGGCGAAGCTGAAGCATTATTATCCGCGTCCGCTTTTATAAGGGTGCACCGCTCATATATCGCAGCCAGGAAACATATTCAAAAAATAGAAAAAAGGACTATCTGGATAAATCAAAAGGAAATACCTGTAGGTGAGGCCTACCTGCAGGGCATTGAGAAAATAATAAAAAACAACTAAAAAACATAACAAATAGTTTTAACGGTACTGGCCGTTTGACCTGCATGAAAATTTATTCCACTCATCATCAATCATTTAGTAAAAATACTAATCGATTAGTTGTAATACTAATTGATTAGTATTTACTTTGCTTCAAAATAGAGCATTGCTAAGAGAACACCTCGTTTATTATTCACTTATTCTGTAAACGATTTTTACTTTTTAGAAAATGGGATTATGTAAAAAACAAAAAGTGTTAAATAAAACTAATAGGATAGTTAAATAATGTTAAAGATTTGAATTGAGTGTAACCTCTTAAATTTTTCTTTGTCTTTTTGCTAAAATTGTATGAAAAAACTGCTACTCCTGTTTTCCGGTGTCTTCTTTACCTTACTGGTAATGGGTCAAAATGTTCAACAAAATCTAACAGTTAAAGGGACTGTGATAGATTCAGTAACCAGCAGCGCTATGCCTTACGTTACTATTTCCCTGCAAAACGCTAAGACAAAGAAACCGGTAAAAGCAGTTTTGTCAAAAGACAACGGGAGTTTTGAATTAACCGCGCCTTTGAACAATACCTACCAGTTGGCTGTAACGTTTGTTGGGTATAAACCTAAGATCATACCCATAACCAGCACAGGGGGAGTAGTCGATATGGGTAAAGTTATCCTGGTGCCCTCAAGTACAAAACTAAATGAAGTATCAATAACAGCGGCAAAGCCTTTAATGAAACAAGAAGTTGACCGAATTAGCTATGATGTAGCGGCCGACCCTGAAAGCCCGGTGCTAACCGCGCTTGATATGATGCGCAAGGTGCCGCTTTTAGCGGTTGATGCTTCTGACAATATTTTGCTAAAGGGAAGCGGTAATTATAAAATACTGATCAACGGGAAAGAGTCGGCATTGATGGCTAAAGATCCGTCGGACATATTAAAAGCTATGCCAGCCACCAATATTGAACGAATTGAAGTGATCACCACGCCACCCGCCAAATATGACGCGGAGGGCCTTAGCGGTATTATCAACATCATTACAAAAAGAAATCTTTCGCAAGGTTATAACCTGGGCCTTAACGGGCGTATCAACAGCGTATTCGGGCCTGCCATTAATTTAAATGGCACCTATAAACAAGGTAAATTCGGGTTGAACGCGTTTATAGGTGTTGGAGAGCAGCGTCAGCCGGAACTCGCCAATGGCAGTACGCAAACTTTCTTTCAGCAACAATCCGTATTAACGCAAAACGGCACCAATACTTCTACCGGAAATTTCCATTACGGTGACGTGGAAATTAGTTATGAAATAGATACCCTCAATCTGGTTACCGCCTCGGTTGATCTGTTTGGCAATACTTCCATAAGTTCCTCCAGTCAATTATCGGATATGCTGAATAGCAACGGCGCTTCTACTCAATTTTATAATTTAGCAAATGCAGGCAATAGTAATTTTTTAGGTTTTGATGCCGCTATAAATTACCAGCTTGGGTTTAAACATCAAAAAGGCCGCTTGCTTACCCTATCTTATAAATACAATTACTCGCCCGATAATGAGTTGAATAATAACATCTTTTCGCAACGATTAAATTATCCGCAATCGTTGGTGCCTGATTACAATCAATACAATAATTCTGGCAGCAAGGTGCATACCTTTCAGCTGGACTATGAACAGCCTTTTAAAAAGCTAACCATGGAAGCAGGTGCAAAAGCGATATTCCGGAATAATTTCAGCGCATATCATGTTGACGACAGGGACAGTACCACTAATCAATATATTACCAACCCAACACAAACCAACGACTTTAATTATAACCAGGGTGTTTACAGTATTTATAATTCATACCAGTTGAATTTAGAAAACTGGACAGCCAAAGCAGGTTTGCGTTTGGAGCATACTTCGATAAACGCCGATTTCGCGTCGACAGGCAGTACAGTCAACCAGGATTATAATAACTTTATCCCATCCATATCCGTTCAGCGTAAATTTAAAACCAGCAGCATAAATTTCGGCTTTACCGAGCGTATACAACGCCCCGGTATTGGCCAGCTTAACCCTTTTGTTGACCGTACAAACCCAAGCTACATCAGCTTTGGCAACCCTAACTTGCGCCCCGAGTTAGACCATACCTTTGAGTTGACCTACAGCAACTTCAGTAAAAGCTCCATTAATGCAGGGTTTAGCTATGCGTTTTCAAACAACTCTATTCAAAATGTATCCGGTTTGCAAATTAACAACGTTGCGGGTAAGATTGATACGGTAACTACCTCAACCTACCAAAACCTGGGCAGCAACAGCACCCTGGGCTTTAATATAAATACTACGCAAAATTTTACCAAAAAGCTATCGGTTAATGTTAATGGCCTGCTTAACCATATTTGGCTACAGGGGGCGTATAACGGACAGTTTTATAAAAACCAGGGAACTGTTGGCAATATATTTGCCAATGTGGGTTATACCTTTGATAAAGGCTACCGCTTTGGTATTAATGCCGGTTATTTTACCGGTAATATAACCTTACAGGGGAAAACGGGCAGCGGTACCTATTCATCTCCGGTAATTTCAAAAACTTTTCTTAATAAAACTGCCACTATAGCTTTAGCGGTCAATAATCCTTTCAGCGCGTTCCAAACTATCCGGTCATCGACCGCCACGCCCCAATATGAGCAATCATCCTTTAACCAAGGCAATTTCCGCTCGTTTGCAATCAGGTTTAATTACCGTATTGGCAAATTAACCGGCGATATCAAAAAAAATGAGCATAGCATTGAGAATGATGATACCAAAGGTGGCGGGAAAAGTAGCGGGGGGAATCAGTAAAGGCATTTAACCATATCTGCCCTAAATTATTTTACATGCGATATGCTGATGAATAATACTTGAAATTCTAACTATTCTTTTTGTATTTTTGTTTATATGGAATCTATCCTGGTACATCCCGCAAGTACAGAACAGCTAAAGGCTGTTAAAGCAGTTTTAAAAGCCTTAAAAGTGCAGTTTGAACCGCAATCCGATATTTTGCCCCCTCATGTTTTAAAAGGCCTTGAAAAAAGCATGCGCCAGGCTGAAAACGGGGAAACAATTTCCCTGCAGGAATTTAAGGCGAGGCATTTTTTTAAAAAATGAGCTTTAAATAGAGTTCACCACCGAAGCAGAAGAAACCTATGATGCCGTAATTGCCCAGCTTCAGCAAAGATGGGGTGAAACCTTTGTATTAAAATTTCAAAACAAGGTTTCAAAATGCCTGGACACAATTACAACTACACCGCATTTACACCCCATAGCCCGCGAAAATTCTGAAATAAGAAAGTGTATCCTGCATAAAAACCGTTAAATGTTTTATACGGTTTATGATGATGTGATATTTATTCTTTGGTTTTGGGATAACCGGCAAGATCCTATCTTAATGTAATTATATACTTCCCTCTGAATGGTTGGTTTTCAACCGGTAAAAATTATTCTCCTCATTTACAATATTTTACAAAAAATACTAATCGATTAGTTGTAATACTAATATATTAGTATCATATTAGATTAAAATATTGGAAATATGCAAAAGCTGGCAAAAAGAGAAGAACAAATTATGCAGGTATTCTGGACGATGGGACGCGCCTTTATTAAAGAGGTAATACCCGAAATGCCCGAACCAAAACCACATTATAACTCATTGGCCACAATGGTTAAGATATTGGAAGACAAAGGTTTTTTAGGTCATGAGGCAGTTGGCAATATTTACCAATACTTCCCGGTCATCTCAAAAGAGGAGTATCAAAAACATGCCATGAAGGATATTGTGAGCCAGTATTTTGATAACTCGTACAGCAATATGCTGGCATTTTTTGCCAAAGAACAAAAACTAAGCGACCAGGAGTTGAATGATATAGTAAACATCATTAAAACCAACAAAAAATGATACCTTATAGCATACATGTAGCCATACTGCTTGCAACCTGCCTGTTGTTTTACAAGCTGCTGTTGCAAAAAGAAACCTATTACCGCCTTAACAGGGTTATCCTGCTTACCTGCCTGGTGTTGGCATTTGTTTTACCGTTAATACCCGTGCCGGGGCAATTCTCATTGGTGAATAGTCATGAGTCTGGAGTCAATAGTCAGGAGTCAATAGTGAATATTTCACAGTTGCCAGTTACGCCGGCAGACATACAGCCACGGCTCAACAATCACGAAGAAGTTTACCCGGCCAATAAGCCCGCGAATACTACGGCTTCGGTAACACCTGTAACCGATGCGGGTAAAATTGCCATAAAGCCACAGGCGGGCGCACCGGTAATCAAAGCGCTTATTCCCGGTGTGCCCTTAATGCAGCGGGTTATTAAATGGGCGTTTTGGTTGTACTGGTGCGGCGTGGCGGCATTTGGCGCTAACTTGTTGCTGCAGATTATCGTACTGCTTTACCAAGCCTATAAAAAACCGGCTATGAAAGACGGCATTTACCGTATTGTTGAGTTGGATGGCGATAAAGCGCCTTGCTCGTTCGGCAATAGCATATTTATCAATCCCACTAAATACGATTGGGAAACTTATAACCAGATACTGATGCACGAAAAAGTACATATACAACAAGGTCATAGCTTTGACCTGGTCACTGCCGAGCTAATGCTGGTGATGCAATGGTTTAACCCTTTTGCCTGGCTTTACCGCAAAGAATTGGAAAGCAACCTGGAGTTTTTAACGGACGACTCGGTACTGCACGACCATAAAGTGGAACCTGCCGAATATCAGTTAAGTCTGCTTAAAGTATCTGTCCCAAATTTTTCAATGAGCATTGCAACAAACTATAATCAGTCACTTTTAAAAAAACGTATAGTCATGATGAACGCAAAACGATCAAATATCCACACCATGTGGAAGTATTTTATGCTGATGCCGCTGTTGGTGGCATTAGTATGCGGGTTAAACAAGCCCATTGCAATGGGTCAGCAAAAAACTGCATTTAATGTAAACAGACCCGCGATAGATTTTTCGCATGGGACGTGGTTTGCAACTATCAATGCTGATAAAGTATATATCCAGTTCCAGGGGGATGATAATGATGAGCACCATAGCTGGAGCAGCAGCCATAACTTTAGCTTAAGCGATTTCCCCAATATGCCAAAGGGTGACAAAGCCGATTTTACCCTAACCCGTGAAGCGGGTACCGTTGTATTTAACGGTAAGTTTGACGGCGACCAGGGTATGGGCCACTACAAATTTACAGCCAATAAAGATTTTATAACCTTTATGGGTAAGCCTGATAATGACAACGATGCGAATGATGAAGCTTTCCAGTTTTTTATGGCCGATGTTAAAAAGGAGTATGTGACATTTTTAAGGGAAAACGGGTTTAAGGATATTCCGCGTTACCAGATCATATCCATGTCATCGCAAAAAGTGGACGCGGCTTATATCAAATACTGGAAAGACCTTGGTTATTCAAACCTTACGCCTCAACAACTGGTATCATTAAAATCGCAAAAAGTTGATGCCGACTATGTAAATGATATACGCAAGGCAGGTTATACCGATCTGTCCGTTCAGCAACTTCTTAGCTTCCATCAGCAGCACATTACCGGCGATTATATCAACAGCCTGAAAAAAGCTTCCGTAAAAGAGCCGGGAGCTGCTACAGCCGAAAAGCCAACCGTAAATGAGATCATGAGCAGCAAAAGGATGAACATTGATTCTGCCTATGTAGCAGGTATACGCGGCGCGGGATACACGGTTAATAATTATAATCAGTTATCTACCTTAAAATCTATGAATATTACCCCCGGGTATATAAAAAGCTTTGAGGCGGTAGGCTTTACTGATGTGCCGCCAAATGTACTTTATAACATGAAGTCGCAGGAAATTACGCCTGAATATGTAAAGGCATTTAAAGATATGGGGTATTCAAACCAGGACATTCAACGGTTAGTTACCATGAAACGGGAGGGAATTACCCCTGAATATATAAAAAGCTTTGAGGCTGTTGGTTATAGAAACATACCAGTAAACAGCCTGTATGGGTTATCATCATCAAAGGTAACACCTATGGATATTAAAGGCTACCAAGCGGTAGGCTATGGGGCTATTGATGACAACGGAAATATGCTGGTTACTGTAAATTCCAAAAATCCAGGCGACGGCCATGGGCTTACGGTTACAGGCTCAACGGTAAATGAAATATCATCGTTTAAAGCACAGGGCATCACCCCCGAATATATTAAGACCTTCCAGGCGCTGGGTTATAAGGATATTCCATTCAGCAGTTTCAGGATGTTAAAATCTGCCGGCATTACCCCTGAATACATTAAAAGTTTTGAAGCTGTGGGTTACCAAAATATTCCCTACAATTCATTAGTTAGCATGAAGAGGCAAGAGATTACCCCTGAATTGGTTAAGAGTTTTGAAGATGTGGGGTATAAAGATATTCCTTACCCTTCAATAATAAGCTTGAAGCAGCAGGGCATCACGCCTGAATTTGTTAAAGGTTTTCAAGATGTGGGTTATAAAGATATTCCTTACCCTTCGTTAGTTAGCTTGAAGCAGCAGGGCATCACGCCTGAATTTGTTAAAGGTTTTCAAGATGTGGGTTATAAAGATATTCCTTACCCTTCGTTAGTAAGTTTAAAAAGACAAGACATCACGCCTGAATTTGTTAAAGGTTTTCAAGATGTGGGTTATAAAGATATTCATTACCCTACCTTGATCAGCTTAAAAGAACAAGGCATTACACCTCAGTTTGTGACTGAAATGAAGCAAAAAGGCTTTGATTCAAAAGACCTGAACAAGTATATAGAGTTAAAGAACTTTAATGCAAACCCTGATAATTCAGGTGCGAAAAAGGTTGGCAGAGGACAATTTGGCGCACTTCAAGGTGGCCCGGGGCGTTCAGACTCAATAGGTATAAGGGGCTTGGGAAGACCGGCGATGACAATGGCAAAGATAGATTTTAACAATGCCCGACCAGTAAAGCGCGGATTTTCAGATACGAGCGCTATGAAAGGCAGGGCACGTGCAGTTCGCCCAAAGATTGCTGATTCAACAATAAGGAAAGGCCGGCCGGTGCCTGTTATAAATAATTGAAGCAGTTAATTAGGCAATAAGGTTTCTTACACCAGGCAACGGGGAGAAGTTTATTCAATCACGCAATGTTGATAAGGTTGCGGGGTGGTAAGGATTCTCTCCGTTGTTTTGCGGTATCTTGAAAATTCAAACAGCGCGCAAAGCTTAGTATATAGCGGCTATATCCCAAACTTTATCCATCCCTCACCCTCATAGCCAAAAACAAACTGTTTGGGGTTAATGATCTCCGCTAAAATTTCAACCGAATCAATTAGCCGCGGGCCGGGGCGGTTAAAATATTGATTGCCATCGGCTATGTATAAACGGTTATTCTTTACTGCTTTCAAATCGCCAAAGCCCGGCAGTTGAAGCAGTATGTCCATTTCCCGCATTGTTCGCCCGATAGGGAAACCGCAGGGCATTACAATAATGATATCTGGGTCGTTAGATTGAATATCCTGCCACTGAATGTAGGGCGAATGTTTACCTGCATCTGCCAATATAGAAACCCCTCCTGCAATGCCAACCAGTTCGGGTATCCAATTGCCCGATACCATCAATGGTTCCAGCCATTCAATACAGGCCACAGTTGGTTTATTTTCAATGAATTTTAACTTATGGCGGATAATGTCAACCCGCTCCTGCAATTCCTCAACTACCGTATTTCCTTTATCCGCTACATCCAACGCATCAGCAACCATTATAATATCCTTATAAATGTCATCCAGGCTATTAGGTTGCAGGGAAACGATATTCGCCTGTTTGTCCAGGTAATTTTCCAATGCTTCTTCTACATCCTTTAACGATACCGCGCAAACTTCGCATTGAGCCTGGGTAATTACCACATCAGGGGCCAATTGCTTTATTTGCTCACGGTTTACGGTATAAACCGATAGGGCATCGGCCAAAATTTCTTTGACCTTAACGTCAATAGCCGCGCTGCTCATGTTATCCGGGAAGTTGGCCTCCGAGCATACCGGCAAATGCTTTACCGTTGCAGGAAAATCACATTCATGCGACCGCCCCACCAGGCTGTCTTCCAAACCTATAGCACATACAATTTCGGTAGCGGACGGAAGCAAGGAGACTATTTTCATTTTTTGATGTGCTGATATGCAAATGTGCAGATTTTTTGATTTGCATAGGGAGCAGATTTGAACAGATTTGTCAACTTTTAAAAAGTTGACAAATCTAATGCAGGCGGGATATTACTTCAAAACATGATAAGCCACAAAACTGGCCGCGTAAGCCAATACCGCCATATAAGCAAATTGTATAGCGGGCCAGCGCCAGTTTTTTGTTTCACGGTAAACAACGGCAACGGTGCTGGCGCATTGCATGGCAAAAGCGTAAAACATCATTAACGAAAAAGCAACCGCCAAAGTAAAAACCGGCCGCCCTGTTTGCGCATTCTTAGCCTCACCCATCTTTTTTTGCACCGATTCCATTTTTTCGGCGCTGCCGTTTACGCTGTAGATGGTGGCCATCGTGCCCACAAAAACTTCGCGGGCGGCAAATGAGGTGATCAGGGCGATGCCGATCTTCCAGTCAAAACCTATCGGGCGAATGGCCGGCTCAATAAAATGGCCTAACGCACCAGCGTAGGAATTTTCCAGTTTTTCGGAAGCCACAGCCCTGTTTAGTTCGTCCGGATTAAGTGTTTTGGTATATTGTGATTGCCGGTATTTTTTGTCGATGCGTTCAAAACGGTCGCCGGGGCCGTAGGATGCCAATACCCATAAAATAACCGATACCGCAATAATAACTTTTCCGGCTTGTAACACGAACGTTTTTGCGCGCTCATACATGGAATATACCACATTATTCCATCGTGGCATACGGTATACAGGCAGCTCCATAATAAAGTACCCGCGTTCTCTGCCTTTTAATATCAGCTTAAATACAAAAGCTACCACTACAGCAGATATGAGGCTGAAAACATACATGCCTGTTAACGCTAATCCCTGTAGATTAAACAGCCACCAAACATTGCGGTTTGGTACCACGAGGGCGATGAGCAACGTATAAATAGGTAACCGTGCCGAGCAGGTTACCAGTGGCGTAACCATAATGGTAATCATCCTGTCTTTCCAGTTCTCTATAGTGCGGGTACTCATGATGGACGGCACAGCGCAGGCAAAACCGCCGATTAATGGCACTACCGATTTGCCATTAAGGCCAACTTTGCGCATCAACTTATCCATCATAAAGGTTACACGGGCCATATATCCCGTGTCTTCCAGTATGGATATAAAGGCAAACAGGATAGCTATTTGCGGGATGAATACCATTACGCCGCTTAAACCGGCTATAACCCCGTCGACCAGTAAGCTGGTTAACGGCCCGGCAGGTAAAACATGGTGCAGCTTATCCTGCACCCAAACAAACAGGTCGGCAATTAATTCCATCGGGTAGGACGACCAGGAGAAAATAGCCTGGAACATGAACAACAGGATGGCAAAAAACAGGATAAAGCCAAATATTTTATGGGTAAGCACTTTATCTATCCGGTTACTTAATGATTCGTCCTGCGCGGTTTCAGGCTTTTTAACGGTATCATATAACAACTCGTTAATAAAAGCGTAACGCGCTATGGTTTCGGTCCCCTGCGCTTTTTGCGAGTGAAACGAAAATTCCTGCTCCAGCTTTTCTATCGTATCATTTTCGGTCGGCGAAAGGAATTTTACGGTTTCATGCTGATGCGCCAGCTGCAATGCAAAATAAGGATTGTCTAATTGCAGTTCTGTTTGCATTCGGGCTATCAATTGCGGCGCGATTGCTTCCACATCAATACTTTCGTTTTGCAAGGCTATTTCATTGGCGTAGGATATAGCGGCCTTTAGTTTATCTATACCCTCGATCTTCCTTGCTGAAATTGGAACAACCGGAACGCCCAGTCTTTTTGCAAACAGGTCAACATCGATCTTAATTCCCGACTTATTGGCCACGTCTATCATATTTAACGCGATAACCACCGGGATTTTCAAATCGGCAACCTGGGTATAAAGCAGCAGGTTCCTTTTTAAGTTTGATGCATCCAGTATAACTACAACAAGGTCGGGCTTTAGGGCATTTGACCGATCGGCCAGTATAGAAAATACGATAGATTCGTCCTGGCTTTTTGGATATAAGCTGTAAGTGCCGGGAAGATCAATAATTTCGGCGTTCCGGCCATCTGGCAAAGTGCAGTAGCCCGTTTTTTTATCAACGGTAACACCAGGAAAATTTCCTATTTTTTGATTTAAACCGGTAAGGATATTGAAAAGAGTTGATTTACCGGTATTGGGATTTCCTACAAGCGCAACTCTTAGATCAGCTTTCAATGTGGTAAAAAAGCTATAACAGAATGATGGTAGAGGCTTCGCGCTTGCGCAAACTCAGTGAATAGCCCGCTACATTGATAGCTATTGGGTCGCCAAGCGGGGCTATGCGTTCAACACATATTTCTTCGCCGGGTAAACATCCCATCTCCATTAGTTTTACCGACATTTCAAGATCGGTAAACTCTTTTACAATACCCTTTTGTCCGGCTAAAAGTTGCGAAAGTTTCATATCTATGTTCTAAAACTCAACAAATGTATACCTTATTTATATTAAATCCAAATAAGAATGAACATAAATTAAAGGCTGCTTTTGTGAGTACGAGTGCCTTTGATAAAAGGTTTTCTATTGTCGGGTGAATATCACAAATAAAAAAATTCAATAAAATTATACAACTAAAAATAAAAAACTTACGTTTGTAGTAATGTAAGCGCAAGCTTACAATTGTGATAAGGTTTAGGTTGAAAGCCCCCCGCAGCGAGTGCATGGGGGCTTTTATTTTTTAAAGCACTTTTTTTTCATAATCCTAAAATTTTTTAATGAGCGAGTTAAAAAAAGCGCTATATAAGCAATGTTTGGACTACGTGCAAAAGCGTATGGACGCGGCCGAACAGGGTATTAAAGAAGCGCAGCAGGCATCAAAAGACGATACCAAGAGCAGCGCCGGGGATAAATACGAGACCGGGCGCGCCATGATGCAGCAGGAAACCGACCGCAATATGGCCGCGCTTAACGAGGCAAATAAATTAAAAGTAGCATTAAATACCATCGGTCCGGCGAGTTCATCTCTCATTGCCGACGCGGGCAGCGTGGTTATTACCAATAACGGAAATTTTTATATGGCTATCAGTGCCGGGACATTAGTTGCTAACGGGGATATTTATTTCGCTGTTTCTCCTGCATCGCCAATAGGGTTGAAACTAAAGGGGCAACGGGCGGGGGATGAGTTTAGCCTGAATGGGAAGATGTATAAGATAGAAGGTATTCAATAAACAAATTCGTGAAATTCGCCTTAATTCGGGAAAATTAGTGTTTATTTAATTCCTAACCCTACATCATCACTTAATACATATTTCCCATCCTTAAATTCCGGGTCTTTAAATGGGTTGTTGGTTGTCAGGAATGGCCCGTCAAGGTCGGCCCAATCACATTGTGGGGCTAATGCGGCGGCGGCTAAAGTGGCGCAGCTGGTTTCGCTCATGCAGCCTATCAATATTTTCAAGCCCAGCTCTCTTGCTTTTAGTATCATTTGATGTGCCTCATGCATCCCCGCCGATTTCATCAGCTTTATGTTAATGCCATGATATACACCTTTGGCTTTTTCAACATCGGACAGGCGCTGCACCGCTTCATCACCAATGATGGGTATAGGGCTGCGCTGCGTTAACCAGGCATTGCCGTCTATATCGGTTTTTAGCATGGGTTGCTCTATTAGTTGCACGCCTTGCTCATGCAGCCAGTAACACATATCCAGGCTTTGCTGCAGGTCTGTCCATCCCTGGTTAGCATCTACATATAAAGGTTTGTTGGTTACCGAACGTATGGTTTCTATCAATTCTTTGTCGCTGTCCCGCCCCAGCTTTACTTTAATCACTTTACAGGCTTCGGCTTCCTTCACTTTTTTGATGATCATCGCTGGCGTATCAATGCCGATGGTTGAACAGGTTACCGGCATCAGTGAGGGGTCGCTGCCCAATAATTTCCAGCAAGGTTGTTGTTTAATTTTCCCATCCAGGTCGTGAAAGGCGATATCAATAGCCGCCTTAATAGCCGGTTGGCCGGGGGCAATACTATCCAGATAACCAATGATCTCCTCAAAATTAAACGGATAGCGGAATTGATTAACATTTACCTGTTTTAAAAAATCTGCCGCTGTTTGATGGCTTTCGCCCATATAGGGCACCATCGACGCTTCGCCATAGCCAATATAGCCCTCATACGCAATTTGCAGCAGCATTAACGGCGTTGAAGTGCGCGAAAATTTAGCTATCGTAAACGGGTGCTTTAATTGAAGCTCGAAGGGTTGGTAAGTCAGCAGCATGTTAAAAATCAAAGCTAAAATATTAGCATGGAAAATCATATTATCTTTGCGGCCATGCCGGCACAAATTTATTCCCCATTTGAAGGTTCAAACTTTAGCAACCACACGTGTTTTTTATCAGGCCAGACCTTAAGTAATGAAGAGGAACGGGTACAGGTATTCCCGCAATGGTTAATGAGCCGCTATCAACTGGAAAACCAGCCTTTTAAGTTGCTTGACGAAAGCATGGCTACTTACAAGGACCTGAAACTGCCCTGTTCCGCAACAGTAAACGAAAATTATTTAGAGCCTTTAGAAAATGAAATAGCGGACGCGTTTAGCAAAGGTTATGAAGCGGTGCGGCATGTTGATGAGTTAAAGTTGTTTCAATGGGCGGGTAAGTTGCTTTATGGCGTGATATTTAACGAGGTGCAGTCGGGCATCAGGCAGCAATATGCTAAGGGCGAAGAGTTTAATATTTCGCAATCCATCATCCATAAATTCGCGCACCTGCATTTAATGCTGCAAAGTTTAAACCTGCCGATTGTTTTGGAGGATTTTAAACCGTTTAGCCTGTTTTTATTTAAGGTTGATAATGCCGAAAATGAATTTGGCTACCGCGACGAGATCAACACGCTTACTTTTAGTTTACGCATCAACGACTTCGGCTTAATAATTTGTATGCAGGATAACGGCGCCAACCAGCATTATCACCGCGAAATAGCGGAAAAAATCAAAAATGAGGTTTTACACCCTATACAATTTGAAGAATTTAGCGGGCGGGTTTTTTACTCGGCCTACCTGTTTAACCGCCTGCCCGAATATAATATTTTACCTGTTGACGACCAGATATATATTGAGGCCATGCCCCTGCGCGGCATGAGCAGCAAACCGCTTTTTGACCATTGGGTAAACAAAATTTACGGGCAGGTGCTGGAAAGCTTCTGGAAAAACTGGGGCTATGTATTATTAGAAATAATTAAAGACCCCGAAAACCCGATGAGTTTTTTATTTGATGCTGATGGCGCTTTTATAACCGGTATTAAATTGCCGAGGTAATTTGACGGACGAAGTCGGATAAAACTGCCGGGTGCATAGCAATAGTTAACATCACCCCGCTAAGCGCCCCATACAAATGCGCGTCATGGTTGATATTATCCCGCGAATATTTAGAAGCGTACGAGCAATAAACCAGGTACAGCACACCGAATAAAATAGCAGGCATAGGTATTGGCAGTATCATGATCATAATTTTATTCATGGGGGCGTATAATATCGCACTAAAAACAACCGCGCTGATAGCCCCCGACGCACCCAAACTATGATACCAGTAATCCTCTTTATGCTTTGCTACAGATGGCAGATCGCTTAATACCATACTTACGAAGTATAATACACCAAATTGCCAACTCCCCAAAACAGGCTCTAACGCGAAAGCAAAGAAATAAAAAGACAGCATGTTAAAAAACAGGTGCATCCAGTCTTTATGAATAAATCCGCTGGTTATTAAGGTATACACATGCTCCCTGCGGTAAACGCTGTACGGATGCAGCATCAATTTACCATACCAGTCTTCGTTGCTGAATGCCAGTAGCGTCGCGGCAATAGTAATAACAAAAATAAGCGAAGCTACGGGCGCGGTATGCAGAACTTCCATTATTTTTGAAAATCGAGTTTAGCATCAGCCAGCAACCGGCCTACAGGGTAGCGATGGGTAGTTTTTTCGTAATAGGCCGAATTATGGTAAATAAAAGTCAGTTGGGCCTGCGCATTATTGGCCGTTTGCGGATTTTTAGCTTTTTCGTCATCCAGCATTTTCTTCAAAGCCGGGTCTTTTTTCAGCAGGTCGGCGGCAATGTCTTCAAATACATAACCCGAGAAACTTTCCTTTTCGTCAAATATCGAATCAAAAAAGTTCCAGGCAAAAAATGAATCCACACCTGTTGGTTCCAGGGTTTCAACTATATAGCGGTTAAGCGGCTGGTTGGTATAAACTACGTAATCGCCTTTAAAAAATTTGATCTTCCTGTCAACCGGGGTTGTTTTAATGCCGCTATGCAGGTAATGCCCCTCATAAAGTCTTGGCGCGGGCAGGTCAGCTATATAATACATTTGCACGTCGAGTGTGGTATCATGCGCTAATTTGTGCATCACAACATTATTCAGTTTATACAAGTCGATGATCTTTCCCCATGCCTGTGGTATAACATAGGCTAAAGGTTTTTCAATTGTTTCGGTAGCTTTATAGTTATCATAGTATTTGATAACTTTTGTCCAGGGTTTGGTTTCATCATAATACTGCCTGCGCAGCCCGCTTACATCGCTGGGTTTATACGCGGAGGTATAGCCTTTAAAGGTAATGGTATCTACTTTAGTACGGTCGACCTGCCAGTTCATTGCAAAGGTTTTTTGTTTACTTACATCGTCATCGGCTTTGCGTTTTAATTCGCCTATCAATTTAGCATCGCGCTCATTAATATCAACCAACGCCTGCATAAAATCATAGGTGGAGTAAACCCGCTTATCAAAAGATTTTAGCATGTGGGTCTCGGTAATATAGCTGATAATATTATGCTGCGAAGTATAACCTGTGGCGTAGCGCGGGGTTTCTAAATACGAAACAATGCCGCTGTCAATTCCGCCGCCGCGACCACCTTCTACATAGGGGATCATTTCGTAACCGCTTTTCTTCATGCGCCTGTACAATTCGGGCGAAAGTGTTTTTGAAGTATATTCGGCAAGAATAGGGTTTTGCTTATCCTTTTGGGTTTCTATCAGTGTCATTACATACTGGTAATCGGCGCCGTCGCTGGTATGGTTATCCAAAAATATTTCGGGGTTCCAGGTATTTATTATCTGTTCAAGCGCCAGGGTATTGCGGCTATCGGCTTTAATAAAGTCACGGTTCAGATCAAGGTTGCGGTAATTGCCCCTGAAACCATAGCTGATTGGCCCATTTTGATTAGGGCGACTGGTACCGCGGTTTAGGCTGCCATCAATATTATATAAAGCCACAATACATATCACCACATTTTTTGGCAGGGCGTTCTTTTTGAGCAGATCGCGGGCAAACATCATGCTTGCATCAATACCTTCGGGTTCGCCGGGGTGGATGCCATTATTGATGAGCAGCACTCTTTTGTTCTGTTTTTTGATCAGTTTAGGGTCAAACACTTTATCGCGCGATAAAACCACCAGCGTTAACGGATAGCCGATATCAGTCATGCCGTAATCGATAGTCTTCATTTGTTCCGGGTACAGCTTATTTAGTTTTTTATAATAAGCAATTACCTCGTGATAGGTAGCGGTATAGTTTTTGTCCTTACTAAGCTCAAAAGGAGTTAATTGCGCCTGCGCGCAGCAAAAGCCAAAGCAGGTAATCAACGTTAAAAAAGCGGTTTTCATAAAAATGAGTTTCCACAAATATAATTATGCGCGCCTAATAACAAAGGCTATTATTGATTATTTGCGTTAATTTCTGCCTGATTTTTTTTTGGGAGGCCATTAAAGATCAATGTGTAGGAATGGTCTATCATTTCGCAAAGCTGTTTGCGGGTTAATGAGCCGGTCATATAAACCGTATTCCACATCTTTTTATTCATGTGATAACCGGGCTCAACTTCTGTGTAACGTTCACGCAATTCGATAGCCAGTTCAGGGTCGCACTTTACATTAAAGCGGTCGCCAGCATCTAAACCCGCAATTAAAAATATTTTGCCCCCTGTCTTAAATACAAGGGTTTCCTCACCAAAGGGAAACCCTTCGGCGGCACCCGGCTTTAGCAGGCAATAGTCGCGCAGTTCTTCAATATTCACGTTTTTTTAAAAAGTCCCATCCCTGCCACCAAAATCATATTTGATACCAATAGATATTTGCCGGTATTGCGAAGGAAAATTATGTTTAAACTTTGATGACGGATCATTATAGCCATCCAGCCCCTGGCCAAATACAACGTTGTGTTCATAACTGATAGCGAGCCGTATAGCGGGTTCACCAAAGGTATTTAAAAACTTAAACTCGTAACCCACGCGTAAGGGCACCATTAAGTTAGTGCTTTGATCAACACCCGGAAAAACATAGGTTAACGAACCGTTTGCAGCAATAGGATTGGTGCGCTGCACCTTATCATTATCATGTATCAAACCAACACCGGTACCCGCATAAAAATCTTTAAAAAAATTGTCTTCATCGGTTATCTGGCCAAACTGGAAATCGCCATGCAAAATTAAGGCTAAATAATTATTTGTATATTGACGGCCATAAGGATCTATCGTAATACCTCCTCCTGATAAGGTGCCTGATTGCACTTCGGCAGTAAGAGGTATATAACCCGAGTAGTAATAGGTAAAATTAAGGTTCCCGGCAAAATGACTTTGCTGGGCATCCAGGTTGGTATATCCGCGGACATAGCTGGCACCCGTGCCAATCGCGAACTGCGTATAATTAACATCTACCTGGGCTTTTGACGAGATCGCTGTAAAAAAAGGAAAAAGGAATAAAACGTATTTTCTCAATGCCAAAATATTAACCAAATTGCGAAACCTTAAAGATTGCCACCCCACAAAAACAAATATTATGCCTTTTTGCAAAGATAACGCTTTATGAAAATTAATCCTACGTTAAATTTTACGGTTTCAGAACGCTTTATGCGGTATGTTAGTATAGATACACAATCGGATCCGGCTTCTGATTCCATTCCTTCAACTGAAAAGCAAAAAGACCTGGGTAGGTTGCTTGTAAATGAATTATCGCAAATTGGGGTAATTGATGCCCATCTTGATAGATATGGTTATGTATATGCCATCATACCCGCTAATACCGAAAAGGAAAACGTGCCTGTAATTTGCTTTTGCTCGCATATGGATACCTCGCCCGATTGCAGCGGTAAAGACGTAAAACCGATAATCCATAAAAACTATACAGGCGCTGACATCGTTTTGCCCGATGACCCATTGCAGGTGATCAGGATGGCAGACCATACCGACCTTAAAAACCAAATTGGCAATGATATCATTACAGCCAGCGGTACCACGTTGTTAGGTGCGGATAACAAAGCCGGGATAGCGGAAATTATGGATGCCTGCTACCAGTTGACCAACCATCCTGAAATTAAACACGGCACGATAAAAATATTGTTTACACCCGATGAAGAAATAGGCCGCGGCGTTGATAAAGTGGATATTAAAAAGCTCGGCGCTTTTGCCGGGTACACTATAGATGGCGAAAGCGCCGGCAATATGGAAAATGAAACTTTTTCGGCAGATAGCTCTAAACTTACTATACACGGTATAAGCACGCACCCTGGTTTTGCCAAAGGCAAAATGGAAAGCGCCATAAAAATAGCCGGGCTGATCGTTACCATGCTGCCGTTTGAGTTATCGCCCGAAAATACGGAAGGCATGGAGGGTTTTGTACACCCGGTTGCCATTAGCGGTCATGTTGAAACAGCTACCATTGATTTTATTATCCGCGATTTTGATGATACCAAACTGGAAAAACATGCCAATACCATCAGGGAAATAGCGGACGAAGTTTTACAGGAATTTCCGGGTTCGTCCTATGAATTGCAGGTTAAACCGCAATACCGCAACATGAAAAGAATGCTCGACCAGCACCCGCAGATTGTTGAGTATGGTATGGAAGCCATCAAACGCGCCGGGTTAAAAGCCAAACTATGCAGCATACGCGGCGGAACGGATGGCTCGCGATTATCATTTATGGGTTTGCCCTGCCCCAATATTTTTGCAGGCGAGCATGCCTTTCATAGTAAACAGGAATGGGTATCGATACAGGATATGCAAAAGGCAGTTGAAACTATTTTGCATTTATGTGTGATTTGGGAAGAAAAGAGTTGATATTTCTATCTGATTACCGGCGTATATCTTCTTTTTGATGATAGATTGAATTTACTTCAATTGTATTTTCTTCATCTATAATAGAGTAATAGATATAGAAATTATCCCAAACCAATAAAAATGCATTGTCTTTATTAGTTTCTATTCCCATGTATGGAAATTTTTTAGTAATTCTAATTGTCTAAAAAGTGCTTTAACAAATTTCCGGGAGTAAGTATCAGATTGGTTTCTTCGATCATTAAATTCAATAATTCTATCTATATGCAAGTATGCTTCTCTCGAAACTATTAGTCTTTTAACCATTTTTCATATCGTTTTTCAAGATCTTCCATGGTTAAAAAATCGCCATTCTTAATATCCTGCTCTCCTTGTCTAATGCCCGCAAGATGTTCTTCTGGAATTTGAAACGCTTTATCTTTATAGCTGATCATTGCATTCAGCATATCTAAATAATCAGGATCATCTAAATGGTCTATTTTCTCGTGAATTGATTTTTTCAGCTCTATTAATGTCATAATATAAAGTTAGTAAGTTTTTTTCGGATATTCTGTCATACATCAATAGTTTTAACAACACTTATGCCTCTTTTTGTAACTTGGCACTTTGATTGTGAATTAATTATTGAATGAAGCAAAAATTTTATGATACTGCTGTGAAGCAGGAACGCGCGGTGCTGGTGGGCGTTATTACCGCCAACGAAACTGATGAACGCGCTAAGGAATATTTAGAAGAACTGGCATTTTTGGTAGAAACCGCCGGCGCGGAAACCGTTAAAACCTTTACCCAAAAATTATCAAAGCCTGATCGGTCGACTTTTGTAGGTTCGGGCAGGCTGGAGGATATTAAGGCCTTTGTAACCGAAGAAGAAATTGATATCGTGGTGTTTGATGATGAGCTTACGCCATCGCAACTGCGCAATATTGAAAAGGAACTACAGGTAAAAATCCTCGACCGCAATAACCTGATACTGGATATTTTTGCCAATCGCGCCCAAACCGCGCAAGCCAAAACGCAGGTGGAGCTGGCGCAACTGCAATACCTGTTGCCGCGCCTAACCCGGTTATGGACGCACTTAGAGCGTCAAAAAGGCGGTATCGGTATGCGCGGACCGGGCGAGTCGCAAATTGAAACGGACAGGCGCTTGATACTGGAAAAAATAGCCCTGCTTAAAGACAGGCTAAAACTGATAGATAAACAAAATGCCACGCAACGCAAAAACCGTACGCAAATGGTGCGCGCGGCATTGGTGGGATATACCAATGTGGGCAAGTCGACCATTATGAATATGATCTCCAAATCGGAGGTATTTGCCGAGAACAAGCTGTTTGCAACGCTGGATACTACGGTGCGCAAAGTGGTGATTGAGAATGTGCCTTTTTTACTGTCGGACACCGTTGGGTTTATCCGCAAGCTGCCGCATGATTTGGTGGAGTGCTTTAAATCGACATTAGACGAAGTGCGCGAGGCCGACTTATTAATTCATGTTGTGGATATATCCCACCCCAGTTTTGAAGACCAGATACGCACCGTAAACGAAACCCTGAAAGACATTGGCGCGGCAGATAAACAAATGATAACCGTATTTAATAAGATAGATGCCTATCACCCCATTTTAACCCACGGCGAACAACCCGAACCATTAACCCTCGACGATTTTAAACATAGCTGGATGGCCAAAAATAATAGTCCGGCCATATTTATTTCGGCAACGCAAAAGGAGAATATTGATGAGTTCAGGAATATGTTATATGAATATGTGAAGGGCATACATACGGAAAGGTATCCGTATGATCATTTGTTGTATTAGGGTTTTGACTTTTTAGGGAATTAAGACTTTGTTCCCAATTTGGTAATTTTTGATAAAAATATTATCTTTGGTTATGCGAATATTAGCAAGGTCGACATTAAGGGATTTTTGGGAACAAAATCCTGACGCGGAAACCGGCTTAAAAACATGGTTCACTAAAATAAAGAAAGCAGAATACACAACGCCGGCGGAAATAATAAAAGATTTTAAAAGCGCCGATTATGTACATGGTTTCATTGTTTTCAATATAGCAAAAAATAAGTACAGGTTGGTTACAGCATTTAGGTATGATAAACAGATCTGTTATATCCATTTTGTTGATATCCATGCCGCATACGATAAAATTGATTTTAAAACATTAGGTATTTAATTACAGTGAAGATGGAAACTCCGGTTATTAAAGCGATAAAAACAGAAGAAGAATATAAAATTGCCTTACAGCAAATTAGAAGCCTATGGCATTCTGCAGAAAATAGTCCTGAAGCCGATATATTGGAAGTGTTAAGCATTTTGGCGGATGATTACGAAAATAAACACTATCCAATTTCGCCACCCGATCCGATAGAGGCGATCAAATACAAAATGGAAGAAAGCGACCTGACAGCTACCGATCTTATACCTTATTTTGGCAGCAGGAGCAGGGTATCAGAAGTATTGAACCGCAAAAGGCCCCTTACATTTACTATGGCAAAAAAGCTGTTTAAAGGATTAAATATTTCGCCGGAAACACTGCTCTCATTTTAGCGTATATTTATAGGCTATTACGCATGCCAATCGTCATTCACTCATTCAAAAATCACTCATCCACTCATTAAAATGGGTTACACACCAGAACTCTGCCCGCTTGCCCGGCGCTGCATTCGCGCGCGCGATTTGGAATATTGATGAGTTCAAGAGTATGCTGTATGAATATGTGAAGGGGATACATGCGGAGAGGTCTCCGTATGATCATTTGTTGTATTGAGGTTTTTGGTTGTCGGCTGTCAAATGTCTAACTCGTGAGTTTTAAAAACCCCAAGCTGCCGCAAGGGCTTTTTTAAGAGGCTCCCGCCAGCGTCCCGCTGGTGGCGGCCACGAGCGTTGTAGCAAAGCTATCTACCCACGCAGGCACCCAATCTCCGGTGAGTATTACGCACATGCCCTGCCCTGCCTACTAATGTAGCTAACCATTTCTTTTTAGTTACATTAAGTTGTTTTTAGTATTTTTGTTAGGATAAGTTGATTATAGTTTGTCGGCTGTCTTTTATTTGGATATATAAAAATGAAAACATTGATCAGAAAATCTGATTTGGTTATACTTAAAGAATTATCATTCGCCGATGACTTAGTGCCGGTGGACAGGATACCTGTGTCATTTAAATTAGATTTTCAAAAATTTTTCTTTGGCAAAACACTTGTGCAAGATGAAAATAAAAAACTGTTTGTTTATCCTCATGACATCAGGCAATGGGTTCAGTATGTTTTCCAGGTCTACAAGGATTAATCGCCGGCTATGCTTCCCGCTTACCTAACAAGGTTTAACCAGGCATTATCCCATTTTCAACAAAAACTTCCTGTTGATAACTGGACATCTGAATTTAAGTCAAAACTCATCAACGATTATTCTTTTTATTCATCGAAAGTTGAAGACCCCAAATTGGAATATGGTGATACCATCCGGTTTTTGGACGACCAACTGGTAAAAAAAGAAAAGCTGGGCAGCTTATTAGATGTAAGTAATCATAAAGATGTACTACAGTCTGTTTTGAACAGGTACGAAACCTTTGAATTGACAGAAGACACTATAAAGGCAATCCATCGCGACCTGATGAGCAGCGAGTTATCATGGGGAGACCAGTTTAAACCAGAATTGATTGGTAATTACCGCAATATACCCACGATTGGATTTAGAGAGCCGTTTTTCCCGAATAAAGAATATGTATCGCATTATAATATTGAATTTGCAATGCCTTCGTACCTGGAATTGATGGCGCGAAAATTTGATGCCATAAACAACGAGGAATATGACAGCCACCTGTTGACGGCATTAGCGTATTTTCATAATAGATTTTTGAACGAAATACACCCGTTTGCAGACGGCAACGGAAGAGTTTGCCGCATTATCATGGGTACAATTATGATGAAGCACAATTGTCCGCCCGTTTTTTCGAGCATACTGACTGCAAACGATATGATGGACTACATTAAAATTATTATTGCTTGTGAAGATGCAAATTCGGACGAACCCTTTGCTGCGTATTTAGCTAACGGAATGGCCGCGTATATGGAAGAAAAGTTAAAAATTTCCGAATAGCTACGATGATAACAAACCAAGGCCAAGCCCCTCCTACAGCGAAAGTGTAGAGTTTTATAAATAATAGGATGCCTGGGGCGCATTTCAAATTGTCGTTTTGGCATCAAGCGTTCCTAACGGAACCTGAAAATATTTTTTCATTGTTCTTTTTCTACCAACCAAACGTCCTTACCGGACGACACCGGCTATAATCATCCCGTAGGGATGTTTGGTTGGTAGAAAAAGAACAATTGATAGTAGCGTTCCGGAGGAACGCCTGGTAAAAATGCGACAATTTGAAATGAACCCGATGCCTGGTTTGTCACATTTAATTTCCATATTAGTTTAAATTATTATACTAAAAGCCACGTGAGATTTTTATTTGTTTAACCCGCTTTCTAAAAATGAAAAGAGAAACAGCCCTTGATATTTTGAATGACATGATTGCCAATGCCAGTTTAAAGGCGCATTGTTTATCGGTTGGTTATGTTTGTGAAGCTTATGCCAGGCAACATGGCGAAAGCGAAGATGACTTCTTTATTGCCGGTGTGCTGCATGATGCCGACTATGAAAAGTTCCCAAACGAGCACCCGAAAATTATTGTTGGCCAGCTTACAAACCTTGGCGAAGCGGAAATAGCGCAAGCCATCAGTTGTCACGGGCTTTGTTTTGGCATCGCGGCAGTTTCATTACTGGATAAGGTATTGATGGCCTCGGATGAGCTGACCGGTTTTGTGATGGCCTGTGCCAAAATACGTCCCGATGGTTTGGATACGCTTGACGAACATTCAGTAGCAAAAAAATTCAGGACACCCAAGTTCGCGGCGGGAGTGAACCGCGAAGAGGTTGGGTTCGCTTTAGACCAGTTAGGTATTGACTTTGATAGTTACACCAGGTTCATCATAGCAGCGCTTCGTCCTCATGCCCGGGAGTTGAATTTGCCCACAAATTTATAGTTTGATTTTGCAGGGTTAATATTATTGTTTTTTAAAAATTGCTGAGATCAAACCAATTATTTCTGTCTTATGTATAATAAGCGGAACATTGGCTGATCCGGCATTGACATAAATTCCGTCATACCTGAGATTCCTGTACCTGTTGCCAATTTTTATTTGAAGGATTACAGCAAACTCGCCTTCAGGGTAATTCATCGGGTTTGTGCTTTTTCTTACTTCATCTATAAATTCCTGCCCGCATGGTATTGTAAATAAACCGTCGTCAATTAATTTGCGAAAAAAAAGGCCCCAATTGTATGATTTATAATCAGCTGTCAAGTCAGTAATTTTTAGCAAATTATCCAATTGGTCCCCTGGATGCTCCGGCCCTAAATTTTTATAAGTTGTAAGATCATGATATTGAGGGCCTTTTATAGTGTTTGTGAGTCGCAATAAACTATCCAATACGTCCCCCGGGCGCCCCGGCCCTAAACTCTTGAGCGTGTTTGCAGCAGATGGTATTGGGGTATTAATTACGTTTACAGCTAAATTGTATTTAGTAAGGTAAACTTTATTGTTCGCGCACGTTAATACCCATGTTTCAGAGCCCATATCATTGTCCAGGATGGATAACCTGATCTCTAAAGGAGCATCTGAGTGCCTTATAGAAGGGATTATCTTTTTTGTAATAAGCGGGCTGTAAAATTGCTCCAGGTCAAATAGCGTATCTTCTTTGAATACCGGGATGGTTTGCTTAATAGCACAACAATCTGTTTTGACTTGAGCATTAACCAGTGTTGTTATAAAAGTAAAAACGAACAAAAATCCAATAAAAACAGGGTAGTGATCAGGTTTCATAGGTACGCATTTATAAGGAACTGTATTATTTTTTTGCAAGCGTGTACCCGCCCCAAAAATCATAAGTAGGTACTGCGGCGGCATTATTATATCCTGATACATCAGTGTCATAATTTACCTGCGCTTTCCGCTCAAGGCTTTTTATCACAAGGTCGCCTATACTTATATGATAAGCAAATTTTGAAACGCCTGCCTGGCTTAATCCCAATTGTTTAAGGCTGAGGCTTAATTCCCAGGTGTACACCAGCTTATTGTTAATGGTCTCCGCTACTTTTATATCATTTTCATTATTAACAGTTACCAGGGTGTCAACCCCGCTTATATTGGATACGCTGATGGTCTTCATCAAATAGTCCAATTGTTTGTTATCTGCCTTAGCTACAGAATCTTTTAACAACGCACTATATTCCTGTTCGGCTTTTATATTAAAATAAGGCCTGTTCTTTTTTGTAAAGTATGGGTAGATGATACGCATAGCGTCCTTGTCATTCTTTTTACCCGACTTTTGAATAGTGAAGGCAAGGCCACCTGCTACCAGTTTATTTATCATATCCGGATCGGCGGCTTGTACAGTCAAAAATAAATGGTCTTCGTTGTTGGACAGCGTATAATAAATACCGGCGGTTTTATTATACGCCTGGAATTTATTATTCCATTCATTTGCATCGCCGTCAATTTTAATGTTTTCCGGGGCCCAAACACCAGCCGGTTGTACCTCGGGCAGTTTTTGTGCAGTAGCGATGAATGTCATTAAGATAAGGGGTAAGGCTAATATGCCCTTTAGGTTAAAATGGTTCATTTTTTGATAAATTAGTGATATGGATATGCGACGTAATTTAAAAACGTTTTCTTAAAAACAAATGCATCTTTTATTATTTTCCCTGAATGTGTTTTGTGACCGCATTGTTACAAAATCTTCAGTTGGCAGTTTGCCGTGGGCAGTTTGCAGTATTTACATAACACAAAACCCCAATTCTAAATAGAATCAGGGTTTTGTGTTATGTAATATAGTTGCTATTTACATTTTAAACACGTTATTGGCCGGGTTAATATCCGGATAAGCTTTATCAGGGTCCAGCGTAACCGAAATTACTTTGCCTTTGGATGCGTACGGGAACGTCCAGGTGTCGCCGCGCTGCCAAATTTCTACCGGCAGTTTGATGCGACCGGTTGTACCGCCTTCTTCCTTCACTTCAACGGTTACCGGCATGGCTATTTTGCCCAGGTTTTTAACGGTGATACTGATGCCTTTGGCCGGGTCGGCTTTATCAATGTAGGTTACCGCTGTTACGGCCTGGTCAAGCTTCCAGGTGTTGAAGAAAAACCCGCGCCAAAACCAACCCAAATCCTCGCCGGTGCCGTTTTCCATCACGCGGAAAAAGTCATCGGGGGTGGGGTGCTTAAAGGCCCAAAGCTTGACATAGTTTTTAAAGGCCATATCGAACAGTTTCTCGCCCACCACGTCATTGCGCAGCAGGTTAAGCGCGATAGACGGCTTGCGGTAGCCTTCCACACCAATGCGGCCAAACTGTAATACATCCTCGTACGATATGATAGGTTCTTCTGCCGGGCCGTAATAGGTTTGGGCAATGCTGTACATATCCTGCGCCGCACCGCGACCCCCGCCGCCGCCACGTGCGCCTGCTGGTGCACCTACCGGTGGGATTGCCGGTGCAGGGGTTACATGCTGTTTAGCATTGAGGCCGTTAATGAAAGTGTCAAAACCTTCGTCCATAAAGGTATAACGGCGCTCGTTCGACCCAACCAGCATCGGGAACCAGTTATGGCCGAACTCGTGGTTAACAATGCTCCAGGCCCTGCCGCCGCCGGGACGGCCACTGCAAAAAATAATACCGGGATATTCCATGCCGCCCAGGTTACCGCCAACGGCAGTAGCTACCGGCCATGGAAATTCATACAAAGTGTTGGAGTAATACTCTATCACCTGTTTTACAGACTCTGTCGCGCCACCCCACGATTCGGGGTCTTTGGCATCGGCACCGTAAACAGCCTGCGCCAGCGCCTTTTTACCGCTTGGCAGGTTAATACGGGCTGCATCCCACATAAAGGCGCTCGAAGCCGCCCAGGCTACGTCCCTTGAACTATGCATTTTAAAATGCCACGTCAATTCCTTTTTACCGGCAGGCTGAGCAGCCGGGTTATTAATATCGCTTTGCGAACGAATGTTTATTGTTTTGTCGCTCAGCGCGGCTTTGGCCAAGCGTTCCTGTACGGTTTTGGTCAATACTTCGGCAGAGTTTACCAACGCGCCAGAGCCTACAACAACCATGTTGGCAGGGGTGGTTACGGTATAATCAAAGTCGCCGTACTCTAAGTAAAATTCGCCAGCGCCCAGGTAAGGGAGGGTATCCCAGCCCCTGATATCATCGTAAACGCACATACGGGGATACCATTGGGCAAATTGATATTCGGTGCCGTCTTTTGTGTATTTTTTCCCCATACGGTCAACGCCATAAGCCGGAATGGGGAAGCTGTAGCTGATCACCAATTTAACCGAGTCGCCGCCGCCTTTTACCGGCCGGGGCAAATTAACCCGCATCCGCGTGTCCGAAAACACCCACTCGACCGGTTCGCTTTTACCGCTCTTTTGCACGGTTATGCTTTTAATGTTGTAACCGCCCACAAAATCGGGGCGGCTTGAAAAGCGCTGACCCGTAGGGGTATGTGTAGTCTCATTGGACCGTGAATCTGCCTTGAAAAGGTTTTGATCTACCTGCAGCCATAAAAAACCCAAAACATCGGGGCTGTTATTTTTATAGGTGATGGTTACCGTGCCGGTAAGCATATTGGTAACCGTGTCCAGCCGCGCGACGATCTTATAATCCGGGTGATTTTGCCAGTACTTGGGGCCGGGCGCGCCATTGGCCGACCGGTACTCGGTGCCTTTGACCTGGTTGTAAAAGTAAGGGTTAAAAGTTTCGTGCTGATCATAGCCCATTCCTTTACCGGGTTTGCCGGGCTCATATTGGGCATGCGCACCCAAAAAAGCAAATAGAAGGGACGCAAAAGTTAAGTAAAATTTTTTCATGTAGTGAGGGTGTTAGTTTTACGGCATAAGTTACTAATTATGTTTAATATAGCAAACTCTTTTTGGTTTTGTGCGCCCACCAGGGCCCGAACCAGGGACCAAAAGATTACAAGTTTTCTACTCTAACCAACCTCTGTTAGGTGAAAGGTCTGCTTGTTTACAGGAAATGCAAACTTTTTACAGTTTTGGCGCAATATAAAAGTATATATCGCGGCAAAACTTATATATTAATGTGCCTTAAAATTCCATTTGGAATTGTCGCTATTCATATCATACTTTGCAAGTGTGGGTGTGCTGTCCCCTATAGATACCAGCGCTAACTGCTCTTTTGAATTTGGAACTGCTTTAGGCATTATTCTATAGGTTCCATCGGTCAATTGATCTATCCGCCATAATTGTTCGGGCGCGCCGGTAAATGCCGGCATCGTTATTACTTCGGCTTCTGCTGTTGCCGTTAACGCCCGGTCTGTTCCCGCTATCACTATTTTATAATATGGCCCTCCAAGATATCCTCCTGCACCGGCAACTGGTGCAATCGTCCATTTCTGATGCGGGCGAAACATATAGTCACCTATTCGTACACCGATGTTCCCGGCTGGCCAGGTTTTAACTACATCTGTTAACTCCTGCGATGGAACGGGTTTTACCGGTTCATCATTGTTACGGTTAAAGCCCCGCGCCGCGCCTGCTGTCCGTACAAAATCAACTGCTAATTCTAAGGCATATCCTCTTCGTTCCGATTCAATTTCATACGTTCCTTCTTTGAAATTATCTCCTGCAACAGGCCATCCGTTTTTCCAGAGTAACGGGCGTATGCCCAGTACGCTGCGGCCACCCTGGTCCAGATCTGCTTCATAATGGCATGACATTTTTTGAACGCCGTCGCCAATAATAAAACGTCCAAAATGTCCGGGGCCTATCAACCTGTCGCCGGCTGCAACTACCATCTTGCCGCCGCCTTTTAACATGTCCCTTCCCATATTATCAAGGTACGGGCCGGTTACCTTCCGGGAGCGGCCAACAACAATATTATAGGTTGAGTTTGCGCCATCGCAGCATGTTCCGTGTGTGCCCAGCAGGTAATACCATCCATCCTGGTACATCAAATCTGTGGCTTCGCAATCAATGGCTATGTTTATCGCTTTATTACCTTCTACTCGTTTCCCTGTTTTGGGATCGAGCTCTGCAAGGCGAATGAACCCAAAATAAGTGCCGTATGATAACCATAATCGTCCATCGGTTGGATCAAGAAGAAGTCCGGGATCTATTGCATCATTATCCTCCACACCATCGGACGAAGCAACTACTACAGCTTCTGAAAATTTAAAATCGGGAGATTTTGGGTCGAGGGTTTTATTCCACATGGTGAGTATTCTCCCATTATGTCCACCCCCTAAGCCACCACCAGTTGCGCCGTAGGCCATCAGGTAGCGGTCGCCAATTTTTACTACATCCGGGGCGGCCCCGCCGCCAGGTCTTTCTGCACCACTGTTCCATGTCCAGCCACCTTCGGATATTAATCCGCCGCCACCCGAGCCAAATGTGTAATACTTTCCGTCACATTCTGTAATTGTTGACGGATCGTGTATAAATGGTTTCCCCACCTGTGCTATCACTGTTTGGGTTGATAGTACTATAAACAGGGCTATTGCGCCCATTATTTTAATTCTTAATTTCATAATGAGGATTCTCCAGCCAATTTATTTATAACTAATAGTGATATCTTTTACCGGCTCTCCTTTTTCATCCAGGAAGCGGACACAGAAATCACTCATTCCGGGACCATTGATCACTGCACCACGGATTATGTTCTCTCCTTTGTTAAGTGTCAGGCGGGTCGACACACAATCATCCATCACCATGCGCCTGTCTCCGGAAAGCAGCGCTGCTTCCTTACCGTTTAGCCACCACATTGATGCTGAATTTGACCCTACTGCCATCCTTACATTTTTCATTTCCCGCGGACTGTTGATTATGGTTACTGCCCAAAACAAAACGCCGTAGGTCTGTTTTCTTAACCCGTATGCAAAACGAAATAGTTTGACATTGAAGTTTGTACTCTCCAAGGCATGCCACGTCAGCTCCTGCTCGCCAACTTTTACTTTTTCTCCATCTTTGGGAATAACCGTAAACTGGTTTGGAAAGTATTCGGTTGCAAATGCTGTCCGCAGGTAGCCATCTGTAAATATGGTATTGCTGCGGATCGTTTTGTTAATAGGTTCTAAGAGTAACCAGCGTTGGATGAACCCTTCAGCATTCGGTGTCTTTTTTGATGCTGTTGCCGGGGTAAAGTAGGGCGCGATGCTTCGTGTGGTATCGCTTTTGACAGTACTGTTGATTTTGCCTTTTGCTGTAACAGATTGTCCTTGCAATCGTATTCCTGCCAAAATTACAAAGCCCACGGCCAGCAGCAATGCTTTGCGTTTAATGTTCATAATAGGTTCTTACAGTGTTTATAATTGTTGTTAAAAATACAATTATTCTTTTTGTAAAACTAAAAATTCGCTTTGTAATAGTACCTCCTGGCCCATAAATATTTACACAGCTGTTTCAAAAAAACTATTTCCCTATCTCGAATATTACGCGCAGATCCAGGCCCAGCCTAATCGTGTGTTACCGGTAATCTATTACTTCGCTAAGGTTTTTTCAAATCCTCAATTATTTTAGCTAACGCTGTATTAAATTCTTTGGGTTGTTCAGTCATCGGGAAATGGCCGGTGCCGTGTATATAAAGTACCTGGAAAGGAATTTTTTTGGCAGTCATATAGTTAGCATCCGTTGGGTGTACATCACTATTGATCAGATACAATTTCTGTTTTACCTGTTTCAGCTTTTCCACTGCATTAAAATCGTTCCCTTGTTCCATGCTCGCCGCAGCAATAGTGCTATCAGCATGGGCCACATCATTTAGCACCCTTTTTTTGATAGTGGTATCGGTAGTTTTTGAGAATAGATCTTGTTTAAAATAGTCGAGTGCAACCGCTTTAAAATTGTGCTTTAACATTTCTATTGCGGCCTCAAAATCTTTTTTTGATTGAACAGATACCGGGTGACCGACATTTTTGAAGTTGTCGACCCCTACTAAACCTATTACCGTTTTTGGATTATCAATAGCCGCTTGCAATACTATATCCCCGGCCATGGAGTGGCCGACAAGGATCACATTTTTAAGTTCAAGTTGTACAATAACAGAATCAACATCCTGGCTAAATGCCCGGGTGCTCCAATCGCTCCTGTTTTTCCCCGACTCGCCGAAGCCCGGAAGATCAATAGTAATCACACGGTATTTTTTACTGAAACAGGCCGCCTGATCAGACCAGTAAGATTTATTAATGCACCAGCCGTGTACAAAAAGTAGCGTGGTGTCGCTTTTACCGGTATCAGTATACGCAATATTAACACCCTGGTCATGAATTTTGACCCTAACATGTTTGGGCGAATTGCCGCATGAGATTATCAATGCAACGAAAAATGAAATTGCGAACAGGTATGGCAATGCTTTCATGGTAAACGGGCTTTTATACCCCGCAACATAGCATTGTTTTTAATTATAAAGCCATAAAAAACAGCTATTTAACTTTATTTAACAATTATCAGTTTGGTTCCCCATTTAAGGGGTTAAGGGGCTAAGAAATATATCCTGTTGTAGTTTTGGTATCACCCCTTTCTCCAACGCCGTATCAAAAAGCAATTTGATTGCTTTCCTGCCTTCCTCGCCCAAATCAACCGAGTATTTATTTACATACAATTCAATGTGCTTATACATCACTTCCTCACTCATTTCCTGCGCGTGGCTGCGGATATATTCCAATCCAGATTTTGGATTGGCAAAAGCAAACTCAACAGATTTGCGCAACACCCGGTTAATTTTATGCTGGACATCAACCGGTAATTTGCGATTAGCTACAATGCCGCCTAATGGTATGGCACAGCCGGTTTGCTTTTCCCAGTAATCACCCAGGTCGATGATTTTTTTCAGGCCTTTGTCCTGGTAGGTAAAACGGTTTTCGTGGATGATGAGACCAACGTCCACAAGGCCATCCAAAACAGCGTTTTCAATATCCGAAAAAACCAATTCCACTTTATTGGCAGCCTGTGGGAAAGCAAGTCCGAGTAGGAAATTAGCGGTAGTATATTTCCCGGGAATCCCTATTTTGAGTTCTGAGTCTTGAGTCTTAAGTCTTGAATTTAATTTTTCGGGATCATCCTTACAAATCAGCATCGGGCCAACGCCAAAGCCCAGGGCGCTGCCCGCATCCAGCAATACATATTTATCTGCGATATAGGCAAAAGCGTGGTAGCTTAGTTTGGTAATGTCGAGTTCGCCGCGAAACGCTTTTTGGTTAAGCGTTTCCACATCATCATAAAGCACGTCAAAGTCCAATCCCTCCGTATCAATTTTATGATGGATAAGCGCGTCAAAAATAAAGGTATCGTTTGGGCAGGGGGAAAAGCCGAGGGTTAGTTTCATGTTGTAAAAGTTGTAAGGGTTGTAGTTGTTGCAAATGGTAAAGATTCTACTTTTACAACCTTTTAAATGTTTACAACACTTTCAACAACTCCAGCGCAAAGTTATTCAGATTTTTCACAGCAAGCCCTATCTGCCAGTTCTCGCGGTTACGTTTTTCTACATAATTTGACACTGCCCTGATTTGCAGGTAGGGTACTTTCAGTTCGTGGCAGGCGTAAAAAAAGGCAGCACCTTCCATGCTTTCTAATTGAGGGTTTAGGCGGTCAACAATTGCCGCGATGGAATCCTCGTTACCATGCACCGTATTTACAGTAATAGCCGTGGCTTTTGTTAAGTTGATCTTCTTTGTGAAATGGGCGATGCTGTTGGTCGGTTTGAAAATGCTTGCGCCAAAGCCCAGCTTTTCAATGCTGATAAAGCGTTTATCATCCTCGGCACCCAGTTCGGCAAAGGTGTCTTGGGTTATTTCTATAACGTCGCCCAAAGGGATATTACGATCAAAACTGCCCGCAATACCCAGGTTTATTACCAGGTGATAAACATTATGCGGCAAATGCCGGGCCAGCGCAAATGCCGTTGGCACCATGCCCGCACCGGTTATCAGTACCGAGCAATTGGCTACCGACGCATGGCGGGGAACAAATAAATTTGCCTCGTCAGGCGACGGCTGCATAAACAAAGCCTCCATTAAAGGTTCAACCTCTGGTTGGGTAGCCGCTACGATCAATATCCGCATGTTATAAGTTTTATGCTAATATAATAAATTCAGTTTGCAGTTTTGAGTTTGCAGTGGGCATTAAATATATTTTCAACATTATAACTGCAAACAGCCTGCTTCAAACTGCAAACTTAAAGTTTGTATATTTGCACCCATTATTTATTATGATGATACATATTACGCGCAAAGAACATTTTAACGCCGCACACCGGATGTACCGCGAGGAATGGAGCGCAGAAAAAAACGCGGAGGTTTTTGGCAAATGTGCCAATCCAAACTGGCATGGGCACAATTACAACCTTTTTGTAACGGTTAAGGGCCATGTTACGCATGCAACAGGTTATTTAATAGATCTGAAAGAGCTTAAAGTGATCATAAATGATTACGTGATAGAGAAGCTTGACCATAAAAACATTAATTTGGATGTGGCCTTTATGAAAGGCAAAATGGCTTCGACAGAATTATTGTGCATTGAAATTTTTAACCAGCTAAAAGTGCCCATTGAAGCTTATAACGGCGTGTTTTTACACTCGGTAAAATTGTACGAAACCGAAAATAACTCAGCAGAGTATTTTGGTGATTAATCTTATAAAATGATTGACGAAAACGCTATTCCCGACCGTGACGGAGGCATTAATGGTTATGAAAAAGTCGACCGCTATAATCCTGAACTGATCAGCAATCTTTCTGCCCAATACAGGGATGTATTGAAACAAATTGGCGAAAACCCCGACCGCGAAGGATTATTACGCTCGCCGGAACGCATTGCCAAAGCCATGCTGTTCCTTACGCACGGATATGACCTTGATGCTAAAGAAATATTAAGCTCGGCCCTGTTTAAAGAAGAATACAGCCAGATGGTGGTGGTAAAGGATATTGAAGTGTATTCGATGTGCGAGCATCACATGCTGCCATTTTTTGGCAAGGCGCATATCGCTTATATTCCCAATGGCTACGTGGTGGGTTTAAGTAAAATACCGCGCGTGGTGGATGCTTTCGCCCGCCGTTTACAGGTACAGGAACGTTTAACTAACGAGATACGCGATTGCATACAGGAAACCCTGCAGCCCATCGGCGTTGGCGTGGTAATTGAATGCCGCCACCTTTGCATGAGCATGCGCGGCGTACAAAAACAAAATTCAGTTACTACAACATCCGCCTTTACCGGCGGGTTTTTGCAGGAAAAAACAAGAGCGGAGTTTCTTAACTTAATTTCTGCGAAATTGAGTTGAGGATTCTAAATTAATTTTATTATTTTTATATTGCCGATTATCACTCTTGCTCCCAATGGATTTTAAATATAAAAATATAATGCTTGACGTCGGGATTGCAGAGATATGCCCGCCGACAGAAGCTATTCCCAAAGAACTCCAGGCTTATAGATTTATTTATGAGAAAATAGATGATGATAGAAATTTCAAGCCAGTATACATAAAAAAGCCACAGAGATTTAATGACAAATCTGATGTGGATAAATGTAGTGGATTTGGTATTTCTTTATACAAATCTGAAGAACATGCAATAAAAAAATATACAATTTTAGCCAATGTTGTTCAAAATATAGGCAAAACAATAGGAACACATTTAGCAAAAGGACAAATACTCAACGATTTTGGTGTCGTTACTCCAATAGACGATGAAGGTCATTTTGATTTACATGAATCAGATACCTGCAACCTACATAATAACTTTACCGTTATAAAAAAGATAGCTTAATGGAAAATTTATCGCAAATAGCTTTTGTTAGCACTCATTTTCCTTATCCTGATCTCAGTAAAATCAGCGACTTGATATATTATGAGGGTCCAATTCTTTCGCACTTTATAAATAAAGAGGGAAAGGATTTATTATATCTATGGATTGATAGCGATTCAAAGCATAATCGTTGGTTGATTTTTGAAGTGGATAGAAACTCACTGATAAATTACTTATATAAAAATATTAGTTTGCGTGATTTAGTATCTAAAAACAGAAAAGACTTTCTACTTATTAGCGATATTAATGAAAATTTAATAAGTGAATTCAATAATTTAATTCAAAAAGAAAATCTTCCAGAAATTTATTTACCTAAGGAGGACTCTTACTTTGAATTTTCTATTCCAGCTATCTATACAAACAGCCTCGAAGAAGAATATTTGCATTCATTAGTAAATGATAGCATAAGTTTAAAAATTGAAAATAAATCAAACAAATATTTATCAGCAGTTAAAGTAGATAATCTATTAATTGTACTTAAAAATGTTAAACAATCTTTTACAAACTTTATTTCTATAAATTTTAAGAAGGATTTTACTTCAGAGGACTTTGTTAATTTAAATTTTGACACTTTATTTTCTACTGTAATTAAAGATTCTGAACTGCTAATGCCAAACTTGGAGTACGGGAGTTTTTGCGCCAGCTTTACTACAGATTATTTAATGTCCAAAGAGATTTCGCCTAAAATTCAACAGTGGAGAAAAGACACATTTACACGATTTAAAAACGAGGTGATTGAGGCAAATTTTGACATTAACTCACTACAAATATTGTTAGAAAAATATGATGAATACGATAGAAAAGCTATTTATTCTCCTATTTTAGAAATTTCAAAAGACTCAAACGATTATAAAATTTCAATAACAGACAGCAGTTTCAAAAAAGTAAAAAAAACATTGACCCCTATTTCTAAGCCGATCCAGGAAAAATTGGTTCCTAAAGTCCAATTACTTGAGCCTGAAAAACAGGAATTGTTATTTCAAATAATAGGAATTGGAGAAAAAGTAAACGAACAACCTAAGATCAGCAAAAAAAATATTTTAGAAACGAAAGAATTGAATTATGCAGAGATAAGTCAGTCAACTAATACTATTTCATACCACGACAACGAGTTGTATTTAAAAGAACAATTTGATTTTAAAGTCGTTTATGATAGAGGCACATATATCATAGATTATTCACCATTTGAAATCCATATAGAAAATTCCAACTTTGAATCAGCTAAAAATAGCTTTTATAAATCTATTATTGATTTGTACATACATTTAACGAACGCAGATGAAAATCAACTGTCTTTGAAGGATATAGGATTCAAGAACGAACTTTTAAATATCATTTCAATCCCCAACATCAAAAATTAATACTACTAACTTGAAAGCATACATTTTTCCCGGACAAGGCACCCAGTTTGTGGGTATGAGCAAGGAACTTTATGAACAGTCTGAACAGGCCCGTGAGTTATTTGAAAAAGCCAATGAAATATTAGGCTTCAGGATAACCGACATCATGTTTAACGGTACAGACGAAGACCTTAAACAAACCAGTGTTACCCAGCCGGCTATATTTTTACATTCGGTTATTTTGGCTAAAGTATTGGGCGATGATTTTAAGCCCGAAATGGTTGCCGGGCATTCCTTAGGCGAATTTTCCGCGCTGGTAGCCGCGGGCGCATTAACATTTGAAGATGGTTTGCGCCTTGTAGCAGCCCGCGCCAATGCGATGCAAAAAGCCTGCGAAATACAGCCATCAACAATGGCGGCCATTTTGGGTTTGGATGATTTTACAGTTGAGGACATTTGCCACCGCATAAGCGATATAGTAGTACCGGCTAATTACAATTGTCCCGGCCAGTTGGTTATATCAGGCACTATAGCTGGGGTTGATAAGGCTTGCGAGTTAATGACCGCCGCAGGCGCTAAAAGGGCATTAAAGCTAAATGTAGGCGGCGCGTTCCATTCGCCGTTGATGGAGGCGGCAAGGGTTGAACTGGAACATGCCATTGTTCATACCGAAATAAAAGAACCGGTTTGCCCTATCTTTCAAAATATTGATGCCAAACCACATACCGATCCGGCGGTAATTAAGCATAATTTGATTGCCCAACTTACCGGGCCCGTCAGGTGGACACAAACCGTTAAACGTATGATGGAGGACGGAGCCACGTCGTTTACCGAAGTTGGGCCGGGCAACGTATTACAAGGGCTGGTTAAAAAAGTAGACCGGGCCATGCCGACAGAAAGCGCCTCATTGCAACAATAATTTTAAAAGCCGCAAACTAAAGCGGCTTTTTTTTATTCTAAATTTACATAAAATCAATTTATAGCATTTGAGCTACCCTGCCAAAATACGTTTAATGCTTGCCTTATTAACGGCTACCCTGTTATTGACGGCTATTATTGCCCAAAAAACCTATACCCCGCTGGATAACCTGCATCAAACCGCTAAAGTATTAAAGGATAACCTGCACAGAAAGGAAAACATTGTTTATGCAACACTTAATAATAAAGCAGGCTTTGACCGGCTAAAAACCCTTTCGACAAATGATGCAGATGCCCTGGACCTGATTGACAAATTTACTACCAATAACAGGATATGGTTCATCACCCTGAAAAATAACCGGCTGGATTTTTGGAGCGGTGTAAAAATAATACCAGGGGATACTACAGTTATAAGAGAGGGCGCTTCATTTATAAAAGAGGCCAATGGTTATTATGAGGCTATTAAAAAAAGCCACGGCGATTTCTCAGCTATCTTTTTCATACCTGTAAAGGCAAATTACTTTTTTCAAAATCAATACCTGCAAAACACCTTTGCCGACGACCTGCTAACAGAAGATAATATTGAGTTAGCCAATTTTTCGGGTAAAAGCACCTACCCGGTATATAGTTCAACCCATACCTATCTATTCGCGTTAAAATTAAAAACGGCATCTGTTAGTCCGCGTCTTTTTTATTTCGAGTTAACTTTTTGGCTTTTAACGCTCATCACACTATGTGTGCTTGTACAAAACATTTGTAACTACCTGGTGCGCAAAGGACAAGTAGTAGCTTCGTTAGGGTTTTTAGCCTCGTTTATTATTATATTAAGGTTTATTAACTTACATTATAGTCATCCCGACCTTACCAATAAACTGGCTATATTTAGCCCACAACTCTATGCCTCAAACCAATGGTTTCCAAACCTGGGCGATTTTTGCATCAATGTACTACTGGCTTCATGGTTTGCCATACTCCTTTTTCAGCAGCGCACCCGTTTAATAAAAAAAGGCCCGGGCAAGGCGGGTAGCTATTTGATACTAATAGCATGCACCGGCATATTTACGCTAACCATAACCGCATTTCTAAAGCTGTTTTATGGTATGGTTATTAACTCAACCATAAGTTTTGATGTAAATAATGTACTTGGCCTAACCTGGTTTAGCGCCGTGGGTATTTTAATGCTGTGTTTTAGCTTTTTAATTCTTTTTTTATTTGTTGATGTTTGTTTAACGCTTTCAAAAAAACTTACGATACCGGTTTTAAATCAGCTCCTGGTTTTTTTTACGGGTATAATTTTAGCTACCTTAATTGTTAGCAAGTACTGGGAGTTTACGCCTGTATATTTTTTATGGGCCATAATTGTTATCATCAGGGGTTATTCCTACCGCTACGCCAACCGTAAACTAAACTCGGGTTTATTTGCAACCATAATCCTTTTGTTTGCCTTTATTTCGGCAGTAATGCTCAACCATTTCGAGTCGATAAAAGAAAAGCAAATACGTGAAGCGCTTGTGCAGACATTAGAGAAGCAGGACGACGAAACTGCCGATTATCTGTTTAAAAAAATAGAAAAGCAAATGATTACTGATACGGCAGTAGCACGGGCATTTACAGATACGCTGCACAATAGCGATTATCTAAAAAATCGTTTCCAAAAGCTCTATTTTGACGGGTATTTATCAAAATATGGCTTTAATTTTCATGAGTTTAACAACACAGGCGAGTCAATATCCAAAGACAAGAGTTTTACCTTTAGCAACTTTGAGGATATGGTGTCTTACAGTTCCTATAGGGTATCTAATAACTTTTATAGGGAAAACGCGTCGTTTGGTTTTAAAAATTATTTTGCCATATTGCCCGTAACCAGCAGAGGCCGTAGCCTGGGGCATATTGTAATTGAGCTAAAATCAAAGCCGTTGCAGGTAAGCAACTCGTTCCCGGCACTGCTGGTTGATTTACAGGGAAAGCCGGGAGGCGAGTTTAAAAATTATTCATATGCCTTTTACAGTGATAATAAATTAGTAAGCCAGCAGGGCGATTTTGTATATAATTTGGTTAATGCCGACTTTAAAGGCGAGCTAAAAAAATACCTTTATAAAACAACTGGTATTCCTGATGTAAGCCGGTGGTACAAACCTTTTACCGTATACAACCATTTAATATACCAGCCAAGTGAAAATAATGTAATTGTTGTAACCCGCGAAGAGAATGTTGTTTTTTATGATATTACCTCGGTTACTGTATTTTTTTTAGTGATGCTGGTATTCAGCAGTATTGTTATTATCATTCGATGGTCATGGATACGCGTCAAAATATTAAACTTTAGCGATAACAGGTTGAAATGGAGTTTCCGGGTAAATTTTGACCGCATACTTTATAAAACACGTATCCAGTTTTCGATGGTGTTTGCTGTTGTTATTACTTTAATATTGGTGGGCATTATTACTTATGTGTCTATTACTACCCAATACCTTAATCAGCAGGACCTAATGATTAAGGATAAGATAACCCGCATAACGGACGCGTTTGAGAGCGGGCAGCTTAATCAATACCTTAAGCACATGAATGAAGAAACACAGCTTGCTTTTGACCGGCTGGCTGATTCATATTCGACGGACCTTATCCTGTTTGACCGGCAGGGCTCACTTTTAATTACTACCCAGCCTAAAATTTATGAGTACGGCCTGCTGGCCAACAAAATGAATGGACGGGCTTTTATCAGTTTAAACAGGGAGCAAAATTCAGAGTTTATAAATGATAATGAAACGCTGGGGAGCTTAAAATACAAATCGGCCTACGCGCCGTTACGAGATATTAAGGGAAATGTAGTGGCCTATTTACAGCTTCCTTATTTTTCTAATGAGGCCGATTACGAGGAGCGCATCGGGTCATTATTAAACATTATGATCAATATCTATGCCCTTATATTTATAGCTATAGGATTATTCGCCGTGATTATTGCACGGCAAATTACAGCGCCGTTAAATTTTATACAGGCAAACCTGGGTAAAATAATTTATGGTAAAAAGAATGAGCCGCTAAAATGGGACCGCGATGATGAAATAGGTGCGTTGGTAAAAGAATATAATAACATGATAGCCGCGCTGGAGAGCAGCGCGCAAAAGCTGGCGCAGTCAGAACGCGAAAGCGCCTGGCGCGAAATGGCCAAGCAGGTTGCCCATGAAATTAAAAATCCGTTAACACCATTAAAACTGGGTTTGCAATTGTTAGAGAAATCATGGCGCGATAAAGACCCCAAGTTTGATCAGAAGTTTGAAAGGTTCAGCAAATCATTTGTTGAGCAAATTGAAAGCTTGTCGTCTATAGCGTCTGAATTTTCGGCTTTTGCAAAAATGCCCGATACGCGTATTGAGCGTATTAATATTTTTAACATGCTAAACCAGGCGGTTACGATTTTTAAGCAAATGGATAACTTAACTATTGAATACCATCCGGCAGACGGTCCTTTTTATATTAATGCCGACCGCGACCAGTTATTACGCTGCTTTAATAATTTATTAAAAAACGCCATAGAAGCTACACCGCCCGGAAGACATGGCCTGATAAATATTGATTACGTTATAACAGATACAAATATTTTGCTGACCATTAAAGACAATGGCAACGGTATACCCGAAAGCATGTGGGAAAAAATATTTGAACCTAACTTTACCACAAAAAGCTCGGGCACCGGGCTTGGCCTGGCATTTGTAAAAAACTCTATTGAAAATGCCGGCGGCAAGGTTTGGTTTGAAACCAGCCTGGGTGTTGGTACCACCTTCTTCTTTAGCTTGCCTGCGGCGGTTTAAGTTTTAAAAAAGTAATATCGAATAATGAATTTTTCACTGTTGTTTGTTTTTTTATGGTGTTCAAGAGGGCTTCGTTGTTTCGAATATCGAACGCCGAAGGTATGACCCGCCCTGAAATAAGTTGACCTACTTCATCATTCGATATTCATTATTCGGGGTTCGATATTTCAAACAACATTACATCCTGCCGATATTTCCACTGGCAACACGTTTGCGATAAGTTAAATAGAATATAATGGGGAAAATAAACAGGTTAAACGTGGTATTTGTTATTAGTCCGCCAATTACCACTATAGCCAGCGGTTTTGATGCTTCAGACCCTATGCCGTTGCTCATAGCAGCGGGCAACAGGCCTATGGCCGCCATCATGGCGGTCATTACCAGTGGGCGCAGGCGGTCTTCAACCCCCAGCCTTAAAGCATCAGGGAACTTAAATTCGGGATGATGGCGCAGTTCCTTAATATTTAATTTAAACTTACTAATTAAAATAACACCGTTTTGTACGCATATGCCAAATAGCGCTATAAAACCTATACCTGCTGAAATATTAAAGTTTACCCCGGTAATTAACAGCGCAAGGATACCTCCCGCTATAGCAAACGGTACGTTGTTCAATACTAATAATGAGTCGCGGAAGTTGCCGAATAGGATAAACAGGATAAAGAAAATAAGCAGCAAACTGATAGGCACTACCTGGCTTAACCTGGTTGTTGCGCGTTGCTGGTTTTCAAAATCACCCGCCCACTCCATCGAGTAGCCTTTTGGGAGCTTGATTTTAGCGTTTACTTTGGTTTGCGCTTCTTTAATGGTGCTGCCCATATCGCGGCCACGTATAGAGAATTTAATGGCCCCATAACGTTTATGGTCATCGCGGTAGATCATGCTGATGCCGGTAATTTTTTTAATGTTGGCAATTTCGCGCAGCGGCACTTTGTTGCCGCTTAAAGTAGGCACGCGCAAATCGCCTATCGATTCTTCATTATCCCTGAAATCTTCGGGATAACGTATACGCAGGTCAAACTTCTTTTCGCCCTCATAAATTTGCGTGGCTGCTTTACCGCCAATGGCCATTTCAATAACCGCGTTGGCATCGGCAGCAACAACGCCATATTGGGCCATTTTTGCCTGGTCAAGGTTTATCTGTAACTCGGGCTGCCCGAGGTTGCGAATTACGCCCAAATCGGCAATGCCGTTTACGGTTTTTAATATCGAATAGATGCTGTCTTCCTTGTTTTCAATAAATTTATAATCATCGCCAAACAGCTTTACTACTATGGACCCTTTTACACCGGATACGGCTTCCTCCACGTTATCAGATATTGGCTGCGAAAAGTTAAGGTCAACCCCCGGGAAGTATTTTAATTTGTCCTGCATGCGCCGGATCAGCTCTTCCTTGGTTTCCTTTCGCTTCCATTGGTCCTGCGGATAAATATCAACGTGAAATTCAATATTATAAAAACCGGTGGCATCGGTACCATCATTTGGCCTGCCGGTTTGCGATACTACTTGTTTTACCTCGTCAAAGCTCAAAAAGATGCTCCGCATCTCGTTGGCTATTTTAACCGACTCTTTTAACGAAATGCTTAACGGTCCGGTGGCGCGTACATAGATGGAGCCTTCATTAAGTTCGGGTAAAAATTCTGTTCCTAACAATTCAAAACTGGCCAGGCACATAAACAGTGTAAGCAATGTAAACGGCAGCATGAGTTTGCGGAACTTAAAGCACCAGGCATAAACGGCCATGCAAATTTTAGTTACCCACTCTACAAAAACATTGTGGCGTTCCTTTACATTTTTGTCGAGCAATACACTCGACAGTGCTGGCACAAACGTAAAGGTTAAAATAAGGGCGCCCAATAAAGCAAAACCCAGTGTCCAGGCCAGGGGCGAGAACATCTTACCCTCTACCTTTTCAAAACTGAATATCGGCAGCAGACCGGTAATAATGATGAGTTTGGCGAAGAATATGCCTTTGCCGTTAACCATACAGGCTTGTTTGATCATGCCCAGCTTGCTAAGACGGTTAAAAGCCTCCATGCCAACCTGTTTGGCACGGTGGTCCAGCACCACAAAAATACCCTCCACCATCACCACCGAGGCATCAATGATGATCCCGAAGTCGATAGCCCCCATCGACAGCAAGTTTGCCGACATGCCTTTAAGCTTCAAACACATAAAAGCAAACAACAGCGACAGCGGTATCACCAGCGATACGGTTAGCGTTGTGCGCCAATCGGCCATAAACAAGAATACAATTACGGTTACAAATATGATACCCTCCATCATATTATGCAGCACGGTATGCGTCGCAAAATCAACCAGGGTTTCCCTGTCGTAAAACGTGTTTATCTTTACATCGTCGGGCAGTATTTTAGTATTAAGCTCATTAATTTTCACCTTAAGCGCCTTGATAACATTGCTTGGGTTTTCGCCCTTGCGCATAACCACAATACCCTCTACCACATCGGGGTCTTTGTCGCGGCCTACCTGGCCCAGCCTTGGCAAGCTCGATTCTGCAACCTCGGCAATGGTTTTAACATATACGGGTGTGCCCTTTATATTATTTACTACAATGTTTTTTATCTCGTCAATATTGTTGAGCAAACCAATACCCCGCACCACATAGGCCTGCCCATGCTGGTCAATTACATCTCCGCCAACATTTATATTGCTTTTTGATACCGCGTCAAATAGCTGTAGCGGTGTTACGTCATATTGTAAAGCTTTTTCGGGGTTAACAGTTATCTGGTAGGTTTTTACCTCGCCGCCAAAGCTGTTCAAATCTGCAATACCGGGTACCGACCGTATCTCACGGTCAACAACCCAGTCTTCTATGGTTTTCAATTCGCGAACCGATCTTTTATTGCTGGTTAGCGTATAGCGGTAAATCTCGCCTGTCGGGCCGTATGGAGGCTCGATAGACTGGGATACATTATCCGGCAGGTCAGCATCGCTAATGTGATTGTTAACCTGTAAACGGGCAAAGGCGTAATCCACATCATCATCAAAAGTAATTTTAACAACCGAAAGGCCGAAAAGGGATGACGACCTGATGCTTGTCTTTCTTTCGGTGGGGTTCATCGCTATTTCGATGGGGCGCGTAACAAATTTTTCAACCTCCTCGGCGCTCCTGCCCGGCCATTGGGTAATTATGGTGACTGATGTATTGGTAACATCAGGAAAGGCGTCAATGCTGATGGTTTTAAAACTGTAATAGCCCGCGCCAACCAGCAACAGGGTTACAAAAAATATGAAAAACCTATTTCGTAAGGCAAAGGAAAGAACGGTTTTTATGAATTTGTTCATGTTTTATTTATTTCGGATTTCGGATGTTCGATTTCGGATTTGCTTGATCCGACTGTTGAGTGTCCGATTTTGTTTACCTGGTTTTTCTACTAACTATTTAATATTGAATTCATAATTCCGAAATCGAACATCCGAAATCCGAAATCAAAAACTAATCTTTTAACGATTCATATAAATACACCTGCCTTGATGCGATCACCCTGTCGCCGGCCTTCAGGCCGTTGCTGATGTATGCGCGGTCTTCAACTGTTTTAGCAATAGTTACCGGTTGTATGTGCACGTGAGCGGGGCCATCAACCACCAGCACATAGTTTTTGTCATTATCAAAAACAAGGGTGCGGGTATTAACCATTGGCAGGTTCTCGCCAGATTTTGCGCTGATGATTACATTGGCAAACATTTGTGGCTTTAACATATTGCCGGGGTTTTCAATTTTTACACGGGCGTGCATAACTTTATTATCCGGGTCAAGCATATTATCTATCCGCTCTATAATGCCTGTAAATACTTTATCGGGATAGGATAGTGTGGTTATTTTTACCGGATCGCCTATTTTAACATTGGATATATCCGACTCATAGATATTGATCAGCACATATACGGTTGAGAGATCGGCAATGGTAAATAAATTGGTGGTATTGTCAGCGCGTACCTGCATGCTGTTGGTCAGGTTCTTCTCTACTACAAAGCCCGATATGGGAGTCTTTATTTCGTAACCCTGGCCATTGCTTTTATTAATGTCTATTACTGCCGTTGCCCTTTTACCTTCGGCCTGTGCTTTATTATAATCTGCTTCGGCCTGCTCCATGTCCTTTTGCGAGGCTAAGCCGCTTTTATATAGTTCCTGTGTAGATTCATAGGCCCTTTTGGTGCTTTTTATATCCGCTTCAGACGAGACAACATCCCTGTTAAAGCCGGCCATTTCGGGGCTTTTTAATATGGCCAATGTTTGCCCTTTTTGTACCACATCGCCTAATTGCACATGCACATCTTCAACAACGCCGCTTACCATCGGGAATATCTTCACCATTTTATTCTCATCGGGCGCTATGCTGCCGGTAAGGGTAATTTGCGATATGGCACCCGCTTCTTTAACGGTATCTATCAGCAGGCTGTTTAGCAGCGTGTCGGTCACCTGGAATTTGGCATCCTTTTCCGGCGCTTCTTCGGCGCGGTGGCAGCTTTGCAGCGCAAAAGCCGTAACAAATAAACCAAGCGCGACAGTAAGTATTTTATATTTGTAGTGGGTTAGCATAAAATTTATTGATTAAAAAAAGATGTTCCGGTAACGTAATTTAATTGTTCAAGCGATGTAATACGGTTAAGCTGGATATTATTTAACTGGATAGTATTGGTTTTGTAGGAATCATAAAAATCTAAAAACTCCAAAAGGCTGATATTCCTTTTTTGATAGTTTATAAACACCTCCTGTATCAGGTGATTAAAATCGGCTTTAAAGGCAGGGTCAAAGCTGTTGTATAATTGTTCAAGTCGTAACGCGCCTTTGTAGTTGGTGGCTACATCGCTTTCAACCTGGTTTTGCTGGTTTTGCAATTGTACCTTGCTTTGGTCTATTGCGATACGGGCTTGTTTAATGCCACCCTGGTTACGGCTAAAAAACGGCAGGTTAAAATCAATGCCCGCGCCCAAAAAGTTTTGACCGTAAGCGCCCAGTTTATCATAGTTTAACGAGAGCGAAAAATCGGGTACCGCATTAGCCTGCTGTAGCTTTAAATTCAGGTTGTTATAGTCGACAGTAATTTTGCTTAATTTCAAATCATAGCGGTTAACATAAGCAGAATCAAGCAGCCGTTGATAAGGTACCGCAGCTACAATATTCTTCCCATCTAAACTAAAATCAAGCTGTGGCTTTATATATTGATTTGCAGGCGCTTTTATCAGCAATTTAAACTCGCTTTGAACAGTGTCAATCGAACTTTGCAAGCCATTATATTCGGTTTGCAGCGAATAAAGCTGCGATTGTATGCGCAATACTTCCTTTTGGGCAATGTTACCACTGGCATATTGTTGCTTAAAAACGGTGAGGGTTTTTGCTAATGAGTTAATTTCTTCAGTGTATACTTTTGCAGATTGCTCCTGGAAGTAGATATTATAAAAGTCATTGCGCAGCGTAAACTTTAACGTTCTAAGCAGATCAAAAAACTGGTATTTAGCCTGATCGACACTGATTTTAACTAACTCAATGTTTTTATTGCGTTTACCCGCCGTGGTAAATAGCTGCGATATTCCGAAAGACTGCTCACTATAGGCGTTAGGCACACCCGTTGCATAAATACCGTTAGAAAAACTAAAATCAGGATTGGGGAATAAACGGGCGGTAATTACCTGCGCGCTGGCATTGTCAATATTATACCGCTGGATAATTAGCTGGAGGTTGTTTTTTATAAACTGATCCTCGGCCTGTTTAATGGTTATATTAAGTGTATCGGTAGCCGGCGCTTGTGCAAACATCGCGGCCCCGGCAGCTATACATCCTATTTGTATAAGTATAAGGGCACGAACAAACTTTTTATACATATATTTTATTTTCAACAAATCTAACCTATTCTACATTAGAGTAAAATTAGAAACTCATTAGAAATACATTAAAATGTTGTTAATTGCGTAAAAAGTCGATTACAATTGGGAAAAATTGATAAGAATAAGAAAGCAGGATTAGAATTTTTTTAATGTGGATGGACTATGGTTATTATTTCCGCAAAAACTCAACCACAACCGCCGTCCCTTGTGCAAGGGTCGAATCGATATTAATGGAGCCGCCAAAAAGATCAATGATCTTGCCCGTAACATATAAGCCGATGCCATTGCCGGTATAACCTTTTACATTAGTTGCGCGGTAAAATGAATGGAACACCTTTTCATGTTCCTTATTGGGGATGCCTATTCCCTGGTCGGTTATGCGGATGTTGATTTTTTCGTCATCAATATAAAGATCGCATAATACAGGCTGATTATTTGAAAACTTATAGGCGTTGCCGATGATATTATTAAGGGCAATAGTTAATAATGATTTATTTGCCGCAAGCAATAATTTATCCTGGTCTTCGGGCAGTTGCAGTATATTAACATTGAAATAGTTTTTGCCTATCCGTTTTGTCCAGTATTCATCTAATTCCCAAATTAACTCATCAACGGCCACCGGGGTTAATATAGCCTGTGTATAATTCATATCAACCTGTGCAAGTTCAAGCAAGCCGGTAATAGTTTCTTTCAGCCGCTCGGCATCCGTCAATACCGATGTTAAAAGTTGTTTGTATTCCTCGTCTGTGCGCGATTTATGGAGGGCAACCTCAACCTCGCCAATAATACTGGTTACAGGGGTGCGTAACTCGTGCGAGGCATTGGTGACAAAACTTTGCTGTAGCTCAAACGCATTTTCAAGATGGCTTAACAGGCTGTTAAAGTTTTGCGCCAGGGTGCTTATCTCGTCTTTTCCGTTACCCTCGTCAATGCGCAGGCTAAGGTTGCTTGCTCTTACCATTTGCATTTGCTTAACAACCTTATCAATAGGTTCAAGTGCTTTTTTGGCAAACCACCGGCCTATAATAAATAAAACGGCTATGGTGCCAACCAATAGTATCGCCATGATCTCTATAAGGTCGTTAAGGCGTTTATTGCCTTGTGTATCAATTGCCGATACCAGTATTACAAAGTTTCCCTGATTATCATTAATGTAAATACCAGCAGTTTGGCGGGCACCCTCATTAAAGGTCATTTCCCGCTTTTTCCTAACGGCCATTATAATTTTACTGCTCCAGTATTGTTGTTTATCTTTAATGATGATAGGGGCGTTGCGGTCATCATATATCCGTACTATTTCTCCTGACAACGACCTTAGGAACCGCTTCCTGATAGTGCTCAGTGAATCTGAGGATATTTCATCAGCCTTAAAATATAGTTGCGATACTATGTTGGCCCGGTCATTTAAACGGCTGTAAAAATCAGTCCTTACTAACGAGTTAAAGGCTATAAAAATGATGATCATCGCGATAGTAAGCGTTACCGAGGTGATGAGGGCAAAATAAAGGGCCAGGCGATTCTTTATCTTCATTTTATTTATCCCCCCTTAAAATATAGCCCATACCAATAACCGTATGGATAAGTTTGCCTTTAAATTCTTTTTCAATTTTTTTACGCAGGTAGTTTACATACACATCAATAAAGTTGGTGCCGGTATCAAAGTCTATCTTCCAAACCTGCTCGCCTATATACTCGCGGGATAATATTTTATTTGGGTTACGCATAAACAACTCCAGCAGGGTATATTCCTTGGCGGTTAAGGTAATTTGCCGGCCCGCCCTTTCAACAATATTGCTCCAGGTATCTAATGTAAGGTCGTCAAAAGCCAGGGTATGCTCATCAGTAGTGGTAATCATTTGCCGCCTTAACAAAGCCTCTATGCGGGCAAGCAGCTCGCTAAAGTGGAATGGTTTAACCAGGTAGTCATCCGCCCCTGCTTTTAGCCCGGCCACCTTGTTCTGTATCTGGTCGAGCGCGGTGAGCATTAATATAGGCGTTTTAGTGTCGGCCTGCCTTATTTGGCGGCAAAGCTCAATTCCGTTTATATCGGGCAGCATTACGTCAAGTATAAACAGGTTAAACTTTGAGGCTTGCAGCAACTCTGTCGCGGCAGCGCCATCCTTAGCGGTGGTTATTTTATAGCCATGCTCTTCCAGCCCCTTGCAAATAAAGGCCGCAACCTTATGTTCATCTTCAACCAAACAGATCTGATTCATACTAAAAAAATGCAGGTGATATATAATTGATGGGATAAAGGTAATATTATGTGAGATACAATAGCAAATAACATGAAATAGTGCTGGGTCATTAGTCTTTAGTCCAAAGTAATAAGCCAGGGTTTGTTCTTTTTTATGCTCAGAACTTGTGACTTTGGACTAAAGAACTAATGTCAAATTAGCGACCATATCCGATAATTCTTAGTATTTTTGAAACAATAATTAATGATCGTTATCACCAAATAATTAATGTACTATACCCCGAAATCACTAACCGTATTATTTTCAAACGCCGCTTTGCTGTTTTTTTGTTTGGGGTTAAGCGCTTATAAACCTGCCACCGATACTTTAAAGGCCGCCTCATTCAAATTCAAAACCGTTGTAATTGATGCCGGCCACGGGGGTAAAGATCCAGGCGCGCATGGTGTGCACTCGGTCGAAAAAAACGTTGCACTGAACATCGCTAAAAAACTACGCAAGGCATTAACAGAGCAGATGCCCGGTATAAATGTGGTAATGACCCGCAGCGACGATACGTTTATCGAGTTAAACCGCCGTTCGGAAATTGCCAACGAGCATCATGGTAACCTGTTTATTTCTATCCATTGTGATTCATCTCCAGAGGGTACGGGATGGTCGCATAAAGGGGCTACCCTGCTCATCTACGCTTTAAAAAGGTCGAAGGAACAATTTGAGGCTATCCGCGAAAATTCATCTATTTTAATCGAAAAGGACTATAAAACAAAATACGCCAGCTACGATGAAAGCAACCCGGCCAACCGCATCATCCTTAACCTCTACATGCAAAAATACCGCAAGCAAAGCATTGTTTTTGGCGAACTGGTGAACAAAGAATTTAAAAACACCGGTAAACGCAAAAGTACCGTAAAAGAGCAGAGCCTGTTGGTACTGGCGCATAGCGCCATGCCTGCAGTATTGGTTGAAACCGGTTATATCAACAACGCCGAAGAAGAGAATTATTTGAACTCGGAAGCCGGGCAGGACGCTATTGTGCAATCTATATTACAGGCAATTGAGATCTACAAAAGCCAGGTTTCGATATAGGTCGCCACCAGGATGCCGGTTTATGTACCCTGTACACAAAAAAACACACACTGTACAAAATAACAGAAAACCGTATAATAATTGATGGCCAAACAGCCGGAATTAGTATATCCCCCTGAAAAACCCGGATAACGATACGTCAAAATAATAACAAACTTTTCTCAAGGTTTCTATGCGGATATCTATTTTTCCTGATTCAAGACGGGCAATATTGATATTTGTATCACCGTAAAATTTCTCCTGGGTAACCTGGTTTTGCCTTCTGAGCCTTTTTATCTGGAGAGAAACCTTTTTCTTGAAGGCATTATCTGAATTGTTAAGATATTCAAAATCAGTGAGTAACATAAATATTGGTGGTTATGCCGGTCTGCTATTTGTTTACCTGACAAAAATAATCATTTAAATAATAGCGCTTTGTAAAAATACTTATACGTCTTTTTTATATTTATAATTTCTGACGTATAAGTCATTGATTTATTGGGATTATGGCTCTACATTTGTCATACGATAATCGGCCCTGCATAATTTGTGAAAATTTTAAAAACAACATCTACCTATAAAAAATTTTGTTTTGAATTCTCAGGCGCCCAAGCTGAGGTTACATGTTCTTTGTTTTGGGTTTAATCAATAGTTTAAATTAATTAGGGGAAAGGGAGCTTCAAAAAGGCTCTCTTTTTTTGCAAAGAATAATTTACTATGCATGCATAGTAAATTATTCTTATATTTAGCCGTTATTTGTTAAAGGTGATGCAATTGAAAAGGACCGCCAAAAGTTAACAAGTTGCTTAATTAACCCAACCAACTGCTGAAAATATATGTATTTCGATCTGTCAGAAGAACAATTAATGATACGCCAGGCCGCGCGCGACTTTGCACAAAAAGAACTTTTGCCAGGCGTAATTGAGCGGGATGAGCACCAGAAATTTCCGGCCGAACAAGTTAAAATGCTGGGCGAACTGGGCTTTTTAGGCATGATGGTATCGCCAAAATATGGCGGCAGCGGCCTGGATGCGGTTTCGTATGTGCTGGTGATGGAAGAACTGTCGAAAATTGATGCTTCGGCCTCGGTGGTAGTTTCTGTAAATAATTCGCTGGTATGCTACGGGTTGGAGAAATACGGTAACGAAGAGCAAAAACAAAAATACCTTATACCGCTGGCCAAAGGAGAAAAGATAGGCGCTTTCTGTTTGTCTGAACCCGAAGCCGGGTCTGACGCTACATCGCAAAAAACCACCGCTATTGATATGGGCGACCATTATTTATTGAATGGCACAAAAAACTGGATCACCAATGGCAGCTCGGCATCAACCTACCTGGTAATGGCCCAAACCCATGCCGAAAAACGTCACCGTGGTATAAACGTACTTATTATTGAGCGGGGAATGAAAGGTTTTGAGGTAGGCGCGAAGGAAAATAAGCTGGGTATACGCGGATCAGACACCCATTCATTGCATTTTACCGATGTAAAAGTGCCTAAGGAAAACCGGATAGGCGAGGAGGGCTTTGGGTTTAAGTTTGCCATGAACACGCTGGAAGGCGGCCGTATTGGCATTGCCTCGCAGGCCCTGGGTATAGCCTCGGGCGCGTATGAACTGGCTTTAAATTATTCAAAAGAACGCAAGGCATTCGGCAAAACCATTGCCGACCTGCAAGCCACGCAGTTTAAGCTGGCCGATATGGCTACAGAAATTGAAGCCTCGCGCTTATTATGCCTCAAGGCCGCATGGCTAAAGGATATGGGCATGCCTTATGCACAGGCCAGCTCGATGGCTAAGCTATATGCCTCGCAAACAGCTATGAAAACTACCATTGAGGCCGTGCAGATACATGGCGGCTACGGTTTTGTTAAAGAGTACCATGTAGAGCGTTTAATGCGCGATGCCAAAATAACCCAGATATACGAGGGTACGTCAGAAATTCAGAAAATCGTTATTTCGCGCGAAGTGCTGAAGTAGTTTTGAGTCTAAAGTCCTTAGTCTGAAGTCCAAAGTTTTAAGCAGGGTATTTGACTAAAGACTCAGGACTTAAGGCTTCAAGCTATCAGTCAAAGTCAGAAGCAGGTAAAATATTGGGGCGCAGACGTGCAAAAACATTACACTTTATGGTTATTAACAATACACTTTATGTTTATTATTATATTTGATAAATACATAATGTAACTCAAATATGAAATATAAAGCCCCCTTAATAACCATTGCTTTTTTCTTATTAGTTAATACCGGCTTTGCCCAAACAAAACTTTCAACCGGCATTTGGCGGGGTGTAATAACCAACCAAACCGGTAACGAAATTCCGTTTAATTTTGAAGTGACCAACACGCCCGGCAAACAACACCTGGCCGTGATTAACGGTGCCGAAAGGTTTAAGGTAGATAATATTACCGCTAAGGGCGATTCGGTTTTTATAAAAATGCCGTTGTTCGATTCCGAATTCAGGCTAAAACAACAGGGCGGCGAACTTTCGGGCAAATGGATACGCCACCTGGGCGACCATAACGACGAGATGGCTTTTAAAGCCACAGCCAACACCGCCTGGCGCTTTTTAAAAACGCCTGCAAAGCCCCTGGTTAACGTAACGGGCAGGTGGGCGGCTATTTTTGGCGACGGCGCTAAAAAGGACTTGACCGTAGGCGAGTTTAAACAAACCGGCGAAAAATTAACGGGTACCTTTTTATCAACCACCGGCGATTACCGCTACCTGGAAGGTATAGTGAGCGGTAACCAGCTATACCTGTCGTGCTTTGACGGCGGCCATGCATACACCTTTACCGCAAAAATTAACGGCACCAAAATGACGGACGGTAAATATTACGCCGGTTTAAAAAGTATCACCAACTGGACGGCCACAAAAAACCCAAACGCCAAATTACCCGATGCCTATTCGCTTACCGCATTAAAGCGGGGGTTTAAAAAAATAGCTTTTACCTTTCGGGACACCAAAGGCAACAAAGTTTCGCTAACCGACAACCGCTTTAAAAACAAGGTGGTTATTGTGCAGATAATGGGCTCATGGTGCCCCAATTGTATGGACGAAACCAATTATTTTGTTAATGATTACTATGAAAAATACCATAAAAAAGGCGTAGAAATAGTCGGGCTGGCCTATGAGCGTACTACCGATTTTGCTAAATCGCAAAAAACGCTGGCGCAGTTAAAGGCCCGGTTTAATGTGCCTTACCCGCTGCTAATTACCGGCTATACCAATGCAGCCGGCGAGCCCATCAAAAGCCTGCCCATGCTGGCTGATTTCAAGGGCTTCCCCACCACCATCATTATCGATAAAAAAGGCGATGTACGTAAAATACATACCGGCTTCAGCGGTCCCGGCACCGGGAACTATTATGCCGAGTTTACCAAAGAGTTTGAAGGGATGACGGATAATTTACTGGCAGAAAAATAGGGGATTTCGGATGTTCGGTTTCGGAATTGGTTGAATTTCGCATAGTGCTGTGTGACAACACTCTTTGTGTCATTTTTCTTAATAAGATAGATTACCGGCGAACCCGTCAGCAGAACAGCTTCGGCCGAAATCAGGCAAAACAATGGTGGCTAATGAGCATGGCAGGGCATAGGAAATATTTGCAGAAGGGTAAAGGCTACGAGCAAGTGCGTGGGCCAAAAGCGCACAAGGCAGGGCAACTGTTTCCCGCCCAGGTTTTGCCTGATTTGCAGCGCAAAGGCCAGGAGCGCAAAGAAGCATTTCTGCTGACTTGACTTTTGGTTACTTTGTGTCCAAGACAAAGTAACAGCCACCGCGGCAATTGAGCGGGCCTAATATCAGATGGTATAACAGAATATTGTGGTTTGAATTAACAGCAGGCAGGGCGGACAAAACCCCCTCCCTCCGTCCGCCAATAGGCGGAAGGGAATCGCGCGAAAAGGCCATTGCTTGCCGCTTTTTCGCGCTGGAATTGAATGTACTGAGCTTCGTCGAAGTATCGCGGGTAAAGGCCTTTACGCTCACCATTCGAGTGCCTCAGGGTGACATCCAGCGCGTTACGTCTGAACGTATACTACATTATAACCCAATTTTCCATACCTTTAACCTATGTACCTGCACCTGCTCGACATATTACTTACCGTAGTGCATACGGTTATTGTGGGGTTTAACCTGCTGGGCTGGATATGGCCGCGAACGCGCCGCCTGCACCTAATTTGTGTTGGCGTTACCGCAGGTTGCTGGTATATCCTGGGCATTTGGTTTGGCTGGGGTTATTGTCCCGTTACCGACTGGCAATGGCACATTAAAACTCAACTTGGCGAGCATAACCTGCCCAACTCGTTCATAAAATATTATGCCGATAAAATTGCCGGCACCAATATCAGCACCACGCTGGTTGACGCGCTTACAGCCGGTTGCTTTTTTGTGGCGGCGGTGCTTTCCGTATGGCTTAATTTTTTTAGGAAAGGCAAAAGGGTATAAGCAATTATCTATTTTGATCCTTTCGACGCTTTCTTTTCATCGCTTTCCAGGCGGCGTTCTAATTTTTTCACATCTTCTGCCGCTGGCAGGGCTTCGGGCCTTACACCGCGTTTTAAAAGTATTTCGCGGACGGCCTTATTATTGTCTACATGCTCTTTTGATATTTGATCTTGCTCGCCCAGGTCTTTTTCAATTACATTGTGGCTGGTTAACTCGTTGGCGAACTCTTTAGCTTTAATGGTTAACGCTGGCAAGAAGTCAGCTAATGGCTTTGCGGCCGGGATGCCCAGCTTCTTTTTCATGTCGTTGGTGCTAAAGCCGCCGAATAAGGCTTGATCGCCAAATATTTCCATTGTTACTTCTTTTTTCATATTTGCTATTAGAAGTAGGCAATATAATTATTCAAAATGAAAGAGTTGTGGATGTTGAAAAATGATGGCAGGGAGGGGTTTAGGCCGCCATACCTACCCCATATTGTACTATAGATAAACAGCAAGCAAGATGCGTACTTATCGCTTTAAGATCCTTTGCTATCGCTCAGGATAACAAAACCGGGCGGCAAATGATGCTAAAGGTAGTGACATGTGAACTTTTTGTCAGCAGAACAGCTTCGGGCGAAATCAGGCAAAACAATGGTGGCCAAGAGCGCGGCAGGGCATAGGAAATATTTGCAGACGGGTAAAGGCCATAGCAAGTGCGCGGGTCAAAAGCGCACAAGGCGGGGCAACTGTTTCCAGCCCAGGTTTTGCCTGATTTGCAGCGCAAAGGCCTGTGCGGCAAAGAAGCCTTTCTGATGACTTGATTTTTGGTTACTTTTTTATCAAGAAAAAAGTAACAGCCACCGCGGCAATTGAGCGGGCGTAATATCAGATGGTACTACAGAATATTGTGTTGAATTAAACAACTATGCCGCGCTCAACTGCTGCGGTGCAATTAAGCCATCAATTCTCCTCTTTATAATAAACCTTGTAATAATTCATTCCCTTGTCATCGTCAAAGCCTTTTTCTATCAGGTCTTTACTGCCGTGGATGTAGATGTGGAAGTTTTTATCCAGCTTTAACACGCTTTTATAAACGCGGGCCTGTTTTTTTACGGCGGCTGCGGATATATCAAAATCATTGGGGATGGGGGTTTCAAATTCGTCCTCGAAACCTTTTTTGTATTTTAAAAACGAGGCTATGCCCTGCTCGTTGCCGATCACTTCGTTGCTGAACTCGTCCAAATCAAAGCTTTCTTTTTCTTTAAAATACTTCATCGACTTGTTTAGCAGGTCTATCTTATCAGCTTTGGTAACTTCAAAGTCCTCATCAATTTTTTGGGTTACAAAGTTTTTGTATATGCCCAGCACGTTATTGGTTTGGTGGTAATTGTCGTTGCGTACCTTAAGCTTTAAAAACTCGTCTTTCCAGTAAACAGCTTCCTGGCCGCGGTTGGTGTTGTCTACTACGGCCACTTTATAGCCTTTTTCTTTGTCGGTATTAAATATTAAGCAGCCTTTGTCCAGTTTGTTAATATCGATAGCATCCTGCTCATAACTAACGCCGAAGCCGTCTTTTTCCGGGTACACTTTTAAATAGGTTTCCTTACTTTCCGACTTAAATATACCGATGGCATCCGGTAATTCGCCCTCTATTTGCATGGCCTTAAAGTAGGCCACGTACAACTCGCCGGCCTTTATTTTGGGGTGATTGGAAACATCGTATAAATGTTTGGCTATCTGCCGGCTATTCTGGTGAAAGGTTGCCGGATCATCAAAAATAGCTTTAGCAAAATGGTACACTTCGTTCAAATTCAAATCATCAGCCGGGTGATAAAAATTATAAACCTCATTCACTTTGCAGTACGGCGCTGTAAAATATTGAATGAGGAGTTGGTTCAATGTTTCGTCCTGTAGTTCAATTGGCTTGTCGGAGAGGATATATCTTTCGTCAAACAGTTTGTTGCCGATGTGGTGGATGGAGAGGTTTAATAGGGTTGATTCGAGGGAGGAGATCATGGGGGGATGGATATGCGGCGAAGTTATTTAATTAGGGTGATATATGGGTAGTGCCTTTTGAGAGTTCGAGTCTCTCTTGGAGTGCGTAACGGTCCGAAATTGGTGGAATTAGGACAACTCGCGGGGGCGTAATTAATGAGTGCCCATACACGCACTTTGCTATTTATATAATGGATATTAGTATTCGGTTGAAAAAGAAAAAGTATTTTTACGTATAATTTCTCGACAAAAATAAATTTTATTTCAAATAAGTTTTATTAATAGCTATTTTTAGCCAAAATTTTTAGCAATTTCATTGATGTTATTTTCAGAGACTTTTAAAGAAAAGCTTGAATATCTTGATTTTCAGATCATTGATTCTGAAAATTCCCCCGTTGTTTTTGTTTCCGAACTTTCGAACCCTGACAATAATCTTAGTCCCGCTCAAATTTTATCGTTGGAGGAGGCTAAATTATATAAAGCAGATGCCGTTTTTTTTAGATATTTTGAAGACAGCAATCAATCACCGCTTCCTCAAATTTATATTTACGATAATGGTTATAGCCAGCTTATTTATAAATATGAACAAATACACAAAGAGTTGTGGAGTAGTTGTAATATACCAATATTTATAATTGTTGAAGATTTTAGAATTAAAATATTTGACTGTAGGCGGCCTGTAAAAATTACTACAAATGGAAATATTTCGACTAAAGAAGTAGCATGTATTGATACGCGAGAGGTTGCTAAATTTTCTGACATTATTGAGAAATACAATGCTGAAAAATTTTCTAACGGAACTTTTTGGGATAGTAATGAAGCTCAAAATCATTTTACTTATAGAAAGACTGCTTATAAAGATTTAATTGATAATTTAAGAAAACTTCGACATAACTATACTGGCGGTACCAGTAATAATATATCCTCGCAATTGTCTGACTATATTATTATAATATCAATTTTGATAAGGTATTTAGAGGAAAATGGGATAGATGAGGAAGGAAATAATTTGGCAAGTACCTTTTTCCGAGCGCAAGTACAATGCGAAAGTTTTATTGAAATTTTAGAAAAAAACAAATTAGTGAATATTTTAAATTCTCTTGCTGCCAAATTTAATGGGGGTATATTTTTTCTTACTGATACACAAAAGGAAGAATTAAGTAAAGCGAATTTAGCACCTATTCTATCTTTTTTTGATGGAAAAATAGATCATAAAGATCAATTAGTACTTTGGCCATTATATTCTTTTAAACATATTCCGGTAGAATTAATAAGTAATATATATGAAGAGTTTATTCCTGATGACGATAATGGATCGGTTTACACACCTAATTATCTTGTAAACCTTCTTATTGATGAGTGTATTCCATTGCCGAATAAAAAAAACAACGGAGAAATCAAAGAAAATATTCGATTGATCGACATAAGTTGCGGCTCGGGTGTTTTTTTGGTAAATGCTTTTAAACGACTCGTTGAGGTTAATAAAATCAAGGAATATTTTAAAACAGGTACATTCCCTCAAAAAATTGAAATTAAGAGTTTACATAGCATAATTAAGAAAAATATTTTTGGCGTTGATATTAATCCTGATGCTGTTAATTTAACTAAATTTAGTTTGAATTTAGCAATTTGTCAAATGCTATCCCCACAGCAAATATGGACAGAATTGACTTTTGAAGATTTAGGAGAGGCAAATATCAGGCATAAAGATTTTTTTGAATTTATTTCAAAGGAAGAAAATTTAGGCAAATATGATTTAGTAATAGGCAATCCTCCTTTTAATACTCCTATTGATGAACTGACGAATAGAAGTATTAAAAATTCAGAATATATATCCCAAACTTTCAAAAAATATAGCTTACAAGGAGAACCAATTGGAGATAATGACTTAGCGATAGCTTTTTTACAACAGTCCATTAAATTATTGAAGAAAAATGGTCTATTATGTTTAATTCAGAAATCAATTCCTCTTTTGCATACAAAGAAAAATGAGCCATATAGAAAACATTTGTTTAATAGATATAGTATTCCACAAATAATAGATTTTACACCTTACAGAAGGATATTATTTCATGATGTAACGGTACCTACTTGCGCAATATTTTTGGAAAATACACCTCCCGTTTTAGATAGTATTACTCATATTGTAATTAAAAGAACAAGGTCAGGAAGTGAAAGGCTGTTTTTTGAAATAGACAGTTATGACATTCATAATGTAGAAAGAAAGCAAGCCCATATTAATATTTTCTGGAAAGTCAATCTATTTGGTGGGTATCGTTTATTAGAACTGGTAAATAAATTAAATCCTTTTCCTAAGATAAAAGATTTAATTTCTGAAGAAAGCGCTAAAAAAGGTCAATGGTCAAGTGAAGAATTTAATAGGCATCAAGAAAATGGGCTGTTTTTTCCTTCAAAAATAACTCATGGTAAATTTCCAGAACCAATAACCTCATCGCGACAATTAAATAGGAGTACTTGGGGTATAATCGGAGATATTGAAAAAATCAATACATTAAGATCTTACTTCAAGCATAATAGTGATTTGTTATGCTCTTATATTGCAGGAACGAGTACTCGCCAAGGTTTAGATAGAACATATGATTTATATGCTGAGGATATTACAAATTTGCCTTTAATAGAAAAAAACAATACAAATAATCTTTCACCGGCAGACCAAATATTAATAGAAGATGTCGCATTTTACAAAATCACCGAATTCGGTGACCCAGATAATTGTGCTACCAACAAAGAGTTAAAAGTTATAGGAAACAAAGTACCTAAAAGCCTAATTGATTTTAGTAATGTTTATATCGCAGCTCTAAATTCCGTATTTGGAAAAACCGAAGAAGTGTTTTTTTTGGATAAAATAAGTTATTCTAAATCATCTTTCATATTAGAATTTGAATATGGCACTCCAAAAGGAGCAAACGTGCAGCAAATTGGATATTTAAAATCTAATACAGAGGCGTTGGTACAATTTAGGCAGCCTAGTGTACTTATTAAAAGGGTCTCAAATATTTATAATAAAAATAGAATTTTTCTTATAAAACCAAAACAATTGAGATTTTGGTTACGAATGATTGCATTAATTGATGCTGATACTACTATAATTGACATTGTTAATTATAAAATAGACACAAACAATGATTAGTAAAAAACTTGACTATTCTCCAATAGTTCAAGGAGATATTACTATTCCAATTGCGCCATTAATTGAGAATATATTAAACTTTATAGATACCTATTTACCATTGTTCCCCGCTTCATTAAAAAACATTTCTCCGCCATTAAGCAATGAAAAGTTAATTAATCAGCAATTAGTAGATTTTTTCAATGGACATTCTTCTGAAATTAATTTTAATGGGTATATCAATTATAAATTTATTTTCAGAAAGGATGATGAGCGTTCTGATACTCAATCGCGCCCAGATATTGGTATAACAATATGGAATAAAGCGAAAGGTAGATCAGATCATAATTCAATCTTTCAGATTGAATGTAAGCGGCTACCAACCCCTGGATTATCAAACGATCGAGTTGAAACAGAATATGTAAAAGGTACCTTAAAAAATAAAGGCGGAATTGAAAGATTTAAAAGAAATGAACATGGGTTTCATATTAACGAGGCTGCTCTTATCGGATATGTCCAAGATAATACTTTAGAACATTGGTTTACTAAAATAACAGAATGGATTGCTATGGAAATTTCTATATCTCAAAATGATTTGAAATGGTTAAATAATGATCATTTGATTATTTTAAAAGAATATGGCTTATTTAATAAATATTATTCTATTTGTTGCAGGCAAACTGACCCGGACATTAAACTATATCACTTTTTAATTGATTTAAAATAGATAGTTATTTCCCTTAATTTGTAAGGACATCCAGCATCGACCAAAAGATAGTGTACTCGTGTGAAGCTAAAAATACCTAATATGCAAGTGCAGGGATTGCTTCCGGAAAAACAATATCCTTTTTCAATATTTCCTTATGTAATACCTCAAACTCGGTACCTGAAATTTTATTCACGCGTTCAATACACGACAATTTAATTTCCGTTTCCTGCGAGGTCATGACAGGTAAACCCAACAGGTGATTGTTATGCTTTATTTCATTTTTAGTAAAGTCTTCGCTGCGGTCAAGGACGAAGTTTTTATGCTGGTTGATGCGGTTAATCAAATAATTATTTAAAGGGTCGGGAGTTGCCTCGGCTATGTTTTGATTGATAATTTCTAAAAATGAATTATCAATTTCAATACCTATGCTGTTCCGTTCGGCCAGCATTGAGGCAAGGGTTGATGTGCCTGTCCCCAAAAATGGATCAATAATAGTATCGCCTTTAACAGAAAACATGTTGATCAGCCGGTAAGGTATCTCGAACGGATAAGCGGCGCTCCTGCTTCTTGAGTTCGGGGATTCAATTTTTTGTTTTGTCCCTTTTAAATCCCAAAGGTCGGAAAACCAAATGTTCCGCTCTTCCCAAAAAAACGCGCTTTCGCGGCGCAATTGCTTGTCTTTCTCTGTCTTAAAAACGCGCTTGCCCCCTTTGCGGAATATTAATATCCACTCGTGCTCTAATGTAACATAAGCGCCTGCGGGCAACATTCCCGAACCCATAAATTTATTGGGCGCGTTGGTTTGTTTGCGCCATATAATATTAGGCATATTAGAAAAGCCCAATTTTATAAATGCCGATACAATACGCGAATGATTATTATACAACGCGAAATCGTCATTGATTGTCCGGGTTGCGTCGCCAATATTGATACAGGCAATGCCGCCGGGGCATAAAACACGTTCTGCCTGTTCCCAAATTTTATCCATTTCCCGGTGCATCAGCTCAAAGCTGCCATTTCCGTCACCGTTTCTTTGCGCAAGGCCTATCTCCGGGTTTTGGGCAGCCATGATCTCGTCCCACATTTCGATCATCGGGTACGGTGGTGAAGTGACTACTAATTGAACGGACGCAGCGTCAATTTGCGCCATCTGCCCGCTAGCGGAACCCACTAATATTTTATGTTTTGTTGACGAAAACGACATTTAGTAAAAATAATCAAAGTTGCTCAAAGCGGGAATGATGTTAATAAATAATTCTACCCGCATCCTGTTTGTGTTGGCATCATAGGTGTTCTGAAAATACCCGCTTACAATTTGCCACGACGATTGTTAACCTTTACAATTCACTTAAATATAAAAGCATGTGGCACGAAACCAATAACAAACTATACCGCGCTTTTGAGTTCGGGGACTTTTCGGAAGCGTTTGCATTTATGACAAGGGTAGCCCTGCTGGCCGAAAAAATGAACCATCACCCCACCTGGACAAATACTTATAACAAGGTTGAGCTATGGCTAAGCACCCATGATGCCGGCGATATGGTTACGGATAAGGACAGGGCATTGGCCAAGGGGATAGATAAGTTAATTTAGTTTGCATCATTTGCATCAAGTTGGTGTTGTCACCAACATGCAGGAATTAACGCGGTGCCGCACTAATGACAAGCATCCCGGTTTGTTGTTGTCACCAACAAAATGCGGAGCCGCAATCACAAAAGCATTGTAAGTCTTTTTATTTGAATTTTTCTCAGGCCATCTATAAGATTAAATATTATTTCGCCCGGCATATAAATCCAACATCACTTCCGCGTAACGCAGTAGAATACCTTCCCAACGAGGTTATCGAAGGAAAAAAAACGTTCGTCTGTACTCCGGCTTATTTGCCGTGCCGGCCTTGATGAGTAAATCGCCTTTGCCGTATTGCAACCATTCAAAAATAATTCAAACGAAATAGGCTTTACGAAGTAGTCCAGGATATCTATTTTTATAAGAACGTACAGGGTTTCCAATGAAAAGGCTTCTACCGGGTATTCCACGCCCGCAATGGTTAGAAAAATACTTGCTGAATCTGCGTATTTCAAAAAATCAGTGCCGTTTAATTTAAGTATATTAATATCCAGGAAAATTACATCGATCAGCTCATTTTTTATTAAGTCAGAAGCTTCCAACGGGCTTTCAGTTATTGCTGTTAGTTCTAAAAAATCAATATCGTTAATGTACCGGCTAATTGATTTTCGGGTAATCTGATCGGCATCAACAATAAGGCATTTTAATTTCATAAAAGTTGTAATTTTTAACGTTGTGCATAGTGAACCAATTCCCGCTGGAAAGCCCCTTTCATATTAGTTTAAGATATGTTTGGTTCTCCTGTAGATTCTTCTCCGTAGGGTCATTCAGTATAACTAACAATAAGCCTGATTTTTTCGTCAAGTTCACCTACTGCCTTTTCCATCATTATCAGTTCTTCCCTGGTTGTGGTATAGTCATCATCTTTAAAAATGTTCATTAGTCCCATAATGGAAGCCACTGGCCTGCGCAATTCATGCGATTCAATATAGGCTATTTGCCTGAGCGATTCGTTTTGCTCTAAAACTTTTTGTGCGTCTTCCATTCTTTTAGTAATGTCAGTTGCCTTAAAAGAAACCCCTATAATTTCTCCTTCAGGGTTATATGCCGGCGCAAAAGTAAAAGACCACCATATCGTTTCATCAGCATATTTTACCTGCCGTTCAATTGATACAGGTATACCATTTAATGCCTTATTGTAGTTATTAATAAACACGGATAAGGGTTGATGAAGATAATCAGTTACTTTCATCCCGGTGCTTATTTTTACATGGTATTTCCTTTCTACAAAATTAGCCGAGGCTTTATTAAAGTCCATTATTTCTAAATCTTTTCCAATGAGAACATAACATGAACTGAAACTTTCAAAAAAAGACCGCAACTTATTTTCTGCACTTTTTGCCTCAATAAACTGTTCTTTTAAAATTTCCAGGCTTGAGTCAAACTCCAGGATATTTATTACCTGTTTGGAAAGTATCCGAAGCATTTGCTGTTGATTGCCGGTGAGTTGCCTGGGGGCCTGATCTATCACACACAAACCACCCAGGTTATGCCCATCTTGGGTAGTTAACGGAGAGCCCGCATAAAAACGGACATTGGAATCGCCTGTAACTAAACTACTATTTACAAAACGCTCATCTTTTAATGCGTCCGGAACGATCATGACCTCGTATTGTTCAATGACATGATTGCAAAAAGCATCCTGCCTCGTGGTTGTTTCAAGGTCACACCCAACTTTAAATTTGATGTATTGAGTGTCATGGTCAAGAAGCGTGATCAGTGCCGTTGGGGTTTGGCATATCTCTGCGGCTAATTCAACAATCTCCTGAATTTCTTTTTCTTTACTTACTTTCAGTTTCAAAAACCGGTTGACAGCTTGTAAACGTTCTATTTCTTTTTGAGGCATAAAAATGTTTTAAATACTTAAAATCTTTAATATCTTGCTTAGGTGATGATTTAATTGGCTAACTTTTGCAGGTATGATTATTTCAGTACGTTTAAAAACCCGCAAAAGTTCCGACTAAGCAGAATAAAACATATGGTTATTGCTGTTGATAAATCAAAGCAACATAAAGCATCTTATCCACCCGAATATTTTACATCAACCCAGCCATATTCTTGATGAACCGACAATTAGCGGTCAACATTGAATTTATGCAATATTATTTCTCATTAGGTTAATTGCGAGAGGCACTGCGGAAACGGTGACATGGTGGCTGATAACGATAAAAAAATTACGTCCCTTGCCAAAAAACTATAGTTCGTCAAGTAATTCCCGGGCTTCGTGTAAAAGAATATATCGTGCCGTATTCTTTATCTTCTTTAGTGGCATAATTCACAAATCACTAAGAAAGATAATATTATGAAAGATCATTTTCACCATGAACACAACTTTACGCCCGAAGCTAACAATGATGGTATTGACCGCCGCGGCTTTTTAGAATGTATGGCCTGGGCCGGCACCGGCGTACTTTGGATGATGTCGGGCGGCATTCTTAAATCGTACGGCATGAGCCAGATGATTGATAAAACTACCGGCGGCATCAAAAAAGGGTTGCTGGTGCCGGCATCCGATTTCAGCTTTGTACAGATCAGCGACAGCCATATCGGTTTTAGTAAACCTGCCAATATGGATGTGGTGGGTACGCTGAATGCTGCCATCGCGAAAATTAACAATATGCCAACCACGCCGTCATTTGTGCTGCATACCGGCGACCTTTCGCACCTGGCGCAGGCGGATGAATTTGATACGCTGGAGCAATCGTTGAAAAGCGTAAAAACCGAAAAGATATTTTACGTACCCGGCGAGCATGATGTAACCGACAACGGCAAACTATACCTGGAGCGTTTCGGAAAAGGTACTATGGGCGACGGCTGGTACAGCTTTGACAAAAATGGCGTGCATTTTATCGGCCTGAACAATGTTACCAACCATGTTGACGGCGGCCTGGGCTATATTGGCCCCGAACAATTAAAATGGCTGGAGGCCGACCTGAAACCATTATCAAACAGTACGCCTATTGTGGTGTTCGCACATATCCCGCTTTGGGCCATTTATCCGCAATGGGGTTGGGGTACAGACGACAGCGCGCAAGCTTTAGCGCTGTTGAAACGCTTCGGTTCGGTATCGGTTTTAAACGGGCATATCCACCAAACCATACAAAAGGTTGAAGGAAACATTACTTTCCATACGGCTAACTCTACCGCGTTTCCGCAACCCGCACCGGGTTCGGCACCATCGCCGGGGCCAATGAAAGTTCCGGCAGAAAAACTGCGCAGCGTATTGGGATTAACAAGTGTAAATTATGTAGAGCACAACCATACTTTGGCCATTACCGATACGCCGTTAATGGACGCAATGGCCGATCAGAAATAACGAGTAATAATAATGAAAAAGCTAACACTATTATTGCTATTGGCATTTGCCGCAAAAATAAGTTGCGCGCAATACAAGCCTGTTGAGCAGGGTTCGTCACTAAAATTTACCATCAAAAATTTGGGGTTTGGTGTTGATGGTTCTTTTAGCGGTTTTGAGGGGAGTATTAATTTCGACCCTCAAAACCCTGCCAACAGCAACTTTGATGTAACCCTTAAATCTGCTACTATAAATACCGATAACAGTTTACGCGATGGCCATTTAAAAGATGAATTTTTCGACGTAAAAAATTACCCGCTTATCCGCCTGCAGGCAGGTAAAGTCACAGCCGGTAAAAGCGGCACATACATCCTTACCGGTGTTTTAACCATGAAAGGTAAATCGAAAGCAATATCATTTCCTTTTAGCGCTACCCCTGCTGCGGACGGCTATATTTTTAAAGGAATATTTAAACTCAACCGGAAAGATTTCGGAGTAGGTGGTACCAGTACAGTGTCTGACGAATTGGAGGTGGTGATAAATGTTATTGCCAAAAAGGCCTGATCATATTAAAGAAGTTAACAGTGAAAATAAATAAGAAATTTCCCATTATACTAACTTTAGCTGCCACTGTGCTAATTACAGCGGCAGCTACAAGTAACACACCCGATGCGGTTAAGTACACCAATTTGAAAGTATTGCCAAAAGACATCAGTTCGCACGATCTGCAAAGCATCATGGCTGATGATTTTGAGGACGGGCTGGGGGTAAGCTGCGGGTTTTGCCATGCCAACAATAAAGACGGTCACGGCCTTGATTTTGCCAGCGATGCCAAACCCGAAAAGCTGATAACCCGCGAGATGATGCGCATGACCATTGGCATCAATAAAAAATATTTGAAATTGAAGCACCCGCTAATTGGCAGCGCGGCATTAATCGTATCTTGTACTACCTGCCATAAGGGGCAGCCGTTTCCTGATGGTGCCGAACCGAAATGATAATTTGATTAATCAAATAAATACGTTATTTGTGTAGAATAAATTACGAAAGAGTGCCTCAGCATGACATCCGGCGCAATAAACGAGTAACAAATTGAAAATTAACAAAACAGCATATCACCTTGCCTTTTGGCTTTTAGCCTACCTGTTCTGGGTTTTTATTTTCAGGAATGGTACGCTGGTGCTAACCCATGCCATTACAATCCAATTTTGCTACCTGGTTTTTATTGCTGCCAACTATTATTTTAACACGCTTTTTACTGTTCCTTTTTTACTTAATAAAAAGAAATATATTGCGTTTGGCATTTGCTTTATCGCTGGTGTTGCCGTTACATCCGCTTTGAGGGTCCCGGTATCTGTGCTGGTGAATATTTACATTTTTAAGGTCGTTAATACGCATTTCGATTACCTTTCTATCTTCTATAATTCGTTTGTAAATATTTTATTCTGGGTGGTGATCATTTTAACCGGGAAAATGATAGCGGATAAGATACGTTCGCAACGCTATATTGAACAGATAGAAAAGGAAAAATCGGCAAATGAGCTTAACTTTTTAAGGGCGCAATTTAACCCGCATTTTTTGTTCAATTCCATCAATTCCATTTACGGGCATATTGATAAAGCTAACAAAGGCGCGCGCGATATGCTGCTTGTGTTTTCGGAAATGCTGCGTTACCAGTTATATGAATGTAATGTAGAAAAGATTGAATTAGACAGGGAGGTACACTATATCAAAAATTATATTGCCCTTCAAAAAAGCCGGATGGATGAGCGGATAAAAGTATCTTTTTGCGCCGATAATATAAACGGAAATATAAAAATAGCCCCTTTGTTACTGATCACATTTATTGAGAATGCCTTTAAATATGTAGGATTTAATGATTGCAAAGAGAATATAGTTGAAATTAGCCTGAACTACAATATTGGCAACCTTTTTTTTAGGATAATTAATACGAAGGATACTTTTATTAATCCGGCTGAAAGATCATCCGGCCTGGGTATTGCCAATACCAGGCGGCGGCTGGAGTTGATATATCCCGGTAAACATCAGTTAAACATATATGAAGAGGAAAACAGTTATGAAATTACTTTAACGCTATTTGATGTATGATATTAAACTGTTTAATTATTGATGACGAACCTATAGCACGCAAGCTGCTGCAGGAGTATATTGAGGAGACCGACTTCCTTGTCTTAGCCGGGGTTGCCGAAAACCCTTTAAAAGCTGCGGGATTGATCAATAGCCTGGATATTAACCTTATTTTCCTGGATGTTAATATGCCCAAAATGAATGGGCTTGATTTTTTACGCTCGGCCAATAACTTGCCTATGGTAATTATGACAACCGCCTATGGCCAGTATGCTTTAGATGGTTTTGAAATGTCTGTTATCGACTACCTGGTTAAACCATTTTCGCTGGAACGCTTTTTAAAGGCAACCCAAAAAGCGCTGGACTTAAAATCGTTAAAAGAAAAAAAAACTTCGGCAGAAAAATCAACCCCCGATTACTTTTTTGTAAAATGCGATGGTAAAATTGAGCGTGTTGTTTACGATGACATCATTTACATAGAAGCGATGGCTAACTATGTTATAATTTATACATCAACCGGTAAACTCATTGTTTACTTAACCGTAAAAAGCCTTTTAGAAAAACTGCCACCCGATAAATTTGTACAGGTGCATAAAAGCTATATTGTAAATATGCAACGCATCAATACCATTGAAGGCAATATGCTGCACCTTGGAGATACAAAGATTAGCGTCGGACTGAGTTTTTATAATGCCGTAATGGATAAGCTTTTGAAGGGGCGGTTTTTGAAAAGATAGCTCCACAAATATCACCATTATTTGGCAACCAATGTCATCGGCACGTGTGTAACGCTGTTGATCGGGTCACCAACCTCATGACCTGCCGCAGCTTTAAAATCAAAGCCCAATAATTTAGATATGGTTTGCGCTAATTGCTTATGATACGTGGTTTCGCCTGGGCCCATTTCGCCAATGGGTGGCGTATCCGGGCCGATTACAGCAAACCAGGTTTGTTCGGAATGCGGGGCGATGATCAGCCCGTGGTTGCGCCAGGTATTTAAGGCATCGCCGCGACCGTGGTCGCAGGTAATGATAAGGGTTGTTTTGTCTTTATAAACCGGGTTGCTTTGCAGGTATTCCCATAGCTGCTGAATATAAGCGTCTTCCTGGTGGGCGCGGTCTAAATAAAATTTATAGTTGCCGGCATGTCCAAACTCATCGGTTTCATCGAGGGCTAAATACAATACACGCGGCTGGTACTGCTTCAGATATTCTTTTGCAAACTCATAAGTTAAAAAATCTATCCTGGTCGAATCGCCCAGGTAATGCGGCGCTTTATGCTGCATTTCGTTAAGGTATTTCAAGCGGTCGTCCATTGCCGGGGCCTGTAAATCCATATAACCGGCATTGACCAGCAAGCCCGAGCGTTGCGTATTTAATATCTGTGTAAACCTTTCCCATGAGGAAAACACAGCCACCTTATTTTCAAAGCCGCGCTGTTGATTTAAAAACTCCAGTAAATTTATATTGGGATTAGTAATAGGGTTGTTGGTATTCATCCGGGGATCAGGGAAGCCGGTAAAAAGTTCATTGTAACCCGGGTATGAAAAATAATAACGATTAGCTACTTCATCCTTGCTGCCTTCATCGCGGTTACCATACAATTGTCCTTTCTTTACAACCGTCGACCAAAAAAAAGGAAACAACATCCTGCGGCGGTCATCTGCCGAGGCAGACCAAAACTGTCTTTCAACAACGCCTTTATCATCAGTGTATTTTGAATTGATGAGCGCCGAATCAGCACCCCGGTAAACTTCCTGCCAGCGCAGGCCATCCAATGTTACAATTACTACATTTTCTGTTTTGTTGCGCTGCGCAAATAACTGCGAAGCAATCCCCAAAGCCAGGATAATTAAAGCTAATTTTTTCATGGTTAGTTTTGCTCAAAAATAAAGGCGGGATATTACCTATGCCTTTACTTGCAATTAACTTACCCTTTGTTTTACGAAACCTATTTGTTAACAATATGTTACCCTGGTATTAACAGGTTCAAAAACGCTTTACTTTTTATTAACCTGTTGGGGGTTTTAATTGACCGATAATTCAATAAAAAGTTCATCCAACCGGGCATGCGAATCGTTTACGCCACGTTCCATGCCCGACTGCATCATACCATCCCTGTCTATCACCGAACGGTACACCGCCTGAATAACCAGTTTTGTGCGGTTGCCGGGCAAAGCTTCAAACGTCGCAGTTTCTAACGACACATGGCCCCGTTCGGGCATTCCTTCAAATTCAAACGTCCTGATCAACCGTTCGGGGGCAGTTGTTTCATGGGTAATACCATGAAAGCCATATTCAATACCGTTAGGCGCAATATGTATGAAGCGCCAGTAGCCGCCCGTTTTATTTTCGCAGGCTTCCATCCGGCAGGTCATTTCCCGTGGCCCAAGCCATTTGGCAACCAGGTCGGCCTCGGTAAATGCTTTAAAAACAAGTTCACGCGGGGCTTCAAATTCCCTTGTTATAAACAGCTCCTGTTTGCCGGGCTCTGCTTTTATTGTTGTTTCATTTTTTGCAGTTGTCATGGTATTTATTTTTTGTGTTTTTTCTTTTTACCGTGTTTTTTCTTTTTATCGCTTTTCTTGTCATCCATTTTCATTCCTTCCAGTAAATCGTCCATCAGGTCAAACCGCTCTGCCCAAAGCCGCCGGTATTTTTCAACCCAATTAGCAACTTCACGCAAATCGTTCAGCGTCGCTTCGCAATAGCGTTCGCGCCCCTGCTGGTTAACCTGTATAAGGCCGCACTCAATTAATATTTTAATATGCTGGGATATGGCAGGCCTGCTAACCTTAAAGTTATCGGCAATGGCATTTAAGTTTAACGGCTGGTAGGCAACCAGGTTAATGATCTCGCGCCGGGTTGGGTCGGCTATGGCCTGGAAAACGTCTCTTCGCATATATATGTAAGTAATTGCTTACAAATATATATGTAAGCAATTACTTACGCAAATTTTATTAAATAAAATTTCCTTTTATGTTTAATTATTGGAATATAAAAAAGCCACCTGCACAGGTGGCTTTCGGGTTAAATCAAGAAGGGGATATAATTAAAATTTAAAATCAAATCCAAGTTGCCATACCTGGTTACGATAATCGGGCTGATAGGCGCTGTTTACAGAACTTGTAGACTTCAAATCGATCATATATTTGGCGCGCAACTCAACGTAACGGCTAAATTGAAGACCTACACCCGCAACGCCATCCAAAATAGCGCTTGTACCGGTATTGTTGTAATACTGCTGATTAGTAACAACAAAACCATTATCATACGTGTTTTGGGTAGACAACAAGAAAGAGTATTGCGGACCAACATACAAACGCAATATCGGCCCTGCATTAAATTTAAGCAGTAATGGTACATCAATAAATTGCGTACGCTGCGTAAAATTACCACTTGGAGTTACAGCGGTATATCCTTTTTGCGAATAAATGCCTTCAAAATCAAGCGATAGCGGATAAAGTATAGGGATGTCTAAACTAAGGCCCGCATGCAGCCCGGCAAGTGTACCGGTACTAAAGTTTGAATTATAAGCGCTTACCGTATTGGCAATGTTTCCGCCAACATCCAAACCAACTCTTGGTACATAAAAATCAGTATTGTCGTTGTAGCTATTATCATGCCTCGGCGTATAATACTGGGCGCTTACCGAACCTGCCGCCAGCAGGCCCGTAGCTAACAGAAAGAAAATTTTTTTCATATTAAATAAATTTTTAACGGGGTTAATTAAAAATTAGAGCGCAAAAATCATAAAAGGTTTATTCGGCGCGAAACTTTTGTATCATTTTTGTTATAAATGAGTTGAAATCGAGGAGGTTGAGGCGGCGGTAACGGCAAACAGTAATCTGCAAACCGCTTCAAAAGGGTGCTGTGGACTAACAAAAAAGCTACCAAATAAATGGCACCAGTCTGTACCTCACCGTGTTTTGATAGGCGACATACCCCGGCAGGTTTTGCATAAGAAATTTTTCCTCATCAAAAAGCCGCCAGATGATGGCCAGTATTAGCGGAACTACCGCGACAAGCCCCCACCACGAGCCGAGCGCGGGCGGTACGCCCGCAAGCATAATAAAAGCGCCGGTATACATTGGGTGGCGTACCCGGGCATATGGGCCGGTTGATATAACAGTCTGCGTCGGGCCAACCTCAATAATTCCCGATGCAAAGGAGTTTTCCCTGAATACAAAAAATACGATAAGCAGCCCAATTGCAACAAATATATCCCCAATCACTGTTACTCCCATAGGTACAAACGACCATCCCAGCCTATGATCAATTGACGAAACGACGAACAAGGCTATAAACGCTATCCCGGCTAATGATTGTATTATCTTTTGGGCCTTTTCCTTTTCGGAAGCCGCGCCCATGCTCATTCGCCGTTCCAGCAGAGCTGTGTCATTTTTCATAAGGTAGAGGGTGATAATCAGCACGGATATACCAAATACTACCAGCAAAACCCATGCCTGCCAGTAATTTAACGTCCAGGCAGGCAGAAAGATGGCCGTTGCCAGCATGATGATTAGCTGAAATAATCCACGGAAGGCTTGTTTGTGCAGGGTGGTCATCTTTACAGCTTTTATGTAAAGATAGTTAGGATGGGGATGTTAAACAAAGCTAACTTGGAAATTTGAGGGATAGGGATGATTTCTCTACCCCAATCACAACCCACAGCCTATCTATATAATAAAACAAAAGTATCACCAACGCGGGCATAGCAGGCAAAATAAGCCGCTGGTATTCAGAATAGCCACCCGCTATAGCCACAGCTATTTGCGCCGCAATAAGCAGCCATAAAACAAGGCTTAACCAGGGAGTTTGCTTCCAACTGATCCACTCAACAATAATTAAGAGAAATGAAAGCGCTACAAACCACCAGAGGAAAATAAAGTTAATATGAAATACTGCCTTTTGTATAAAGTCCATTTGGCGGGCTAACGGGCCGGAATTGAAATTGGCATACATGGCAAATATATTAGCGCTCCGCAGGTCAATCATCTTCGTAAACAGGTACCGTGTGTAGGCGACAGGCTGGTTTTTTATACAGGTTATGATGAACCA
>Ga0302309_10000136_pt1 | contig 101746 bp, 93 predicted proteins | sample III_Palsa_N1_1_FD_200453 | JGI IMG/M metagenome (GOLD analysis project Ga0302309, IMG submission 200453) | Peat permafrost microbial communities from Stordalen Mire near Abisko, Sweden - III_Palsa_N1_1 | ecosystem: Environmental > Terrestrial > Soil > Palsa > Peat permafrost | place: Sweden...
GGCTCAGTACATGAAAGTCCGGATTGGTGGAAGCCCCATTCATATACCTGCGGTTGCTGAACAGGTTGGCGGTGCCCCAAAGCAACTTTACACCGCTGGCGGCTTGTTTTTGTTTGGCGTAATCAACCAAAGCCTGTAAACGCCTGTCGTTTTCTTTTACATCATTGGTATAATCCACCACATCCACATCGTGGAAACAGTAGTATTCCATGCCTATTTTAGTGATGAACTCAAAGGCGGCATCCATTTTATCTTTGGCACGTTCTACGGCATCCGCCTTTTCATTCCATGCAAATACATGGGTGGGTTCGCCAAAAGGATCGGCACCGTTACCTACAAAAGAGTGCCAGTAGGCAGTGGCAAAGCGCAGGTGGTCCTTCATGGTCTTTCCGGCCACTACTTTGTTTTCATCATACCATTTAAAGGCTAAAGGGTTGGTGGATTGTGTACCCTCATATTTTACCTGTCCTATCCCCTTGAAAAATTCTTTTTCTCCTGTTATTATGCTTCCCATTTCAATTGTTATTTTTTATTATTTCAGATTTCATTGAACTCAAATATCCATGCTAACTATTCAACAATCGATTGTCTGTTAAATTGGCATAAATGCCCTAAACAAAAATCGCATAGTATAAAGTTGACTAATTGTAAAGTCCTCTTTAATTATAATTGGCAAAGGATATAAAGCGAAAGTAATTTTTTTTTTGGTTCGACAATCGATTGCAGATATTTTTTTATTTCTGCTGTATAAAAATTATCAGACTGCCTGATTATTGGTTTTTCTTCACATACTCAGCAACATCAACCATCGGCGCTACCCATATCTTGCTTTCATTTTGTTTAATGAAATGCAGCAGTTCGCTGTGTGCTTTCAGGTCGACATTGATGTTATGGCCACCACCTACTCCATGAAAAAGGAATACCAGCAGCGTGTGTGTTTGCATGGCTTTTTTAACCAGGTCGATCATATAATCTGCCGACTGCCCATTGATACCGTAGCAATCAATATTGGTCAGGTCGACCTGTTTTGCAGTTTGCAGGCCCGGACTAACACCACGCGCACCGGCGAAATCATTTTTAAGCTGGTTATAGAAATACACGTCGCCAATTTTCAGATCGCCGCAGGGATAAGCAAATGTCCTGATATCCTTACCATCAATGGCTTTAAGCAGCGTGTTATTGGTTCTTATTTCGTTTACGGCGCGGTAAACGGTGTACTTGCTCAGGTCGTTATCAGGCGTAACAAAGCTGCGGCCCGGCAGGCTACCATCGCAGGGGTGATATAGCGAGTGATTACCTAATTCATTACCCTCCTTTGCTGCTTTGCGCCACTCATTAATTCTTTTATTAACTACCGGGGATGAACCTATGAGGTAGAATGTGGCCCTGAGTTTGAGGGAATCCAATACCGGCAGTACATTATCCAGGTCCACATCTATCGCGTCATCATAAGTGAGCACCACGGCGCATTGTTTATGATTCCATAAGGTTGAATCCTGCGCTTTAAGTATTGTGGCCGATAACATTACCAGGAAAAACAGAATGATCTTGATTTTCATTTGATGATTATTTATTGATTTCACGAGGTTCGGTAGCAAATGGTGAAGCAGGCAGCCCTTCTTTGTTGTACAGGTTTGCCCCATCCGGATTATCCTGCCACGCATAGCGCACATACAAAGGATCAGGAACATTGCTGCTCCAAACTACAACTTTATTGTTTTCAATAGTGGCGTAAGCCCAATAAAACTTATGGTCAGCACCTGCTATTGCAAATTGTGAGAGTGTGGTATCATCCTTTGCCACAAGGCCACTGCCAATATCACTGAATGTTAAACTGATCTTGTTCCCATCAATACTATCCGATTTATAGATCGGCCCTGATGCTATTACCGACAGATCATGATAAGCTATCTTTTCGGCACCCAGAGCCAACCTTTCGCCTACTACTTTTTTATTGAGGGGATGTATATCGTTCCATTCACCGGCACCAATAGTAACGGCCATAGCAGTATTAGGCACTGAGAGTGCTTCAAGCTGCTGTTGCCGCAACTCGGCCCATTGACTTTCTGTCGGCGAATATTTCACTTCCATAAAATTGGGTAACTGCGCATATATAAAAGGCAGATCAGGCTGTTGCCATTTGCCGCGCCAGTCGGCTATCAGCGTTCTTAACAACAAATTGTATTCCTTGGGTTTATTTGCATTTGTTTCACCCTGGTACCAAAGCACACCTTTTATGGCATAATTTATAGCAGGGGCAACCATGGTGTTGTATAAACCTGTCGGCTCATTTTGTGCTGAGAAAGTATAAGGGTTATAATCACTCGCTCCAGGAGCATATACCTGCCCTACTTTATATTGCCAGTCGCCGCGAAGATCGATCGTATCTTTTCCAACAGCTAAATAATAGGCTTTATCGGGCACAAAACCACCTTTACCAGATGTATTAGTTACCTGTATGGTGATTATATTTTTACCGGGTTTTAATATAGCTTCGCTCAGTTTATACCTGCGCGGGGGGTACTGATAAGTGGTATTGCCGCAAAGTACGCCATTCACATATAAATTATCGGCATCAACAATACGGCCCATGTAAATTTTGGCGGGTTTGCCTGTCATGTTCGCCGGTACATTAATTTCTTTCCTGAACCATACTACCCCATTGAGTCCGCTCACACCCTGATCTGCCCAATAACCCGGGAGCCAGAAATGATGCCAGTCTTTGGGTTGATATGTTATATCGTACCATGTTTTAGGGCCTGTTAAACCCAAATCGGTAACTTTAATAGGCTCACTTTGGCGGCGTTTAGCCAGCAATGCCTGCTGATTAACCTTGTTTATAAACGCGGTATCCTTTATTGTTTTCAGTCGTTGACTATAATCAGGGATGGTTTTGATCCCATCTTCACTTATCCACGCTTGTATAGGTGTACCGCCAACGCTGGAATTGATGATACCGATAGGCACATGGTATTTACGATATAACTCCTTTGCAAAAAAATAAGATGCCGCGCCAAATTGCAGTACGTTTTCAGGATTACATATCAACCACTTACCGGGTGGGAGATCAGCATGTACTTTGCCTACATCAGATACCGTTGGAATAAAGAAATTCCTGATCTGCGGGTAATTGGCAGCGGCAATTTCATTAGGGTATCTCTCCGTTAACCTATCCATTGGCAAAACCATGTTCGATTGCCCCGAGCAAAACCATACATCGCCTATCAGTATATTGTTTATGGTGATATGATTGCTCGCGCTGATATCCATAGTATAAGGGCCACCACTTTTCATTGGCGCGCTTTCCACCTGCCATTCACCATCTGGTTTTGTTATGGTAGTATATTTTTTATGATTAAGGCTGATGGTAATCTTTTCGCCCGGCTGGGCCCATCCCCATATTTTAATTTTGGCATCACGCTGTAAAACCATGCCATTGCTTATTAATTGCGGCAGGCGTACCTGGGCATAGGCAGTTGTAAGCGCTGAAAAAAATGCAGTTAACAAAAGAGCGGTAACTATAATGGGCCTTGCTTTCATTAAATTTTATAATTGGTGGTTTACCAGATATTGCCGGAAACAAGCCCCAGATTTTGTAAATATCAGAAAAAGCTTCAATACTACAATCGATTGCAAAAACTTTTTTAAGTATTATTCATGTGACTATACAAGTCGAACTTATTTTTTAAATAAGTTCGACTGCTGCAAATAGTGCAATTATTTTATCTTTATATCATATCCTACTCGCTTAAATTTACCAAAATGAGCCAAAAAACTCCTATTGAAAAGATAACCGCCCCCATCAGTAAGTTCATTCACCAGGAACATACCAGCGGAATTGTGTTGTTTTTAAGTGTTGTAGTTGCCATTGTGTGGGTTAACTCCCCTTTTCAGCATTCGTACCATGCAGTGTGGGATATTCATTTCTCATTGGGTTTTGATAATTATGTACTCGACCATTCCCTTCACCACTGGATAAACGATGGCCTGATGGCTATATTCTTTTTTGTGATCGGGCTTGAATTGAAGCGGGAATTTATGGCTGGCGAGTTATCGACCATGAAAAAAGCTGCCTTGCCCATGGTTGCCGCTTTGGGCGGGATGCTGCTGCCGGCCCTTGTCTACTTTTTTATAAATAAAGGCACCGCATCTGAGCATGGCTGGGGTATCCCCATGGCAACTGATATTGCTTTTGCGCTGGCGCTGCTTTCATTGGGTGGTAAACATATTCCGCCATCTGTAAAGGTGTTTTTATCAGCATTAGCCGTTGCCGATGATCTGGGCGCGGTATTGGTAATAGCCATATTTTACAGTGCACACATATCGCTTCCATTAATAACCATAGGAATTTGCTTGTTAACAATACTACTCATTGGCAATAAGTTAGGCGTAAGAAGTATCCTTTTTTACTTGATAATTGGCTTTGGGGTTTGGGTGGCATTTTTACTATCAGGCGTACATGCTACTATAGCAGGCGTGCTGGTGGCGTTTACTATTCCTGCACGTACACGCATCAATGAAAAAAGTTATGTAGCAAGCCTCACAAAATATTTGTCTGATTTTGAAAAAGCTGCGCCAAACGACAATACTCTGTCAACGCCAGAGCAACACTATATTATAGAGAAAATAAAAAAACTAAGTACCGAAGCTGAAACCCCGTTGCAGAAAGTGGAATTTGCGCTACATCCCTGGGTAGCATTTGTGGTGATGCCGCTTTTTGCTTTGGCAAATGCCGGTATTGAAATTAATGGTAACTTTTTCTCATCGCTGGTTAACCCGGTGAGCATAGGCATAGTTGCAGGTTTAATATTGGGCAAGTTTGTTGGCGTATTATTGGCCACATGGCTGGTAGTTAAATTTGGCGCACAGTTACCCGAAAATTCCAACTGGAAGCAAATTGCCGGGGTTGCCCTGCTGGCGGGCGTGGGTTTTACCATGTCGTTATTTATATCCGGCCTGGCATTTGACCATCCTGAAATGGTTGAGCAGGCAAAATATGGCATACTCTGCGCCTCGTTGCTGGCCGGGGTGCTTGGTGTTGTTGTTTTGAGAAATTCATAAGTGGTATTTTTATCATGATCAGAGTAAATTTATCCATTTTATTCACAGTAAATTTTTCTTCATAAACTACTTGCAAATGAGGCTGTTTTATGCGTAACTTTAGAGTACCAATTGTTCTAAACCCTTTAAATTCAGGATAAGTCGCCATGAAGAAGAAACTTACTATAGTTATTCAGCCTGATAAGACTGAAACTAGTAGCTCAGAACTACCGCCCTGCCAAAATGCAAACCAAAAAATGTACCGGGACCACAAGATTTGTGACCATCACACGCACGGAAGAACTAATAAGTTTCCTTTCGGCAGCAGCCATGGGCCGTTATTTTTTTAAGGTTTAACCGATAAGGTTTTATTATACCAGCGTAGTATGCGCGTTGGGGTTGCTTGCTTGTCTCCATATTTTAGGAATTAAAAGGGCTACAATCTGGGGAACGAAGGCATCAGCACCCGTAACGTTAAAAATCCAGCTATCTTGATTGTCATTCTCAGATCAATAAACATTTTATATTTTTAAGTAAATAAACATTTACTTATATTTGTTTTATTATTTGATTACATTAACAATGAGGCCAAAGAATTTAGAAAAAGAGCAAGCTATTCGTTCCATAGCCTTACAAATTATTGCGGAGGAAGGGTTAGAGAACCTCACCATGCAAAAGCTGGCCAAGGCTGCCAACATATCGCCACGCACCATCTACATAAAATATGAGAACAAAGAGGATCTCTTGATAAAACTGTTTATTGAGGAAGTGTTAGGTGCTTATGAAAAGGCAGTGTTGGAAAACTTTGACCCTACTACAGATTTTGCCGAAGGTGTAAAAAAACTATGGTTGAACGGTTTCCACTATCTGAAAGATAACCGGCACGCTTTCGCTTTAATTCAATACGGAAAATCATCCCCCCTGTTAAACAAAGCATACCAGCAGAAGAATATTAAAGAGGGGGATTTTTTTGGCCCGATACATCATTTTTTAGAACTGAATGTTACATCCGGTATAATTAAGGATTTCCCGCAGGAAGTACTTAGGGCACTATTGTTCTCACCGATAATCGATTTGGTAAATGAATATTTTGATTATCAGCAAAGGCCAAAACAGATCATAACAGAAGAAACACTTTTAGCCTGCTGCGAAGCGGTTACAAAAGGGGTGTTAAAATAAAATTTAAACAAATGAACGCAATACAAAATAAAAAAATAGCCATTGTTGGCGCAGGACCGGGAGGGTTAACGCTTGCCCGGCTTTTGCAGATGAACGGCGCGGATATAAAAGTTTACGAAAGAGATATTGATAAGGATGCCCGTGCTAAAGGAGCTACGCTTGATCTGCACGAAGAATCGGGACTGGCGGCGTTACGTGAGGCGGGTTTGATGGAGGCATTTATGGCGAACTACCGCCCCGGGGCTGATCAGATGCGGGTTGTGGATCTACACGTAAATATCATACATGACGACAGTGCCAACGGACAAACCGATCGTTCAAGACCGGAAATTGACCGCGGGCCTTTGCAAAAGATCCTGCTGGAATCATTACAACCCGGCACCGTTGTGTGGGATAGTCAGTTTTTAACCATGGCACCACATAATGATGGCTGGAAACTGAATTTTAAAAACGGCACCACTGTAATTGCCGACCTGGTGATAGCAGCAGATGGGGCAAACTCAAAGCTGCGCCCATACATTACCCCAATTAAGCCATTTTATGCGGGCATTACGGCTATTGAGGGAGCGGTATATAATTCAGCAACGCAAAGCCCGAAGATCCATAAGTTATTAAATGGTGGAAAAATATTTGCCATGGGCAATGAGCAGTCGCTGATCGTGAGCTCGAAGGGCGATGGTAGTTTGGTATTTTACCCCGGCTTTAAAAAGGATGAGAACTGGGTACGTGAGTGCGGGATAGATTTTACCGACAAAGCACAGGTACTTGCCTGGTTTAAGCAGGAATATATCGGTTGGGATAACATCTGGCTGGAATTGTTTGAGAATGCTACTTCGGCCTTTATACCCCGACCGCAATATTGCATGCCGCCCGACCAAACCTGGGAACCTTTACCAAACCTGACCATGCTGGGCGACGCGGCCCACCTGATGCCGCCATACGCCGGCGAAGGGGTAAACATGGCCATGCTGGATGCATTGGAACTAAGCCAATGCCTTACCAGTAAAGATTACCCCGATGCCAAAACAGCCATTGCGGCTTATGAAAAACAGATGCGCGCAAGAGCTTCTGAAACCGCAAGGGACACCCTGGAATCAACAGCTGCATTACACTCATCTGAAGCTATTACTTTTTTGATGAGCGTATTCAATTAAAAAAACACGATTTTTAGTAAAATACACCCATCTGCTATAGATTTCAATATAAAAAGTCTCAAAATTGAGGCTTTTTTACTTTTATCACGTTTTAGCATCCTTTAAAGCGGCTTTTTACATATACACAAGTAAATTATTGCCGCCCAAAGCAACAAATTAAAATTTTTGACATCCATTTCCTAAATTCTAAAAAAGAAATGGGTGAAAATTTCAATTATCTACCTAATTATATATCGAAATACGCAGATAATCTGCTCCCTGTAAAAGAAATAGATATAAATACACCCATTTTTTATTTCATTATTATACCTGTCAACCAAACATTATTAGGTTAAAAAAGCGCTTTTTACAGTATTTAATTATCTTCAAGTAAATAAATTTTATTTAACGTTAAGTTTCATTATAAATAATGATAATTTCATAACTTTTTATACTTATTAAATTATTTTAATAAGTATTTGTATTTCTCATTATATTTTAATTAAGTTTGTTATACCAGAATCTTAATTTGAATATTTGATGGAACTTAAACCAAAATTTGTTAAAAGTGCCGAGTTGAAGAACATGATTGTTAAACGCCTTTATTTTGATAAGGCGTTATCATGTGCCGACCTTAGTGAACTTTTCGACAAAAGCGTTCCATCCATATCTAAAGCGGTTAATGAACTGATTGACGAAGGCTTTGTAATTGAGAATGGATATGCACCATCAAGCGGTGGGCGCAGGCCATTGGTTTACTCTATCAGGCACGAGGCTATGTATATCCTTACGGTGGCAATGGATCAGCTTTCGACCCGCATCCAGATGATCGACCTGGTGAACCAGCCTGTTGCCAACATAGCTGTATGTGATCTTAAACTGCTGAACAACCCTCATGCCCTATCAACATTAATAGAGCATATCAATAATTACATCAACACCACAGGCATTCCTAAAGATAAAATTGCAGGGATAGGCATCGGTATGCCGGGCTTTATTAATTCAATTGAAGGCGTAAACTTCACCTACATGGAGTCGGGCGATCAAAGCCTGACCCAGGTCATCACCATTAAAACCGGTGTGCCTACCTATATCGATAATGACTCCAGCCTTATTGCCCTGGCCGAACAGAAATTTGGAATAGCCAAAGCCCGTAAGGATGTAATGGTGATAAACCTGGGCTGGGGTATTGGTTTGGGCATGATCGTAAACGGCGAGATCTACCGTGGGCATAACGGTTTCGCGGGTGAGTTCAGCCATATCCCGCTATCAGAAGATGGCGCGCTTTGCACCTGCGGTAAACGCGGCTGCCTTGAAGCTGAAGCATCAATGCTGGTAGTTGCGGAGAAAGCCATAAAAGGCATCAAGAAAGGCAATATATCCAGCTTAAAAAACATCAACATCGATCAATCAAAAATGGTGGGAGACGCCATAATGGAAGCCGCCAATAACGGCGATCAGTTTGCCATTGAGTTGCTCTCTGATGCCGGTTATAAAATAGGTAAAGCGCTGGCCATCCTCATCCACATCATGAACCCGGCCAATATAGTACTCAGCGGCAGGGGCGCCGTAGTAGGGAGAATATTACTGGCACCAATACAACAAGCTTTAAATAAATATTGCATACCACGCCTGGCAAACAGCACCGAGCTGCTCATATCAGACCTGGGCTTTAATGCCGAACTAATTGGCACAGCAGTGCTTGTAATGGAAAATTTTGACAAAGAAATAAAGAACCACTTAATCACCACAAACCAATCAAGTATGGAGAAAACAACGAAAAACTAACAACTTAACAACTATTAATACAAACTAATTCAAATTAAAAATGAAAAAAATATTACCAATTATTTTATTATTACCATGTGTTGCAATGGGGGCGAATGGCCTTACCAAAGCAAACAGCATGGCTAATAACCACATCACTACCGCCGTACATGCACGGCATTTTAGTGATAACAATGCCTTTACCGTAAAAGGCTTTGTACGTGATGCATCAGGACAACCGCTGGCCGGGGTTACTGTAACCATCAAAGGTACTTCAACAGGTACCCAAACCGATATTAAAGGCTCGTACAGCATTTCGGCAGATGCCGGGCAGGTGCTGGTATTCAGTTATATCGGTTACCTAAGAAAAGAAGTAACTGTAACCACAGGCTCTATAACTATTGAATTGGATGAAGATTCAAAACAACTAAGTGAAGTTGTAGTTACGGCCTTAGGTATTAAAAAAGAACGCAAGGCCATAGGTTACTCGGTTAGTGAAGTAAAAGGAAGCGAACTAACAACAGCCCGTGAGGTAAACTTTGCCAACTCATTAGAAGGTAAAGTTGCCGGTGTAAACGTTAGCACCATATCAGGCGGCCCGGCTTCATCTGTAAACATCAACATTCGTGGTGCGGCAAGTGTAACCGGTTTTAACCAGCCTTTGTACGTAATCAACGGTATCCCGATGAACAACATTGATAATACGCAGATTGCAGGTTTATCAATGAATGGAAGCAGTGAATATTCCAATTCGCCAGACCAGGGTGACGGTATCGGTAACATCAACCCTGATGATATCGAAACCATATCAATCCTTAAAGGCGCGGCAGCATCTGCATTGTATGGTGCAAGAGCAAAATTTGGTGTTGTATTAATTACTACAAAATCAGGCACCAGTAAAGGCACTGTTGAATTTAACTCAAACTTTCAGGCTGATAACGTAATTAACCCTACAGATTATCAATATGAATATGGTAATGGCGCAAATGGTATAAAACCAATTAACCAGGCGGCGGCATATAGCGCAGGTAACAGTAGCTGGGGTGCTAAGTTAGATGGCTCAAATGTTGTGCAATTTGATGGCGTAGCCCGCCCTTATGTGGCACAAAAAAATAATTTTGACGAGTTCTATCGTACGGGAACCACGCTTACAAACACCGTTGCTTTTGGTAAAGCATATGATTTGGGCGCATTCCGTTTTTCGGCAAGTGATCTTCATAACGAAGCTCCAACACCTAACTCAGGTTATGACAGAAGAACTTTCAACTTTGGAGGAAACTTCAGCCCGATTAAAAGATTGACGATCGACGCTCACGTTAACTTTACAAATGATGCAGCCACAAACAGGCCAATATTAGGTGACGGCGCGGGTAACTCTGCTTACCAGATGCTATTTTTACCAACCAGCGTAAATGTAAACAACCTGAATCCCGGCAGCAAAGGCACTGTAACCAGCCAGAACATCCAGAATGGATATGTTAATCAACCACTTGGCAGCGAGCTTTTATTTGCCAATAATATATACGCTACTAACCCATGGTTTGCAGCAAATGAATTTGTTAACAATAGCAGCCGTAACCGTATCATAGGTTCAGCAAGCGCCCGTTACACTTTCGATAATGGCTTATTTGCACAAGTACGTATCGGCGAAGATTATTACACCGAACGTTATACTAATATTGTACCTACAGGCGCAGGCTATTATGCACAGGCAGGTCAGAATTTAGGCGAAACTTTTGATAATGTAGGTGAATTTAATACAGACTTCTTAGTTGGTAAAGATTTTAAAATACATGATTTCACTATCACCCCTAACGTTGGCGGTAACATTGAAAAACAAAGGATCGAATCAACAACTGAATCAGGTGTAGGTTTTGTAATACCTTATGTATACACCATAAGCAATACTAATTCAAAAACCATAGCTTATGCTGATGACAAATCAGATATAAACTCTCTTTACGGAACATTGGCCCTGTCGTATAAATCAATTATTTATATAGAAGGCTCTGCACGTACAGATTGGTTTTCAACAATCGCGTCATCTGAGTCGCCAAACAATAAATTGAGTATCCTATACCCTTCAGTTAGCGGTTCATTCGTATTTACTGAATTGTGGAAACCTACCTGGCTTGATTTTGGTAAATTAAGAGCTGGCTGGGCTAACGTAGGTGGTACAACGCAAATCCCATATCAAACTTTATTAAATTATGGCCTTTCGCCTGTACAGTTAAACGGAATGCCGTTAGGTACAATTACAAACACTGCAACTCCTAACAGTGATCTTAAACCATCAGATGCAAGTGAGCTTGAAATTGGTACAGAATTACATACGCTTAACAGCCGTTTAAATTTTGATATAACCTGGTACAACAAACTATCTAAAAATGAGATCATAGATGCTCCTGCCTCTATAACTTCAGGCTACCAGGGTGCTGTATTAAATATTGGTAAAATCAGAAACAAAGGATGGGAAGTTTTAGTAACAGGTGTTCCTGTAAAAATGAAAGACTTTACCTGGACATCATCAGTAAACTTTGCCTATAATGCTAATACTGTTGTAGCATTAGCTGCGGGTCAATCTTCATTACCGGTGGCTTATTCACGTACAGCAGTTGGTTTTACTTCTGACATAGTTGGTATGGCTGCTGATCAGGTTCAGGCATTTGATTACAAACGCGATGCTTCGGGCAAAATTGTAGTTGATCCAGTTACAGGCATTCCTGTACAAGGTGCTTTAAAAAATTACGGATCGGCTTATGGCCCATGGAGCGGTGGTTTCAGCAACGAGTTTAAATATAAAAACTTCGATCTGTCATTCCTGATCGATACTAAATTAGGTGGTAAAATATTTGCCGGTGATGAGTATTATGCCTACTACAATGGCCTAAGTAAAGCTACTTTACCTGGCCGTGAAACTGGCTTCGCTAATAACACAGCAACACCTACAACTGCTGAAACTTATTATACTACACTTGCTAATAATGTTTCAGGTCAGTTTGTTCAAAACGCCAGCTATATTAAATTCCGCCAGGTTACTTTAGGTTACAATTTCCCGGCATCAATGTTTAACAACAAGATACAGGGTATAAACCTTAGCCTGGTTGGCCGTAACTTGTTTTACATCATGAAGAAAACAACTGATATTGATCCGGAGTCAAGCTATGGAACTATATCTCAGGGCTTGCAGTTAGGCGATCAATTACCTACCAGAACATTTGGATTAAGCCTGAATGTTAAATTTTAGTAACGATTAATCTTAATTAAAATGAAAAAGAAATTAATTACATATAGCAGCCTGCTTACAATGGGATTACTCCTTGCGACAAGCTGCACCAAGAATTTTGATAAATTAAATACGGATCCTACTGCATTTAGCGCATCAAATTTTGATCCTAATTATTTACTGACCATAGCTCAACTAAATTATACAGGTAGCCAGGACTTTAGCTATGACACATGGCGTGCCGACCTGATCTATTGTTCAGACATGATACAGGGCACTGCCACTTCAATTGGTTATTGGGCAGGTGATAAATACTTATCAAACCCCGACTATCTTGCTGCATACTGGCAAAGTGATGGTGGTGGCGATGGCGCTTATTCTGAACAGGTAAAGCCAATTGTTGATATGGTTACTACTACCGATGGTGTAGCAAAATACAATAACCTGCACCAGATAGGCCGCATAATGAAGGCTTTAATATTTGAACGTATTACCGATCTGTACGGTGATGTGCCTTACTCACAAGCGGGTGAAGGCTATTACGGCAAAATATTATTCCCGGTTTATGACAAGCAGCAGGACATTTACAAAAGCTTAATTTCTGAATTGCAGGATGCGACTTCAAAATTAAGTACATCAGGTGATGTACCTTCAGGCGATGCTATTTACCATGGAGATATTGGCAAATGGCAACGTTTTGGCAACTCATTATTATTACGTGTTGCTATGCGCTTAAGCAAGGTTGACCCTGCTACTGCAAAAACAGTTATACAATCAGTTGTTGGTAAAACATTGACCGATAACGGCGACGATGCTTTCCTTACACATGACCCTAATGGAGGCCGCCCTACAGTTAACCGCGTTAGCCAGGTATTACAAGGCGGACCAGAAAACCAATATGTAAAATGGTCGGAAAGATTTATTGACATTTTACAGGGTAAAGTAAAACGCACCGATCCAATCGATCCGGTTCCTGATCCGCGTTTAGCTGTTATATCAGTTACCAATTATACAATTGGTACTACTACCCCTGCCGGTGACGCTAACCCTGCCGACCAAAAAGGACAGCCAAATGGCTATGACCTTAGCGGCACCCCGGGTTTAACCTTAGGATCAGCTCCAGGCTTTACTACACTTGGCGATTACTCATGCCCAAGCACTTACTTAACGCAGTTAGGCACGCCAACATTTATACTTACCTACGGCGAAACTGAGCTTTTATTAGCTGATGCTGCTGAACGTTTTGGTATTGGAGGCAGCGCTGCCACCCATTATACAAATGGTGTTACAGCTGCTATGACCTACCTTACCGAGTATGATCCAAAAGCACTTGTTACTCCTGCACAGGCTGCTACTTACTTAGCGGCTCACCCTTACGTTGCCGGCGAAACTGGTTTAAACATGATCAATACTCAATATTGGGAGCTTACCAACACGATGATGGATTTTTACGAATCATGGAGTAACTGGAGAAGGACATCATCAAAGGCTAATCCTTTGGGATACCCTGCATTAACACCAGTAGTTTACCCTGGTAATGCTACAAACGGTACTATTCCACGCCGTTTCCCTTACCCAACTGTTGAGGCTGCTAACAACCCAACTAACTACACTGCCGCGCATAATGCTGTACCTGGTGGCGACACTATGACAGGCCTTGTTTGGTGGGATGTACAATAATAATAAGATAATAGGTTGATTAGGTTGCTTTGAATCCCCGCTTCGGCGGGGGTTCTTTTTTTAAGAAGAGGCTATTTATTATGAATTAGCTTAACTGAACACTAAATAAAAAGAGCCTCTTCGGTTGAAGAGGCTCTTTTTATTTGTGGTTAATTGTGATATTATTTAGTATGCCCAACATACTTATACAACTGTGTACCGGTTAACAGAAATGCGCCTACCCCATAAATTTCGGTGCTATTCTCGTCTACTTTATCAGGTGCAGCGCCAACGTGTTGTATATAGCCCAACATGCCATCGGGATGTACGGCTGCTGATAATGCGGTCCACGCTTTTTGTACTACCGGCCAATAGGTTTGTTTATCCAGGATACCATTATTCAAGCCCCAAAGCAGCGAGTAGGTAAAAAACCCGGTGCCGCTGGTTTCTTTAATAGGGTAACTCGCCGGATCGAGCAATGAGGCGTGCCAGCTGCCATCAGGCTGTTGTAAACCAGCCACACGGGCAGCCATATCCTTATATAATTGGATAAATTTTGGCCTGTCGGGATAATTGGCGGGCATATTATCAATCACCCTTACCAAACCGGCCATTACCCAACCATTACCGCGCGACCAGAATACCTTTTGCCCATTCTTTTCTTTTTTAGTGAGATAACTACCATCGCGGAAGTACAGATGTTCGGTTGGATCATATAAGTAATCATACGTTTTCCACCACATTTTAACGGCAAAATCAAGGTATTTACGATCGTGGGTAGCAGTATACAGGTAACTGAAACTGGTTGGCCCCATAAACATGGCATCGCACCAGGCCCACTCACGTTGTTGAATATTATTTTTCCATTCCAGTGATTCGGTATGCGGCTGCGCAATAATACTATCAGCCTGAGCTTTGAATTTGGCTATCATTTCTTCATCGCCATACATTTTATATAACATGGCATAGGTTTGGGCTATGCAATAATCATCGGCCATAAAACGGCGCGGCCCGGTTTGCCAGTTTAATGAATTACCCAAATGCAGCAGGTAGTTTAAAGCGGTATCGGTTTTACTGAGTTTGCCCAGCTCCAGCATACCGGTATAACCTGCGGCGTTCGTCCAGTCGTACTTGGGCCATTGCGAGCCCTTTGTTTGCCATGTATTGAATTGCCATGAGGAAACCCGTTCCATGGTTTTTAAAATATTGGTGCGCTTAAAAAGCGTATCAGCTTTTTGTGCCGATGCGGTAAAGCTGCAAGCAATAGCTGCACCCAGCAAAAGTATTTTTTTGGCAGATAGGTTATTCATACGGTTTAATAAATGGATGTATTGAAAATGTGAAACTACTATTTAATTCAGTTTTATACTACGGTTAAATGAAAATCGGCAGGCAACCAACCGCCAAAGGCAGCCGTAATGTTTAATACTATCAAACCCGGACATTATTTTGAAGCTCATAATTAGCCAGGTATTAAAACTGCTCAATGCGGAAGAACGTTTACGCATCTTCCGGCTTATTGTACTGGATGTAATCATCAGTTTGCTTGATATTGCCTTCCTGGCTTTGCTGTTATGGATCATTAGCTTTTATACCGGTAAAAACAGTTCATACAATACCGGCTTATTACAGCTGCCATTAGCTAACCCTATCCTTACTATCGGCGCATTCTTTATCCTTTTCAGCATAAAAAATTGGTTCGGTTATAGGATCTTAAAATTTCAGCATCACTTTTTTTATAATACGGCCACACGCCTCTCCAAAAAGAATATGTTGTATTATCTGCATAATGATTACCTGCAATTTGTTAATATAGATTCATCGGTGCGCATCAGGCAAATTAGTCAGCAGCCTATTGAGTTCAGTCATTACATACTTACTAATTTACAGCAGGTAGCCACCCAAAGTTTACTGATACTGTTTACGGCTTGCGCCATCATATTTTATCACCCGGCACTGTTTTTATTACTGTTGCTATTCTTAGTACCCCCGGTTATTTTTTTAGGACGAAGGATCCGCAAGCGATCCAAACAATTACGGGGAGAAACACAGGTGGTAAGTCAGAAGTCTATTCAATACCTGCAGGAATCATTATCCGGCTATGTGGAAAGCAATATTTATGGCAAAAGCGATTTCTTTACCGGGCGCTATCACGAGCACCAGCAGGCTTTAAATAATAACCTGGCATCGCAGCAAACGCTATTAAGCCTCCCTACCCGACTGGTAGAAATATTTGCTGTACTGGGTGTGTTTATTTTGACCTTAATAAATAAATACAATACGGGCATTGCGGCTCCCGACCTGTTTACTATCGGTGTATTTTTAGCCGCTGCCTACAAGATCATCCCCGGGATGATAAAAATATTGAACAGCGCCGGCCAGATAAAAACCTATCAGCCTGTTTTAAACGATCTGTTAGGTTTTAGCAATAAAATATCATCAAAGGCAGCATCTGCCGAACCCATTAACAGTATCCAATTTGATGAAGTTGAATTTAAATACGGCAAGGAACCTGTTTTACAAGATTTTAGTTTCAGCATAAAAAAAGGTGATATGGCTGGTTTGTGGGGGCAATCGGGCAGTGGCAAGAGTACGCTTATTCATTTACTGAGCGGGTTTTTATCGCCACAAAAAGGAAGTATTAGTTTTAACGGTGAGATGAACGTTAAGGATTACCGTACCCGCATCTCCTACGTAAAGCAGCAGCCTTATTTTATCCATGATACACTTTTAAAGAACATTACGCTGGATGATGCGGGCTACCGTCCGCACAAAATAAGTGAAGTGATAGATTTTTGCGGACTGGATAGTTTACTACAAACCTACCCGGATGGCATGAATACCATCATTACCGAAAACGGCAAGAACTTGAGTGGCGGGCAAAGGCAGCGGGTGATGCTGGCACGGGCGCTTTATCATGATTTTGACCTGCTAATACTGGATGAACCCTTCAGCGAAATGGATGAAGACTCGGAAACAGACATATTAATAAAGCTGCAAAAACTGGCTGCGCAGGGCAAGATCATCATCCTGATCACACACAGCAAAGCGAGCCTGGATTATTGCAACCAAATCATCAACCTGAATGTATACGCCTGAAACTTTGGTAATACTAACGCCGGGTTTCCCGGCTGATGAGGATGACAGCACTTGCATACCCCCGCAACAACTGTTTGTTAAGGCGCTAAAAAAGCAAAGACCGGAGCTGAATATCATTATCATCAGTTTTCAATATCCTTTTGAGGCCCGGCAATACCTGTGGCATGGCATGCAGGTGATCGCGTTAGGAGGCCGGAGTCGCGGGAAATTATACCGGCGGGCTTTGTGGGTAAAGGTTTGGCGAAAGTTAAAGGACTTGAATAGGCAATATCAAATTATTGGCCTGCTCAGCTTTTGGATGGGCGAATGCGCTTTTATCGGCAACCGCTTTGCCAATAAATATGGTTTAAAGCATTATTGCTGGGTGCTTGGGCAGGATGCAAGGCCGGGAAACAGATTTGTAAGGCTCATCGATCCCAAAGGTGAACAGCTGATCGCTTTGTCGGACCAGTTAGCACGTGAAGTTGAGGCTAATTATGGCATTTTACCGGGGCATATTATTCCTCCGGGGATTGATATATCAACATTTGGAATACCGCCAACGGAACGGGATATCGACCTAATGGGCGCTGGTTCATTAATCCCGCTGAAGCAGTATAATCTGTTTGTGAATGTGGTTAAAAAGTTAACCGTTCAATTCCCCAACATCAGGGCGGTTATCTGTGGCCGGGGACCGGAAATGAACAAGTTAAAGCAGCAAATTATCAGCCTAAAGCTAGAAAACAATATAGAATTAACAGGCGGCTTATCACATGGCGAGGTTTTGGCTATGATGCAGCGGGCTAAGGTATTTTTGCACACTTCATACTACGAGGGTTTCGGCATGGTTTTGAGCGAGGCGCTTTATGCCGGTGCGCAGGTAGTAAGTTTGGTTAAGCCGATGGATGTGATGCCGGATGAATTTCATCAGGGGAATAATGAGAGCGAACTTATTGATCTGGTTGCTGAACAATTGAATAAGCCGGATTTAACACATGAACCTGTGTTGTTTAATTCTATAGAAAGTATTGCTGATAGAGTTGCTGATTTGTTTTTACCCTGCGAAATCGGCAGCGCTTTAAACCCCCGCTGTCATTTCGAACGATAGTGAGAAATCTTTTGCGCGTGCCAAGCCTGCTGTAGAAGATTTCTCCTCGTTCCTCGTCGAAATGACAAAAACTTTATGGTAAAAGGCTACACGGAGTTTTTAGATGATACCGCTTCAACAGGCAACTGCACCTCCGGATAATATTTCTTAATGGATTTGATTAATCCGGTTAAATCTCCTTGCACATATTTGTAGCTGTCGCCTATTTTTATGTGGGAGTATTTTCTGTGTTTCAAATTTGTGGCTATAAATGGGTACAGCGCAGCGTCAATCAGCCTGATACGGCCTTTGCTCATCACCAGCAATATGTCGGCGGGGTTAGTGGCGAAGAAGGCATCCATCGGCTCTGTTTCCTTCTTTTTGGCGATAACGATATCTGCAGTCATGCCCATAAATAATGTGCCTGTATGTTCCCCCCAAATAGCAGCGGCAGTGCTGTTAAGCGATCGATACAATTCCATATCATGCAGCATTAAGTTTTTTTGCGCCAGGCGGATGTGATCCCAGATGTTCCATTTGCCTGTAAGGGTGGAATCGGTACCGAACAATATTTTTGTATCCAGCTTCAGTTCGCTTATCGGGGCCGTTTTGTTGAGCAGAAAATAATTAGACTCGGGGCACCAAACCAGCGCCTTAAATTGCCGGGCTTGTTCCGAGCGCATGGCAACACCGTGTATGGCTATGATGTCGCGTTTCAGCAGGTTCCATTTTAACAGGGTGTCTATTTCTTTTTTTGCTGCGCGATCGGTTCCTTCGCCTGAGTGGATCACTACCGGGAGCTTTCTTTTAAAAGGGTTATTCAATCGCAATCGCCAGTACTTATCGAAAGCTACAGAATGCAGATCGTGCTTGCGTTCATAAATATTAATGAGCTTATTTTTTATGCGTACGTTTTTACCGTGGTTAAGCACTGTTGTTACGCCGCCGAGCAGGTTTTTATACATCCCCCATTTTTCGCGCAGGGGCTGTGGAACTTTTAAAACCGCATTTATCTCCGTCTTATAATCAGCATGCAGGCGTTTGCCCCATTCGCTGTAATTTTTGTAGATTCCGGTGCCAAGTTGCGGGAACAAATTAAAATCAAGATGATCGTGCGAGTTGATCAATCCCGGGAAAACAATGGCATTTTCAAAAGTTAATCCGCTGTGGGTTTCCCCTGTCGGGGATGTCACGGCCATTATCTTTTCACCCTCAACGTTTATGTTCACGTTTTGGCCATTATCAGCCATTATGAGGTTATTAAGCCACATCGCCACGTTTTAAATGAATACCATATATTACGGGGAAACCCTTGTATTTATTGTACACCGCCAGCGCATTTTGTTTTTCATAATAGTGTTTCATTGTTTCATCTATTATCAGTTCTTCCTGTCCGATTAAATGAAACCCATATCGCTGCAAAATCTCGACCACAATAAAAACCGGGTGCACATAGTTTTTTACGGCGATGCTTTTATGCTCATGTTTAAAAGTCCGCTGCCCGCCATAGGCTAAAATACGGGGATGAAAATCGGTGATCAAGACTTCGGCCTCCGGCTTTAATATTCTGCTCCAGGCCTCCATAGCGGCATCAATATCTTCAATATGCGCAACGGTAAGTGTGGATACGATCATATCAAACGAAGCATCGGACACATCAGAGAAAAGATCATCGGTGATGCGCTGCACATTCGATTCGGGGAATTTTTCTTTCAGCTTATTCAGCATCCCGGCGGACACATCAAACCCTGTTAATTCCTTCGGTTTTCTGCATAGCAATTTGGACCAGTGCCTGCCCGACCCACAGCCGATATCGGCTACCAGCTTATTACTGATATCGGTATTCCGGAGCATATTACTGAATAGCTGCTCATCCAGATCGATCATCAGGTTGCCGGGCTGGTCGTCATAATTAGCCGACCAGATGTCATACGCCTCGGCACTTCCCTTTTCAATTACGTGAGATGGGATCACATGGCTTTTAATGTAGTTTTTTATGGCTGCTATCATGGTTAACGGGTTTATTATAATTACGCTAATCCTTTTGTTACGGTTGCCCAATACACACATTTATTTATGCCGGCAGGCAACCACCACAATTTTTGGAGCGTAATTACTACAGAAGAACGATTTAGAAGTGAAAAGGGAAATTAGTGTCGTGCTAGGAAACGTTTACTTCTGGTAAGGGGAAAGAGGCGGAAGGGATTTCTCATGATCCCTTCCCCACCTCTGTTTTTGATCGTTATAGTTAAGCGTATTGTATGAATAAAGTTTTGTTGTTTAACCCGAAAAGCGCCGAGAAGAAATACCGGATCCCGAACTCTATTTTAAACATCGCCGCCTCGGTTGATGGCAAATATGATTGGGCCATTATTGATGGTAACTGCGAACATGATCCCATACAAAAAATAGAATCGTACCTGAACACAGGCGAGTATAAATACCTGGGCTTTACCGTAATGCCCGGTCCGCAGTTAAGGCAGGCCATTATAGCGGCAAAAGCGATTAAGGAGAATTTCCCGCATACTAAAATGATTTGGGGAGGTTATTTTCCGTCGAACCATTCGGATTCTGTATTGTATTCGGGTTATGTTGACTTTATCATCAACGGCCCCGGCGACCATGCATTTCCTTTGCTAATTGATGCATTAGAAAACGATGAACCGTTTGAGTTCATCAAAAATCTGATCTATAAGGATAGTCGCGACGGCAAGATATTTAAGACAGCTAAAGAGGATCTCATCGACCAGGATTCATTGCCGCCATTGCCTTATGATAAGCTGAATAATTTTTACAACCTCACCAAGTTCCTGGGGAAAACCTATCTGGGTGAAAAGACGATGGCTTATCACTCCAGCATTGGCTGCCCCTTTACCTGCTCTTTTTGTGCCGTGGTGCCTATTTACGAGGCGAGATGGAAGGCAAAATCAGCCCAGAACGTTTATAAGGACGTAAAATATATCAAGGATAAATGGGGTGCGGATTCGATAGAATTTCATGATAATAACTTTTTTGTATCAGAGAAAAGGGCGGTAGAGTTTTCAAGGCTGATAGCGCCCGAAAACATGACCTGGTGGGGAATGGCGCGCATTGATACCATGAGTAAATTTAAAGATTCATCATTACAAGCCATTCGCGACGCAGGTTGCAAGTGTATATTTTTTGGCGCCGAAAGTGGTAACAATGCCATTTTAGAACAAATGGACAAAGGTGGCACACAAACCGGCGACCAGATCATTGAGTTTGCGGAGCGGCTAAAGAAATTCGACATTATACCTGAATATTCCTTTGTGCTGGGCACACCCGCGCCAACACCTGAGCAGGTACAGGCGCAGATAGATTTCGAGATAGATTTTATAAAACAGGTAAAGGCAGTGAACCCCAAAACGGAGATCATCATTTATACCTATAGCCCGGTGCCAACACCGGGATCTGAATTATATAAGCAGGTTTTGGAAAGCGGCTTTAAATTTCCGCAAACTTTGGAAGACTGGATCAGCCCAGCCTGGGAAAACTTTGATCTGCGCAAAAACCCGCTTACGCCATGGTTAACACCCGAAATGATTGATAAGATAAGAAATTTTGAAACGGTACTGAACGGCGTTTATCCAACGGTTACTGATATACGCATGAGCGACTTGAAACGGAAAACGATAAGGTTATTATCAGCTATCAGGTACCGGGCAAACTTGTATCAGTACCCTTATGAAATTAAGTTTTTGCAAAGGTTTTGGAAATACCGCCAGCCGGAGATACAGGGATTTTAAACCGAAAACCATTGAAAGCAACAGAAATAGATATGCAATATACCTCAACCAATGCCAAAACAGCATTTGAGGAACTGTATCTTAAGGTACGGAATAAAGAAGGCCGTTTATATACAGATGAAGAAGTTGCCTTGTTGCCTGATATTTACAGCATCCATCCCCATCATCATGAATGGAAGATGCGCAAGTGTTCGGCCAATCGCTTAGTAGCTTATCTGCAAAAGAAAAATAAGCCATTGAGCATATTGGAGATTGGGTGTGGCAATGGCTGGCTATCTGCCAAACTTGCTGGCTTAAAGGACACTTTAGTAACAGGTATTGATGCTAATTTACCCGAGATTGAGCAAGCCCACAGGGTGTTCATTGATACGAGCGTGCGCTTTATATATGGCAATTTTAATGCGGACACCTTCGGCAAACATTTAAAGTTTGATGTGATCGTGTTCGCGGCATCGTTTCAGTATTTTTCATCAGCTAAGGCCATTTTGCAGGAGGCTATGCAATTGCTGAACCCGGATGGTGAGGTGCATATACTGGATACGTACTTTTATACTACTGAGGAGGCCAAATCATCAGCCAGCAGAAGCAAGAATTATTACTCCAGTATGGGCGTTGCCGAAATGGCTTCGCATTATTTTCACCATAGCTTGGTTGGGTTGGAGGGCTTTAATTATAAGGTGTTATTCAACCCCAATAATATGATGAACCGGCTTACAAAGAAAGATGTTTTTTACTGGGTGATGATTAAATAAGTGAGGATGGGCAATCAATCGTTATATCATACTTTTAAGCGGTACCGCACCCTGCAAACGCACACAATAAGCGCCATGCCCATTGTGATATTGATGCCGCACAGCGCCTGCAATTGCCGTTGCGTAATGTGTGATATTTGGAAGGATAACAAAAACCTGAAACAGCTTACACCCGGTGATGTAAGCAAGCTGATGGTGTCACTTAAAAAACTGGACACGCGGAGAGTGCTGATGTCGGGCGGGGAAGCTTTGCTGAATAAGAACTTTTTTAAGTTGTGCGAGATATTGAAACGTGAAGACATAAAGATCACTTTATTGACTACCGGGCTATCCATAAAACAGCATGCAGATAACATTTTGCAATGGGTGGATGATGTGATCGTTTCCCTCGACGGGGATGAATTGCTGCATGATGCCATACGAAATATCCCCGGCGCGTTTGCCAAAATGAGGGAAGGTATTGAGCATATCCGTGCTATCAACCCCAATTACCAAATCACAGCACGCACGGTGATACACCGTTTAAATTTCAGAAACTGGCCTGCTATAATTAAAGCGGCGAAGCAGATGGGCATTAACCAGATCAGTTTTTTACCCGCTGATGTAAGCAGCCACGCCTTTAACCGCCAACAAGCCTGGGACGGGCAAAAACAATCGGAGATCTTGTTATCCGGTTATGAAATAACTGAACTGAATACTTTGATAGATGAAATATTGACCGACTGTAAAGACGATTTTGAGAGCGGTTTTATAGCTGAAAGCCCGGCTAAGTTTAAGGATATATATAATTACTACGCAGCTTTTTATGGTTTGAATGAATTCCCCTTTAAAAAATGCAATGCGCCTTGGGTGTCGGTAGTTATTGAGGCTGATGGCAGCGTTAAACCCTGCTTTTTTATGGATAGCATTGGCAATATTGCCGATACCGATTTGGCAAGCGCGTTGAACAGCAAAGAGGCTATCAGCTTCAGAAAATCGCTCGATACCAGCGGGCACCCTACCTGTGTAAAATGCGTTTGCTCGCTTAATTTATCACCCTTAACCAATGTTGCTTAAGCTATGGATAAATTGAATAACATACTTTTTAGCCATTCCTATTTTTTACGGTTCGATCCTAAACAATGGTCGCTGGGCCTGCCTTACGCGCCGCTAGGTACTTTATATGCCGCGGCGGTAATGCGTGGTAATGGCTATGACGTTTCGCTATGCGATACAATGTTTGCTAACGGACCGGAAACCGTATTGCCCTCCATCCAACAAACACAACCTGGCTTTTTTGTACTATTTGATGATGGTTTTAACTACCTCACCAAAATGTGCCTCACCAATATGCGCGAGGCGGCTTTTACCATGTGCAAAATGGCAAAAGCAAATGGCTGTACGGTGATTGTATCCAGCTCTGATTCAACCGACAGGTATGCACAGTATCTTAATGAAGGCGCAGATTTTGTGATCATCGGCGAAGCGGAGCAAACGTTATTGGAACTGGTAAATACATTAAAAAGTGGCGGCGATCATCAAAATATAAATGGTATCGCTTATTTAAAAGATGGGTCACCACATAAAACATTGGGCCGCCCGGTTTTAAAGGACCTGGATAGCCTGCCCCTGCCCGCCTGGGATTTAGTGGATATAAAACCTTATCGCGATAGCTGGATGAGGAACGCCGGTTATTTTTCGGTGAATATGAGCACTACGCGAGGCTGCCCGTTTAAGTGCAACTGGTGCGCCAAACCTATTTATGGTAACAGGTATAACTCACGCAGTCCGCAGCATGTGGTTACCGAGCTGCTGTTGTTAAAGCATTTATTTAACATGGACCACGTATGGTTTTGCGATGATATTTTTGGTTTGAAACCCGATTGGGCCATTGAGTTTGCACGATTGGTAGAAAAGGAAAACCTGCATTTTAGGTATAAGATCCAATCGCGCGCCGACCTGTTACTGGAAGAAGAAACCGTTCATGCTTTAGCCTCATCGGGTTGTGAAAACGCGTGGATAGGTGCTGAAAGTGGTTCGCAAAAAATATTGGATGCCATGGATAAAGGCATTACAGTAGAGCAGATCGGCATCGCTACCAATTTGATGAAAGCACAAGGCATTAAGCCATCATTCTTTATACAGTTTGGATATCCGGGTGAAATGAAAGAAGATATCGACCAGACAATTAAAATGATCAATTCGTTACTGCCCTATGAGATAGGTATCTCGATATCCTACCCATTACCCGGCACCAAATTCTACGAAAAAGTAAAAGCTGATCTGGTTAAAAAAACCAACTGGACGGATTCTGATGAGATGGCACTGATGTTCAGCAATACCTTCGCGCCAGCCTATTACAAGCAGCTGCATAAATACGTGCACCAAAATTACCATGCGCATCTGGCTAAATATAACCTGAAGCAATTTATCAATGATCCGCTGCGGTCGAATCTGGTATTATTAAAAAAAGCTGCATCCGTAGTGTACCATATCCCGGCTATGTTCATCGCCATGAAGAAATTGAAACAACTGGAAAAGATAGCATGATGGAAAGCATTGAATTACCTGTTAACGAAAAGATGGCTGCAAAGGCGTTTAGTCGCCAGGCACCGCTGTTTGATGATATATATGCCGGTAATACCATTATCAGCTATAAAAGGTGGCGGGTAAGGTCGCATGCGTTGAATCATTTACCAGAACAGGGTAGCATATTGGAGTTAAACTGTGGTACAGGCGAGGACGCGTTATTCTTTGTGCAGAATGGGTTTAAGGTGCACGGCACCGACCTATCAACTGGTATGCTGGAACAATTTGGTAAAAAAACATCCGGTTATAGTGATAGGGTGAGCTTTGAGCAATGCTCGTTTACCGAACTCGGCACATTGCAAAATAAAGGACCATATGATATGATATTCTCCAATTTCGGCGGCTTAAATTGTACCGGGGAGTTGGATAAAGTACTGGCATCGTTTAATGACTTACTAAAACCGGGTGGTGTAACTACGCTGGTTATTATATCTAAATTTTGTTTGTGGGAAACCCTGCTGGTTTTTAAGGGGAAGTTTAGAACTGCATTCAGGCGGTTCTTCAGTAGTAAAGGCAGAAAGGCCCGTGTGGAAGGTGAATATTTTAAGTGCTGGTATTATAACCCGGGATATGTAAAGGATAAATTGGGAGATAAGTTTGAGCTATTGGATATTGAGGGCCTTTGCACTATTGTACCGCCATCATATATTGAAAATTTCGCGGAGAAGCGTCCATTGCTTTATCGTTTTTTAGTGAAGCAGGAGAACAGGTTTAAGAGTAGCTGGCCGTGGAAGTTTTGGGGGGATTATTATGTTATATCGTTGAGGAAGAAGCTAATTTGAAGATATGTTTCTCCAGGTGTCATTGCGAGGAGGAACGACGTGGCAACCTCGTCGCGTTTATATGCGTGCGACGAGGTGGCCGCGCTATCGCTCGCAATGACATAATGGATTAGCATGGTTGATCTGCATAATTAGAGATTGCTTCATACCTCAGCATGACAAAGGGAAAAGGAAAAACATTTTTATATTTATTTAGCCAAGCTATGCTGATCTTCTTTTAACAAACCTTCCATTTTCAACCTGTAGCGGGACATTAAATTTGCTTGAAAATCTTCCGGATCGGGTTTGGCGAAGTGTTTGCCGGTTTTCATTACCATTACCTGGCCTTTTATGTTACGTTGTTTCGCAGCTGTTTTTTTGCTCCACCTTTTTGCTGTAATGTGCCATAAGCGGTCATCCAGCCAATTGCCGAAACGATTATCAAGCAAGCCCTCAATAAATCTCTTTAGTCTGCTTTTTGATACCGGCTTAGCGGTCGACAGGCGCATAATATTGTTGGGTAAAAACTGCCTGCTCCAGGCGTTGACTGCAAAAAAATCAACAAAAGCTATATCGCCCTGTAAGGGGATAAGGGTTACTACTTCGGTAGCGGTATAGATATTTTGTTCGGCGATCAGCAGGGTTTGTTCATCAATGTAATAATTCATGCAGAAATAGTGTTGCTTGCCTGCAATGTAAGCCAGCTTTTTAAGCGCATGCATTAATGTACGTGCTATCCATAATCGGTTTTTGGCAGTGATGATAAACAGATCGATATCAGACTCTTCATCAGCAAAGTTTTTGGACAAGGAACCTGATATGCCGATGCCGCGCACATAAGGAAATTTTATAAGCGCATTGCAAACCTTTTCGGCTGTTTGCATTAGTTCACCGGCTTTTTTGTTGCCTTTTATACGGCGCTGCACCAGGTAAACATCATCCTTTAAACTGTAAAATTTTTCAAAACGATAGATATGACGATCATTAACCAAGCTATTCAGGCTATGGTTAAAGACGTTCATATCACATTTTACCGGGAGGAATAAATAGATTTCGCCCCTGTTTAAAGGGTAGCTGAACAAATCGAAATAAGCCAGCGTTGCTATTATATTTTCCTCTATTGGCGACAAAATTTTGCTGTTTAATAATGCGTTGATCAATTTTTTACTGTATTAATTATCTGTAAACAACACGCTGTTATCCGGCAATTGGTTGCCCGGTTGCACATAAATAATTATCACGTAATTCACTGCTATTTACCACCTTACGTTGTGAAAAAGAAAATAAAAAGAAGCTAAAAAAGAAGCCATAGAAAAATACGCCTTTATCTACATCAAGCACATTTTCCGATATCGATACTATGGCTACCATCAGCATAAAACTGATGAATACCACATCCTTTTTGCGGATAGCGATCTTGAAACCGTATTGTAATACCAACAGGTAAATTGCCAGTCCCCATACCCCGGTCTTTAGCAAAAAACTGAGGTATTGGTTATGCGCGTTCAGCTTATTGATGTACGAGCTATAGAGTTTATGGTTAAAATAACTTTCGCCCAACAGCGCAAGCTCTGAGCCTGAACCATGGCCTAATATTGGTTTCGCTTTAATAAGCTGAACAGCGATTTGCCAGCGTGCCAACCTTGGATCGGGGTTTTGACCAGGATGAAACGCGGATAGATCGGTTTGCAGTTCGGTGATATACCGTTCACGGAAAGTATGGCTATTAAAGATAAACCCAATCAGTACCGCTGAAATAGAAATGGTAACCAGCATAAATCTAAACCGTTTGTGCCCGGTGAGCAGGTAATACGGCAACACCAGATTTATCATAATAAACAATATAGCCAATATCGACTTTGAGCCTAATTGCACAATCCCAGCTAATAATATAAGGCCGCAAAGGCCGCAAATTATTTTGAATGCAGGGTTTATTTTATCAGTCATTAACAGGTATAGCAAATACACCAGCGCTATTACCAATTGCATGGATAAATAGGTGGCGTGCATATCAATCGGTTCGGAAAAATTGTGGTTAGTGAACGCGTACGTAAATATGGATCTGAATGGCAAGCCGTAATGCTTTATGGTGATAAAAGCATTGGCATACAGGTATAAAATAGTAACTGTACTGGTAAAGGCAAATATTAGTAACAGTATCGGCCGGTATTTTTTCAGATCGACACTATTGAGGCAGAGCAGTAATGGTAATATTAGTATTACCACATTTCTGCCCCATTCATCAAAGGCCTGCTGTTGGTAAGGCGTGTAAATCGTTGCTATCGCCGATATAAAAAAAACAGCCTGTACCGCCAATATTCTTGCTGTAAATATGGGTTTTGCAGCATCCGTTTTAAACTGGATGATGGTGTGTACGCAAAAGCTTACTAATATGATATGGCTATAAAACCTATCAAACGGCAGACTAATCATCAGCAGTAAAATATGATAAAAGCTGATGCGATTGGAAAGACTATCGCTGCCCGGTAATAATTCTTTCATAGTTTAATTTCATGATGCTATTGCGCTTTGATACGCTTTAAAAGTTTGCAGGGCCGCCTGTTTCCAGGTGTATTTTTGCAGGATTCGCTGGCGCAGACGTTCATTTACCGGGGCTGTGCTTGCCTTTTCAACCGCAGCTAAAATGCTTTGCGGCGATTCGGGTTCGCAATAAAAGGCATCGTTCTCAAAATATTCACGCACATCGCCCCTATCGCTGATCACTATATTGCAACCCATCAGGGCGGCTTCAATTGAGCTTAGTCCGGTGGTTTCGAACCAGCTGGGCAGTACATGCACTTTGGCCCGGCGGTAATAATCAACTAGTTCTGATTGCGGCAGGTGACTAACAAAGCTTACATTATGCGCGGCTATAAGCTTGCACTCCTGGTAATAAGCTAATTGGTTGGGCGAATGATCGCCGATAATAATGAGTCTAAAGTGCGTATTATTAAGCGCCCTTATCAGGTTCAATTGATTTTTTATGCCCTCTATTCGCGCAGCACAGATCACCAGGTTTTCATCCTTTTGCGAAAGGCTGTTATAACGAAACAGTGCCTGGTCGGTACCATTTGGAACTACCATGTGTTTTACCCTGCAGGTATAGCCATGCACCACACGCTCATATTCGGAGTTTGAATTGGGTAATATCATAGCGGCCCGTCTTAGTATCTCGTTAATACTGTTACGCTGGCCCTTCCACGCGTACGACACGCTGGCCAGTTTATCGCCGCCTACCAGGCAGCGCGCCATGGTTTTGATGTATTCCGTTCCGTTGGTGGAGAACAGGCCAAGCAATTTACCCCAGCCTTTACGCTGATGCCTATCATATTCACTGTAATCGCACAATATGGTTGATACCACGTATGGCTTGCCCGACTTGCGACTATGATACAGAATATCCGCGGGCCTGGTTAAATTAAAAAAGTGCAGCAGGTCGTAATCGGCATAATTGATCTCCTCGTGCGAGAGGCGCACATCGGCTTTTATGCCCATATCAACCAAATGGCGTGCAGTTTGCACCGTTTGTATGGTATCGCCACCGTAAACAGTGTATAGTGTTGATCGTGTAATAAGCGCTACTTTCATCCCCTTGTTATTAATTGTTTTGCCGATGTTATTTTATGGAGCCATGTAAGCAGGCCCGCAGGCAGGTAACTGATGGTATACAGCAGGTAATTATCAAACCTGAACGGGTGTATGCTAATGGCTTTGGCCATGTGCTCGCGTGCTTTTTTAGGCTGATAGTTGTTTAATAAAAACTTTTTACCGCACAACGCATAGTATGCCCCATGCTTTACTTTGTGCGAATACTGCTCGCGGCACATCTGTTGCAGGCGCAGGCTGTCGCGCTCGGTAATTGTGCGCTTTTTAAGCGCGGTATATTTTATGCTGAGGAATTTACGTGGCCGCCATTTTTCATCAATGGTGACGGATTCCGGGTTTATCCTGATCTTGATCAGCGCTTCGGGCAGGTTGCAGGCGGGGTGATCCTTTAAAATATGGAGCCATAAAAAATGATCCTCAAACGTGTAGGCATATTCGTTATAACCCCCATAACTGAGCACGGTATCCTTTTTATACATCACACATGAATGGATGAGCGGGCAAACCGAATATTTAAGTTGCTGTAACTGGCTATTGCTATAACCGGCGGGTTCCTGGGTAAAAAGGTAGTGGCCTTCAACGTTAATATAATCGGCTCCCGAGCCTACTGCCTGGTACTCGGGATGGCGCTGCATAAAATCATATTGTACTTGCAGGCGGTTGGGGTAGCACACATCATCAGCATCAAAACGGGCTATATAATTTGCCCGGGCATGCTGCAACCCATTATTTAAAGCTGATGAAACACCAAGGTTTTGCTGGTGGATAACCACAATGCGCGAATCATTAAACCGGCTGATCACTTCCAGGGTTTGATCTGTTGAGCCATCGTTAACGATCAATAATTCAAAATCGGTAAACGACTGTGTTAGTACCGACTCAATGGCCTCGCCAATATAGTTACCGGCATTATAAGCGGGCATTAAAACTGTTATAGCCGGATTATTTATGCTCATGATATTGCAGGTTTAAGCTTGTTGTTTTCGCTGATGTTGAGGAATAGCATGAGTTCAAAAAATGGGATGATGGATAATTGCTCAAACCAGTAGTCGACAAAAAATACTGCTGCCATTAAAAACAGCAGCGGTATACCATAGGTAAGCTGTTGATATCGCGAAGCAAAAAATCCGAAGTAAAGTAAAACGAGTGCTAACAGACCCAACAAACCATACTCTGATGTTATCTGGTCGTACACAGAGAACGGACTGTTGGTTAATGAATGATAGCCTGCCCTCCGGCTGAAAAAGTTAAGGTAGAGGTCGAGGTGATTCACTAAAAAATCATGATAGATATAAATATATTTTGCCGGATAGCTACCCGAAAAGCCTAATCCAGATGCACGGAAAGCCAGTTTTGATGAAAAATTACCCATGCCTGCACCCATCCATATTTTACTTAAATGATGGTGCAAAAAGCTGAAGGTTTGTAAAAGCCCAAGTACCTTGCCTGGTGTTAACGAGTTATAATTATCGTTGCCGGATATAGGTAATACTTGTTTATGGGTATTTATAAAAGCTGCCAACGGTTCTTGTTCAACGGGCGTTGTAGTAAGGCTTTGGTAAGGTGCTGAATTAATATCAGCCTCGGGGATAACAAGACGACCATTTTTTGTAACGGGGATAGTTGTAGCAAATACAGGCTTTATTATTCTGTTTTTAGGTATAGATGCATTGCTTGCGCTATCGAGATAGGCCTGCGCTATTTGCTGTTTCCGTTCATCCTGACTTAGTACATGAGCTGTAACTGGCGTAATTAATGATTGTTGCTCAGGTTTCTCTCCTAAAAAAACGTATTTCGTGATATGGATAACATACATATTGTTTTCAGGTGAAACCTTAATGCCGAAAACAGCCAGCATAATCACACATGCAGCTATGATACTTTTCTGATCGCGTGTACTTTTGAAAACGAAGATGGCGGTCAGTATCAGCAATAAAATAATATTCATGAAATTGCTGCAGGTGAGCAGCATTACGGCCATACAAATCAGCACCATAAAGGGCTTTTTCTTATCGAGGAAATAAATAGCACCTATGGCATTTAATATGGCGTTGGTATTTGAGGTATCGAAAGTGATGCCTTTAATATAGTCGCCCGTGCCGATGAAATATTTTTGATAATCGCCCTGGTACTTATATGGGTTTATGGCGTGGATCTCATAAATAATACTGAGCAGGTTAAAGGCCGAGCATAAGGCATTGATCACAAAAAATATGATTATTGTACGGCTGATAACTTCCGTGTCGTTTTTTTCAACGGATAGTTTAACCTGGTGAACAGCAAGTATGCACGCTAACCAAAAACTAATGCCGGTTAACCAAACTATTATATATGAAAGATGGTACTGCCCGCCTACAAGAAAATTAATAGTGGCGATAACGATCATGAGCGGATAAAAGAGCGGCAGCCTTGAATTTTTAAGGCTGAATCCAAACCTAAAATCGAACTGTAACAGGTAAATGAGCGCGATGGCAGGGATCTTGATGGCCAGCTTTACATTCAGGAAAAGCAGCAGAAAAGCCAGCAGTTTCCAGTCCAGCAGTTTACGTAGTTTTTGCATGTAATTATGGCCTGTATCAATCAACATTTTAATGTTTTATTATACAGGGATTACGCTCCAAAAACGGCAATGGTTGCCTAAGCAACAGGCAATAGGCACATATATTTTATATATGGAAGAAGCTTTTCAGTTCGTTACGGTCGTTACGCTTTATTTGCATGCCTGCAAACAAGAGCACAATATAAATGAGGATGGAAAAAGCAATTTGGAGCATATAATTGATGGGTACCCGCCTGATGAAAAAACCACTGGCAACAGCACATAAGGTACAAATGAGCATGGTAAAAAAAATACCTTTTAACTCATCAACTTTGTTTTTTGCCAGGAAGAACAAGGTTTGCGAAAGGCTTGATATTAAATAGGCCAGCGCTGCCCCCGCATTACCATAAAGCGGGATCAGTATTAAATTAGCGCCTACATTTACGGTTAGTGTAATGATGAAGGAATGCAGTATCAGTTTTAATTGCCCTTTTGCGAAGAAAATTGTCCACAAAAAATTATTGAGGTACAAGGTGGGGATGCATAATGACAAAATAAAAACGGTAACCACATTTACCGAACCATATTTACCATGTGTAAGCATGTTAACTACCGGCTCCCAGCTCAGATTAAGGATGAGTACGGTAAAGGCTGCTATAATAAGCTCGGCACGGATCAGGAATTTAAGGTTCACGCTGCCCGGATCGGCACTATTAAAATAACGGGTAAAACGAGGGATCAGCAGCGGTGCTATAGCCAGCATGGGTAAGGTTGATATTTCAAAAATCTTGTAGGCAAAGCTGTATTCGGCAAGCTTAACATCCGATACCATAAAACCGATGAACAACCAATCGAACCGGGCCAGGGCCGAAGTGATCAGCACCACACCCAATTGCGGCATCGACTCTTTTAATAATGTTTGATAACCCGCTCTATCAAATGTTGCTTTTGTGCGATAGCTTGTATTACGGTAAAAAAGATACAATGTATAAATGAGCTCCAAGGCGTCGCCGCTTACAAAGGTGATAATGATGCTATATATACTGAGCGAATGAAGCAACATCAACGCCAGCAAAGCAAAAGCACGAATACAGTTTGAAACCACCGACATACGTGCCAGCAGCCTGAATTTTTCCAACCCGCTGCATACCTGTTTAAAAGGCATCGAGAAAAATATGAATAGCTTCCCAGCACCTATCCATAAAATAAGGTTGTACGTGGGCGATGTTTTGAATACTATATATCCCAGCAGTAACAGACCATAAAATATCAACCCGGTTAGCAGTACGTGGCCGATATATAGCCGTATTACATGGGGCACATCATCGCCCTGGGCCACTTTTTTTACTGTTAACTGATCGATACCAAAAGAAAGAATGTTGAATACCGATAGCAATACTGCCAGCGCCAGGTTAATTTGCCCGAAGGAAGATTTTTCCAGCCCGATGGATAAAATATAGAACATTACCGCACCAAAAAACTGGTTAATAACCAACTGTATGGTATTAGCCGATAAGTTTTGCAGTGCGCGTATCTTCATTTAGTGCAGGTGGTTCTGGTATTCTACCAACAGGTTTTCACTGGCATAATAGTTATTTTCCTTTTGTTCTGTTTCCTGTTTAAGGTACTGGTATTTTGCCCTGGTATATTGTGCCATAATAGTGGCAATCAGCCATCCGCGCTTACCGTCCAATATCCCCAGCAAAAAAATATAATCTTTCAGAAAGTGGAACAATGGAGCAAGATACAATTTAATGGCAGTAGATTTTTTGCCTTCGCGTAAATAGTTGCGGGCATTAAGGCGCGCATAGTACATTGTTTTTGCCCGGTATTGTTCCGGGCTTTTGCCTGAGTAATGATGTACCAGGCCGGGCAGTTTTTTAATAATAGCGTCGGCAGGCTTTATCAGGTTTTCATGTACCAATGGCTCACTCCAGCCGGTATAGTTGCGGTTAAATAAGCGGATACGATGATCGCGCCCCCAGGTACCAAAGCGTACCTGTTTCACACCAAAATAAGCACGAAAACGAATATCGTAAATAATATTATCAGCTTCGTACTGTAGGTTTTGGATGGTTGTAATCAGTTCATTATCAGGGATCTCATCCGCATCAAGGCTAAGGATCCAGTTGTGCCGGGCAAGTTCAGCACCATGGTTTTTATTGGTACCGTAACCATACCACTTTTCCTGGTAAACACGGCAACCGTAATTAAGGGCTATGTCTGTAGTTTCATCCGTACTGCCATTATCCATTACAATTACATCATCGGTAATGCGCTTTGCAGCGGCCACGCACCGGCCTATTGTGGCGGCCTCATTCTTGGTAATTATCACAACCGAAACAGTCATTTCCTCAGCTATTAATGCAGGCGATATTCAACGGGCCTGTATTAATATATCGGTGGCGGAATGAGAAAGGTTGCCTGAGGAACCAGGATGCATTAGATTTTAATGATTTTCAGGATATTTTCCCAGCTGGAAGCTGTGGCAATGCACACCACGAGCGGGACGCTCGCGGCAGCAGTTAGATAGCCATATTTATAAGCCAATTAAGACCAATCTCAAATAGCTAATAACCTGATCGATATCATGCTTTAGAACTTACTTTTGGGCCATGCATAAAGAACATCATGTAAATAGTTCGGAAACTATAAGGGATATAGTTATCGGTATGTCTGACGGGTTAACCGTACCATTTGCACTTGCCGCCGGATTGAGCGGAGCGGTAAACGCTTCGGGAATTGTGGTAACTGCCGGTTTGGCCGAAATAGTTGCGGGCTCAATTGCCATGGGGCTCGGCGGTTTTTTAGCGGGGCGTACTGATGAGGACCATTACAACTCGGAACTTAAACGGGAATATGAGGAAGTTGAACGTGTACCGCAACAGGAAAAACAGGAAGTAATGGAAGTATTTGCTGACTTTGGGTTATCCCTGCAATTACAGCAGGAAATAGCTGATGAGCTGGAAAAGGACAAGGATAAATGGGTTGATTTTATGATGAAATATGAACTCGGCCTTGATAAACCCGACCCCAACCGTGCCACACGGAGCGCTGTTACCATTGGCATATCCTATATTATTGGCGGTATAATACCGCTATCGCCCTATTTTTTTATACATGATACGCAACAGGCGCTGCTTTTCTCATGCGGTATTACTTTGCTGGCCTTATTTATATTCGGGTACTTTAAAAGTAAGTTAACGGGGCAATCGCCTGTTAGTGGAGGTGTAAAGGTTGTGGTAATAGGCGCTTTGGCAGCAGGCGCGGCTTTTATATTGGCCAGGCTGATCAATAGCCATTGATAAGGCACAGCATCTATTCTTCCCAATGGCAAGAATTTCCTTGTTAGGTTTGATTTTTAAGCCATAATTATTGGCAGGATTATTTATGTTTGGGTTTTGTTTTATTTCAACCAAAAGCAAACCTTATGAGTCAGGTTATTACTTCAGGAAATTCGGCCAGGCGTATCTTGGTAGCCAGTTTAATCGGCACCACCATTGAGTTCTTTGATTTTTACATATATGCCACCGCGGCAGTACTTGTTTTTCCAAAACTATTCTTCCCTTCGGCTGATCCTACTTCGGCTACATTGCAATCATTAGCCACATTTGCACTGGCATTTTTTGCACGGCCATTAGGCGCGGCTCTGTTCGGGCATTTTGGCGACCGTAAGGGCCGTAAAGCTACCTTGGTTGCGGCTTTAATGACCATGGGGCCATCAACCGTAGCTATTGGCTTGTTACCCGGTTATGCATCAATAGGTATTGCAGCACCAATATTGCTGGCGTTGTTCCGTTTTGGGCAGGGTTTGGGCCTTGGCGGCGAATGGGGTGGCGCGGTATTATTAGCTACCGAAAACGCGCCCGAAGGTAAAAAAGCATGGTACGGTATGTTTCCGCAATTAGGTGCGCCAATCGGGTTCCTGATCTCCAGCGGTACCTTCCTGATATTGAGTAAAACCATGACAGACCAGCAATTTTTAAGTTATGGCTGGCGCATACCATTTATTGCCAGCGCCATTTTAGTTTGGGTTGGCTTATATGTTCGCTTAAAAATCACTGAAACGCCCGACTTTTTAAAGGTAGTGGAGAAAAACGAACGTGTGAGCATTCCATTTACTGAAGTATTTACCAAACATACCAAAGCCATTGTTTTAGGTACTATCGCTACTATTACCACCTTCCTGCTGTTTTATTTAATGACGGTATTTACCCTAAGTTGGGGCACAACGGCATTGCACTATACAAAATCGAACTTTTTAATTGCGCAGATGATCTCCATGCTGTTCTTTGGTTTGGGGATTCCATTATCAGCCGTAATGGCTGACAAGTATGGTCGTGGTAAAATACTCATCATTGCTACCATCGGCATTTTTATATTCGGCTTATTTTTCGCGCCATTGTTCAGCACCGGCAATTTGGGGATAACCATCCTGTTCCAGATCATCGGTATGTTTTTAATGGGCTTAACCTATGGACCTATCGGCACCGCCCTTTCAGAAATCTTCCCGGCATCTGTGCGTTATACCGGCGCATCATTAGCATTTACCCTGGCGGGGATCTTAGGCGCATCGTTAACACCTTTTTTAGCCACTACGCTGGCAACAAAATATGGGCTTCCTTATGTAGGTTACTACCTATCGGTAGCTGCGGCAATAAGTTTGATCGCTTTATTTGCTGCTAATTCATCTATGAGGGATAATGCAAAGAAGTAGTTGCTGAAAGTTACAAACTTTCAGGATTAGGTGGCTTCAGTTGCAAACTGAAGCCAGTGGGTTATAAACTGAAGCCAGTGGGGGGGGCCATCATGCAATGGACTAAGGAGTTGCTTTGTGTTGTTTTCCTTATTTTGATCGCAGAGCAATAGCATGAATAATTACCGGGGCACTTTTAAGTTCATATTTCAATTCATGGTAATTGCCGGAGGGGTTATAAAAAGCTCCTTTTCCCGGGATTTGCAAAATGGTTGCCATGGTAAGCGGGGCTATCGTAAGATCGCCTGCATACTCTGGGGAAACCATTAGCTGTCTTACGATGAACACACTGTACTTCCAGCCGTTCACATTTTCGGTTGCCCAGGGGGTATTCTGTCCATTAGGGTTAGCAACAATATAATTACGGAAGCCTTTCAGTGCGTGGGCTTTGTCCAACTTACTACTCAGCAAGCCAACACGGGTATATAACTTGTAAGTTACCTTTATCTGTTCGCCTACACAGGCATGTGTTTTATTAGTCTCAGCTTTTATAAATATTTGTTCCGACAGGGTTTTGGCATCTTCCGGGGCGGATTGTGAAGTATCTTCAGCAGAAAAAGGGCCAGGTATCTTAAATTGTTGTTGCTGGCCTGCCGGGAATTGGCCTTTTACATTAATTTTAAGTGAGTTTGAGAAAACATTTTGAGCGTTTACCAATACTGTAGCACTAACATCAAATGTACCTTCCTTTTTAGCAATAAGAATACAGCTATACGTTGTATTAAATGTAGTATCACCATTATTTACCATTTGATTAATTGACGTGTTAGGCCCGTCTAACACCTGGAAAGCGCTCAAATCCGGCGAAGTAAACTGTTCAGAGTTAGCATTTATAGAGAAATTCACCTCAAATCGCTCACCTACACTAACGCTAGTTTTACTCACCGTGGCCTTAAATTTTATCTGAGCAAAAAGTAAGGGCGCCCACAAAATTAAGGGTACCAATATGCCGAACGCTTTTTTCATTACCCTTCAATCTTAGCAAGCTTATGAAGCTTTATCGATACTATAAAGCGGGCAACAATCTAATTTGCTGGTCGGGAGTAGATATGATAAAGTTCTCTGTAAAGGTAACAATATGACTGAAAAAATGAGTTTCTAAAACATTAAATAGTAACGCGAAAAAAGCAATGGATTTCTAATCCCTGTGTTTTCCTAATAAATCAGACCACTATCTTCTGAACCAGACCTACAATGTTACCCTTGCATCATAAGTAAATCCACAAATTTTATTTAGCTATAAACGATTTGTGAATTAAAACAGCTTGCTATGCGAATTAATCAATGATCGAATTATGATTATCCCATGAATTGTCCTATAACTACCACCAATGGTGCATTGCGGTATAAAAGTTGAGTATGTTTATTTGCATTGCATTTTATGAGTGATCATAACTATGCATTAAACATTTATTAATCAATTTACCATGCGAATAGTTACCCTTGAAGAACATATTTCATTTCCGGAAATGGCGAATAAAATACCTAAAGATGCTTTGGGTGGATTTGGCCAGTCGGCAGTTATGCAGCGGTTAGCTCCAAAGTTGGCCGATATTACCGGTGAGCGTTTAAAATCAATGGATGATAACGGAATTACGGTGCAGGTTCTGTCTGTAGATAGCTCGGGCGCTAACCTGTTAAGTGCGGGTGAGGGTCCTGCTTTTGCCACACAATATAATGACCTGATTGCCGAAAGGATCGCTGGTTTTGAGGATCGGTTCACTGCATTTGCCCACCTGCCGATGACGGCTCCCCTTGCCGCCGCCGATGAATTGGAACGCGCGGTAAAAGAACACCATTTTCGCGGTGTCATGATCCGGGGGCTAACACAGGATAAGTTTTTAGATCAACCCGAATTTGCACCCATATTTGAACGGGCCGAAAAGCTGGATGTGCCTATTTATCTGCACCCCGGCCTGCCGCCAAAAGGAATAGCCGATATTTACTATAGCGGATTGCCCAATTATACAGGCATGGCAGAAGCTTTAGCCTGCTATGGCTGGGGATGGCATTCAGAAACCGCGCTGCATGTTTTACGCTTACTATTTTCAGGTGTTTTTGATCAATATCCCAAATTAAAATTAGTTATCGGCCATATGGGAGAAATGCTGCCGATGATGATGGCACGATCGGAAAAAGCATTTAAACCCGGGAACGGGGGTGCCAATCAGCGTACGCTTACCGATACTTTCCGGGAGCAGGTTCACATCACCACCAGCGGCTTTTTTACCCAGCCGCCATTAAAAATTGCTTTAGATACTTTTGGTATTGATAATATCATGTTTTCTGTCGACTATCCGTTCAGCACAAACGAAATGGGTATTGAATTTTTAAATGCGATTGAGCTCCCTGATGAGCAAATAGCAAAAATTGCCCATGGCAATGCGGATAAGCTATTGAATTTAAAGGCATAGAGGCTTTTTTGTAACGATAAGGCAATCCTATAAAGCAGGTATAAGGATTTTATTAACCATTATTAACATTTTGTTATTGCTTAAATAACCTCACCGCAAATTCAAAGGTTTTACTTTGCGGCTATGATTTTCAGCGCGAATAACAAAACACCTCAACATTATACACCCTACTACCCTGTATTTATTTTATGAAAACCCTTTTTGCATTAGCATTATCTATTTGCACATTACACAGCTACGCCCAAACTGCAACCTTACCCAAGAGCAAACATAAATTTATAGTGATTGCTCACCGCGGGCAGCATACCGAAGTGCCGGAGAACACCATCGAATCTTTTGAAGAAGCCATAAAAACCACCGTGGATTATGTGGAGATAGACCTCCGCACCACCAAAGACAGCGTACTGGTTATTATGCACGATGCCACTGTTAACCGCATGACCAACGGCACCGGAAAAATAAGCGACCTTACCTATGCCGAGATACAAAAGCTACATGTTACTGATAAAACAAACCCAACAGGTAAAACATACCCGGTACCTACATTTGCCGAGGTGCTGAAAACCTGCAAGAACAGGATTAATATTTATCTTGATTTTAAAGATGCCAGCGTTGCACAGTCTTACCAGATGATAAAAAAGTATGGCATGGAAAAACAAGTAATAGTTTATATAAACGAACCACATCAATACACCGAATGGAAAGCGCTTGTACCCGAAATGCCTTTGATGTTAAGCTTACCCGGTAATGTAAAAACGGTAGATGAACTAAACAAATTTCTATCAAAAACACCAATTGCTTTGTTAGATGGCGATTACAGCGACTACACTCCAACTACCCTAAAAGCGGCAGCAGATGCAGGCGTAACCGCATGGCCCGATATTCAAAGCCCCGATGAAGCTAAAAACTGGGACAAAGCATTTGCTATTGGGTTTAAAGGATTACAAACGGATCATCCTGGAGCTTTGATAGATTATTTGGAGAAGAAGGGGTTGAGGTAGATTATAAAACAACAAAGCCCTGATGTGATAAACATCAGAGCTTTGTACCCAGAGCCAGTCGAGCCGGCTAATATGTTTTCCTAAATGGATTCGAACCACTATCTTCTGAACCAGAATCAGACATGTTACCCTTGCACCATAGGAAAATCTGGCTGCCTTGGCAGGCTTGCTGGTGCAAATATCCTAAAACCTATCAATTTAAAAAAATAATACTTTAAATACTTGGTAAGGGCATTGTTGAGTTTTAGCAAATTTTAACAGATGGCATAAAGCTATTTTCAATAAAACATCGTTACTTTATTCAGGAATTAACATCCTCAACATAAAATGATGAAATTAAAACTGCCTTTAATCGCCTGCCTGCTTATTGTACTATCGGCATGCAGCACTATTAAAAAAGATGAGCACAGCAGCGTGGTTGATGCCAGGATAAACAATATTGTTTGGGATGTGGTATCATTTAATGGCAAAACACTTAATGTAAGGAATTACGGGAATGGCCTGCCATCTATCACATTTGAAATGCAGGACAACAAAATAAACGGCAGTGATGGCTGTAATACCTTTATGGGTGTAGCCAGTTATAAAGGCAATAATATTACTGCCGGGCCAATAGCTACCACCCAAATGGCCTGCCCGGGAAATACGATCTCGGCTGATTTTTACGAAGCCTTAGCCTCGAAACACCTAAGCTGGGCCTTAACTGGTGATGGCACACTGCGCTTGCTGGTAAATGACGCGGAAGTGATGGCGCTGAAGGAAAGACAATAGTTTTCAGTTGGCAGCAGTGTGCAGTTGGCACTTTGCTCTCATGTAAATTGCAAACTGCTAACTGCCCACTGAAAACTGCACAGCGGCAACTACGCCACTGTTATCTCATTAGCCAAATACACATCCTGTACTGCCCTGATGATCTTTACGCCTTCATCAAACGGGCGCTGGAAGGCTTTACGGCCCATTATTAAGCCTGAACCGCCTGCTCTTTTATTAATTATCGCATTTTTAACGGTTTCGGCAAAGTCGCTCGCTCCGGCTGATTCACCGCCTGAGTTGATCAGTCCGGCACGGCCCATATAGCAGTTGGCTACCTGGTATCGGCACAGGTCGATTGGGTGATCGGTACTTAGCTTACTGTACATTAATGGATCAGTTTTGCCGAAACCTATTTTAGTAAAGCCACCGTTTACATCAGGCAGCTTTTGTTTGATGATATCAGCCTGAATGGTTACGCCTAAGTGGTTGGCCTGGCCTGTTATATCAGCCGAGGTTTCGTAGTTAATACCATCCTTTTTAAAAGCATTGTTACGGGTATAGCACCATAATACGGTAGCCAGGCCCAGTTCATGCGCGCGCTCAAAGGCTTTAGCTACTTCTATGATCTGCCTGTCTGATTCCTCTGATCCAAAGTAGATGGTAGCACCTACTGCGGCTGCACCCAGATTCCACGCATCATCAACCGAACCAAACATGATCTGGTTATATTTGGTTGGGAAGGTTAACAACTCGTTATGGTTGATCTTTACAATGAAAGGTATTTTATGGGCATACTTACGGGCCACCATAGCCAGGTTACCAAAGGTAGTGGCAACGGCATTACATTCAGCCTCGATAGCCAGTTTCAGGATGTTCTCCGGATCGAAATACAATGGATTTTTAGCAAACGACGCGCCTGCTGTATGCTCGATCCCCTGGTCAACAGGCAAGATAGACATATAACCCGTGCCAGCCAAACGGCCGTGATTATGTATGGCAGCTAAATTACGGATCACCTGCGGGTTGCGGTTGCTATCCAAAAAAATCTTGTCAATAAAATCAGGTGACGGAAGATGTAATGTTTCCTTTGGAAAAGTTTCACTTTTGTGGTTCAGCAAACTGTCGGCATCCTTACCAAGCAGCTCCAGTATTTCGTTATAGGCCATAAGTAAATTTAGTTGAATTTATAACATAAAGTTCGGTTTATTGTTGTTAAAATTCTGTCTAAATTATGTAACGTTATTATTTCTTTGCGGGAGGGTAAAGCCCTTAAAAAGTATTGCTAATTTAGCGCGCTCAACAGCCTCAGTATCTATATGTCGGTATTAGTATTTACGCTTATTATACTTATTGGTTCATACTTTGCCGGCCTGCTGGGTTCATTAACGGGGCTTGGGGGTGGTTTCGTAATTATCCCATTGCTTACCCTGTTACTGCATGTTGATATTCATTATGCTATCGGCGCTTCGCTGGTATCGGTTATAGCTACATCATCAGGCTCGGCGGCAGCTTATGTGCGCGAGGGCATTACTAATATACGGCTGGGCATGTTCCTGGAGATAGCCACCACCGCAGGCGCCATGACGGGGGCCATCCTGGCGGTATATATCCCCACACATTACATCGCTATTTTATTGGGCGTTATCCTCATCTTTTCGGCTGTAATGTCGCTCAGAAAAAAATCAGAGCAAATAGTAAAACATAAAAGCCAGTGGGCCGAAAAACTGAAGCTGAACAGCAGCTACCCCACCGCGCAAGGCACTGTTAATTATAGCGTTACCAAAGTAGGCGGCGGTTTTGTGATGATGCTGTTTGCAGGCGTTCTATCTGGTTTACTGGGCGTTGGCTCAGGTGCTTTAAAGGTACTGGCTATGGATACTATTATGCGCATCCCATTTAAGGTATCAACCACCACCAGCAATTTTATGATAGGGGTTACCGCCGCGGCAAGCGCGGTGGTTTATTTACAGCGTGGATATATCGATCCGGGTATCTCAATGCCGGTAGTTATCGGTGTACTGTTGGGCGCTTTAAGCGGGTCGAAAATATTGGTACACACACAATCATCGGGCTGGCTGCGCTGGGTATTTGCCATTGTGGTTGCTTTTTTAGCTTCACAGATGATCTATAACGGAATAATCGGGAAAATATAACATGGCACAGAAGATCAGTTTTAAAGATACAGACATGCAGGCGGTTATAGGCTGGGTGCTGCGCATAGGCGTAATTGTATCTATAAGTATCGTATTCTTCGGTGGTATTATTTTCCTTTACAGGCATGGCCAGGAGGTTGTTGACCACCGCAAGTTTACCGGCATACCCGATTTTATACAGAGCTTTAAGGGCATTATACACGGAATATTTACCTTCAGAGGGCAGGCTATTATACAGTTTGGCATCATCCTGCTCATTGCTACACCTATACTGCGGGTTATATTTTCAACCATAGGCTTTGTACTCGAGAAGGATAAACTTTACATATTCATTAGCCTGCTGGTACTGCTTATAATATTCGCAAGTATGCTAAGCGGGCATGCCGGTTAACATTTTTAAAAACAATTTACCGTGTTTGCGCTGTTATAACTATAATGCAGAGGCATCCGGTACATTCATCAGTTTTAGAAAGCGTGGGCTATGATGCTGGCACTAAAATTCTTGAACTTGAGTTTAGGGAAGGCGGCGTATGGGATTATTTCGACTTTCCAAAGCTAACTTATCACAGGTTTATTAAAGCAGAATCGCTGGGTAAGTTTTTTGTAAAGCGAATAAAAGGCAAATATCCCGAGATAAGAATTAAGTGAACTTAGTTCTCGTTTGAGCTTCCGCCCAATCTCTTCTGATCATCAGCATTACCCCCTGCATGTCGCGATTGGCTTTTAACCGTTTGCTTGCCAAACCTATATGTAAAGGTCAGCATCAAAAACCTGCTGCCTACTTTTTCCCTTCCTGTGAGATCCAGATTTTCATAATTAGAGGTATATTGGTATTTATCGCTATTAAAAATATCGGTAAGCATCAATTTTATACTCCCGTTGTTATGCAGTACCGATTGGCTTAAACCCGCCCTCATAGCAAACTGGGCCTGGTACTGTTTAATGCCGTAATAGGTTGGCGAAGAATAAAATCCATATATCTCTGCTTTCAGTCCCTTGTTTATGGTGAAGCTTTGGTTCAGCTGCAGGTTCAGCTCATAGGTTGATTTGCGGGCGCTATCCTGATTATAGATGTATTTTGCATACCCGGCCTCAAGGTCTATATTAATATTCCACCATTTAGTAATATCAACGGGTACGGTAAATTCAGTTTCGTATTCGTACCGTGTACCAATATTATTTATGGTAGATATATATACTTTGGTCGAGTCGTTTTGCTCAAATACAGGGGCAAACATATCCTGGGTTACTGTTAAGCGCAGCTCAACCTTATATTTTTCTTTATACAGATCTGAAATTGAATAAACATTATGGTACTCCGGCTTTAAGAACGGATTACCGGTACTATATGAATATTGGCCGATAAAGCCCACAAAAGGGTTTAAATCCTGGTAATTAGGGCGCGTTATACGGCGGTCGTAACCAATTGAAACCTGGTTGTTAGTATCCACGGCCTGTGTCCAGTTTACATTGGGGAAAAGATCAAAATAACTACGGGCTACCGTTTTATCCGGGTGATAGGATTTACCGTACGAGTTGGTTTGCTCAGCACGAAGGCCAAGTGTTAAATCGCTCTTCCCAAATTTATCATTATAACTGGCATAAGCAGCGTTGATGCGTTCCTTGTATATAAAATGATCTGTTAATGAAGGTATAGCTAAAAAATTGGTGGTATCGGCACCCTGATCAAAATTTATAATATTATCACTGTTTACCTGGTTGTTTTTCACACCAGCACTTAATGAGCTATTTTTACTTAATTGCTGACTAAAATCGATCCGTTCAGAACGTATATTAATGGATGATGGTGAGTTATCCGTATAAAACACCGGGGCACGATAGGATGTACCATCTGTAAGGTAAAAATAATTCTTAATCAGTTCAAAAGAACTCCGGTCGTAGGTAGAGTAATCAAAATCGGCTGTTAGCGATGTGCCATTATTTTTGCCGAATGTGCCTTTATAATTTACGTTATAATTGAGGTTGGTAATGTCCCTGTCTACATGCGATTGCGTGGTGAGTAAGGAATCCAGCGACCCATTATTTCTGATATAGGTATCACTAAACTTATCTATACCGGCACTGCTATGGTAGCCATAAAACAAAATGCCTACGGTTTGTTTTGAATCGATTGTGTAATCAACACCGGCATTATAATTATTTGTTTTTGTATACGATGTGCTATTATAATCCACATCGATATTGGTGAGCTGGTTATCGTCATAAATATTGCGGTCAATATCCAACAAACGCGGCAGCTTGTTATCGGCAAAGCTGTAATTGCCAAAAAAGTTAAACTTATCAGTGCGGTAATTCATATTAATACCGCTGTTGAACTTGTAATCCTGCCCGTATGAGGCATTTTCAACAATACTTGCCCTAAAGCCCAGGTCTTTACTTTTTTTCAGGATGATGTTGATCACCCCGCCGCCACCCGAGGCATCATATTTTGCCGATGGATTGGCGATCAGCTCTACCTGGCTAATCATGTTGCTCTGGTAGCTTTTCAGCAGGTCGGCCAGCTGGTCATCGGTAAGGTTACCTACCGGTTTGCCGTTAATGGCTATTAAAGCCTTTTGCCCTCCTTTAAATAAAATACTATTATCCCTAACCCGCACACCGGGCGCGGTGGTTAATATATCTAAAACAGAGTTGCCTGCCGATAGTATGCTCCTATCCACATTCAGCACCGTTTTATCGGGCATTACCTGTATATAATCTTTTTTAGCGGTGATGGTTACTTCGCCAAGCTGTTGGTTTTCGGGTGATAAAATAACTTCGCCAATATCTATTTTTTTGCCTGCAACAGCGCGATATTGTTGGCTATGATACTTATTATAACCTATTTTACGGATGGATATGAGGTATAACCCCGATACAATATGATCAAACTGGAAGACACCAGCTTGGCTTGACGCGGTTGTTTTAACTACAGATGAGTCGGGAAGGCTCAGTAGTGTTACAGTTGCATCTTCGGCAGGTACGTACTTTTCTGTCAGTATCTTACCTGTAAATAATGAGGTGGCAGTTTGCGCGTACGAACAGCTATATATGCCTAGCAGTACTGCCGACAATAAGCATCCGAAAAAAAACTTCATCAAGCGTTATGTGAAAATTTACTATATGTTTGCTTTGATTTATTGGTAATTTAAACGCAAAATTAGCCGTAAAGGTTGTATAGCATCATTTTAGTGTTAAATAAAAGTAAACACAAATTTAGTATACAGCTTATATTATTTAAACTATAATCAAAAAAAGAATCAGTTTTACTGACTAAATGAGTATGAAAAAAGTTGTTTTTATTTTCCTTACCTTATTTTTTACAGCCAGCGTTTTTGCACAGGCCGCCCCTGCCGCTTATGAAGTTGTGCTGAATAAATTTGTGAAATTTTATAACGCCGGTGAGGCCGACAGTGTGTTTATGATGTTCAGCCCGGAAATGAAAGCCGCTGAACCATTGGATAAGTTTACCTCAACAACAGCCCAGTTAAAGGACCAGCTGGGCAGCCTCGACCAAACAACTTTTGCAAAATACGACCAACCAATAGCTGCTTATAGAGCTAAATTTAAGAACAGCATTTTTATGCTGAACCTGGCACTAAACAACGACGGGAAAATAACCGGCCTATTTTTAAAACCACAGGATGAACTGGTAGCTGCTAAAACAGCGGTTGATCCATCGGTAACAGAATCTACTGTTGCAGTAAAAACTTTGGCGGGCTCAATTGCGGGTACTTTAACCATGCCTAATGCTGCAACGGGTAAAGTCCCCGTAGTATTAATTATATCAGGCGCAGGTGTAACTGATCGCGATGGTAATTGCAAAAACCCACTTATCACATCCAACACTTACCAGTTATTGGCCTATGCTTTGGGCAAGGCGGGCATAGCTTCATTACGTTACGATAAACGCATGGTTGGGCAAAGCGTAAGCGCTGATAAAGAAAGTCAGATGCGTTTTGAGGATTATGTTGATGATGCTACAGCCCTCATCAATATGCTGAATGATGATGGCCGCTTTTCGAAAATAATTATAGCCGGGCATGGCCAGGGTGCATTGGTGGGCATGATGTCGGTACCGGATGAACCGATAAAAGGATTTATATCACTTGAAGGCGCAGGCGACGCGGCTGATAAGGTATTAACCGAGCAAATGAAATCGCAGCCATCATACCTGGGCGATGAATTTAAAAACATGCTCGATACCTTGCGCAAAGGCAAAATGACTGATAATATCGATCCTGCTTTATACTATGTTGCAAGGCCAACCATACAGATGTTCCTGATGTCGTGGTGCAGATACGATCCGCAACGCGAAATAAAGAAAGTTAAGATGCCAATGCTGATTATACAGGGCACCACCGACCTGCTGTACCCGGTTACGCAGGGCCTGAAATTAAAATCAGCTAAATCAAATGCCACCTATAGCATTATAAGAGGAATGAATTATGTTTTGAAGGATGCCCCGGCGGACAGGGAGCCTAATATAGCTACCTATCAAAAACCAGACCTGCCGCTTAACAAGGAAATGGTTACCGATGTGGTAGATTTTATTAATGGATTAAAATAGAAATGAAACAAAATACCAGGTCAGACTATTCTGATCTGGTATTTTGATAAAAGCCCTGCAAGGCCATCAGCCGAAAAAGCAGCCTTTTTAATATTGTTTATTTCAGGGTCGATGCTGTAATGTAGCGCAGTTACAAAATTAACCGATGTAAGATCCGTACGGTTAAAAACAGCTCCCGACAAGTCCGACTGATCAAATACACTTCCCGATAAATTGGCCTGGCTAAAAGTTGTTTCCTTTAACGAGCATTTGGTAAACCTGGTGCTCACCATCTTGCGGCCCATAAATGAGGCATAATCCAGTATACAGCCATCAAACTTTACGCTGAAAAGCATGGTTTGGCATTCGCTGAAATTAACCCCTAGTATTTTACAGTTATTGAATACGGCATTGTTCAGCGCGGCTCCGTTCAGCTTCATCAGCGATAAATTACAACTCTCAAAAATGCAGTCGATAAATTTATTGTGCGAAAAATCGCTGTTGGTAAAATCGCAGCGCTTAAACGTGCAGCTTTGAAACTCCTGCCCCTTTACAATCTTCTCGGTATAAATAATACTGTCGAAGGTTTTATCATCATGTAGTTCCATTTATTTCCAGGCGCCTAATAATCTTCTTATCGCTATTATTTCGCCTACGTGATATGAGGTGTGGTCGGCTATTTGAAATGCTTCCAGCAATATGGTTTGCCCGCTGCCGCCGGGAATCTGTTCATACAGGTTGCTGTGCTCTAAAATGCCGATAAACTCGTCAAGGTCGTTATTGATCTGCTCCAATGATTCATTCCAGTCCTGATCATTTTTAGGGGCGGGCTCTTTTGGCCAGTATTCATCGGGCCATTTTGGTGACTTATGGTGCGGATCCATACAAAAGCGCAGCATATCCCATTGGGCAATACGGATATGCTCAACCAGTTGCCATATGCTGTAAGGCAGTTTATCGGGCACTGCGCCACGTAATTCAGCAGGCAGGCCTTTTATGGCGGTTTTCAAATCAGCATGCGCGCTGCCGCCAAGCAGCAGTTTAGTAAGTTCATTTACTAAGATTTTATTGTTGTTATCCATATTTGCAGATTTTTTATAATTAACAACCAGCAGCGCAATAGGTTGGTGCTTTTTGCATAAATATGCCAATTATTAATGCAGTAAATATATCGATTAAGCTTGGGCATCGGCAATAATGCGAACCTGAATTTGATATTTAGACTATATTCTAAACAGCTACAACACCCTACAGTTAACTTAATTTACAATAAAGTAATTATGCCCATTCAGCTAAAGATTTACGGTAGTTTCTTCGCTAAATTGAAACTATACAGTAACTTTATTGTTAAAGAAACGTTGATTATAAATGTATTATAATCGATTAGTAAACATTAATAGCCACATGAAAATGAAATTCTTTATGCCAGCTATATTGCTGGTGGTAGCCGTAGCCTCGGGTTGTGTTAGCACTAAAAAATACCAGGCTTTACAAGCAGATAACGCAACTTTACAGAAAAAGAACGATGAAGTATTGCAAAGTTACCAGGTAACCCAGCAGGAGTTAGCAGGCTCAAAAAGCCGTGTTACCGGCTTAGAGGAGCAAATTGCAGCCGCAAATGCTAATTCACTAGCTTTACAGGATGCCTTAAACAAATGTTTGGCAGGCAATAACCAGGGCGGTATGAATATTTCAAAACTGGTTGACCAGATAAATGCCTCAAACGCTTATATTAAAGAGTTGGTAAACTCAAAAAACAAAAGCGATTCGCTTAATATGGTGTTAACCAATAATCTTACCCGCTCGCTAAGCCCTGATGAAACAAAGGGCGTAGATGTGAAGGTGCTTAAAGGTGTGGTTTATGTATCGCTATCTGATAACATGATCTACAAATCTGGCAGCTATGAAATATCAGACCAGGCGGGAGCAACGCTGGCTAAAATAGCCAAGATCATTAACGATTACTCTACCTATGATGTATTGATAGAAGGTAACACCGATAATGTTCCGATCTCGCAAAAGAACATTCGTAACAACTGGGACCTGAGTACATTAAGGGCATCATCAGTAGTTATGGCATTACAAAACACTTACGGTGTTGATCCTAAACGCTTAACAGCTGGCGGTCGTGGTGAGTTTAACCCACTTGCCGATAACAGCAGCCCAAGTGGCAAAGCACAAAACAGGCGTACCGAAATTATTATAACACCAAAACTGGATCAGTTTATGGCGCTTATTGGCAAAGCACCGGCACCAGGCGCAACTACCGCACCAACAGCTCCTGCACCAGCCCCGGGTCAATAATTAATTGTATTTGATATTTATGAACGCCTTTCGGGAAACCGGGAGGCGTTTTTTTGTTGAGTGCGAATATGTTTACCTGCAAACTTATCGCATGGTATCGCTTTTCGCTAAGAAGTTACTTTTTGTCTTGATACAAAAAGTAACCAAAAAAATCAAGACAACAAGGATGCTTCCACGCTCCCTGCCGGTTCTTCACGCTTTTTTCGCTGTTCGGTCACTTCGTTTCCTCACATCACCCAAAAAGCTAAACCGGCATTCCCGCCTCTACGCTGGCCCGCCCTTGTTGTCAGAGGCTCGCGCTTTTTCTTTAATTGCGGTTCGTTTAATGAATTCTTTTAAAAAGAATTTTTCTCTCTTCTTTTTCCGTCAGCCGGGAAGCTTCGGATGAAAACGGACAGAACGATGGTGGCCTTGTGCGGTTGCAGGGCATAAGGAAATTTTGCAGAAGCGCAAAGGCTAAAAGCGTGCGAAGCAGGGCAAAAGATTCCAGCCCAGGTTCTGTTCATTTTGCAGGGGTAAAGGCCATGAGCGCAAAGAAGCATTCCGGGTGACTAGCCTTTTTGGTCCTTTTGTGGCGCAGACAAAAGGACTAAGCCTCCGCGGCTATGAGCGGCTGTGAGCGATATGTATACGATATGCCTAATCGAGAGGACAGAAGACTTGCGTTAGTGATTGTAGCGGATACCGGCCATGTGACTAAAGCCTTGTGCAGTATGAGCGGAAAGCGCAGCCGGAGGCAACGCCCAAAACACCCTCTCTCAAAAATTTTACACCCCTCACCTCATTTCACCAATTTATTTCAGCTAAATGTTATAAGTTTATATTTTAAAACTAATTGAACTGCTGTGAACAGAAAATTCTTATCCATCGTCCTTTTAATTACCGTATTCGCGGCTTGTAAAAAGGACTCTGTAGGCCCGCAAGGTATAAAAGATGATGGCGCATTTAATGTGTACGAAGGCACCTTCCTGGATGGGCTATGGAAAGTAAATCCCGATTGGGCAACCTCCGTAGGGTATCATAAATATGATAGTTTGCTGCTGGTTCCCAGTGGTAAAACCAGGGATAAACAGTTGGAATACTATAAATCGAACCTCGACTCGTTGTCGCATTATGAGATTGAGAAGCTGTCGCAAAGCAACCGTATTGATTACCAGATCATGCAAAATGAGCTACAATATCTGCAATGGGATACCGAGCTTTTAAAGGAATATGAGTGGAACCCTACCAATTACAATGTAATAGGCACCTTCGCTTATATCCTGAACGAGCATTATGCGCCGCTTGCCAAGCGCCTGCGTAATTTCTACCAAAAAATGGCTAATGTTCCTGAATATTACAAGGAAGCAGAAAAGCAGATCAAAAACCCGGTGATTGAACTTACCAACCTGGCCATTGATCAGCACCTGAATGGTGTGGGAACCTTTGAAAAGGATTTTGCCGATTCACTCAAAAAATCAAACATTCCCGAAGCTGAGCAAAAACAAATGCTCGACAGGGCTGCTTTATCGGCTACTGCTATAAGGGGCTTCGCGGCTTATCTTAAAGGGATGAAGAACGATCATCCGCGCGATTTCAGGCTGGGTCAGGAATATTACGGTGATAAATTTAAATATGAGATCCAATCGCAATACACTTCTCAGCAAATATTTAACGCTGCAACCGAACGTAAAAAATTCGTTCACCATGAAATGGCCAAATTAAGCCGCGACCTGTGGCCCAAATATTTTGGCACCCAGACCATTCCTAAGGATAGCCTTGAGCTGATCAGCAAGGTAATTGATACCATTGCAAGCAGACATGTTGAAGCGGGTAATTTTCAATCATCAATTGAGCAGCTTATACCCAAGTTAACCGCTTTTGTACGTGCAAAGGATTTGGTGACCATGGACCCATCAAAACCGTTAGTTGTACGTAAAGAACCCGGCTACATGGCGGGCAGCGGCGCAGGCGCATCAATGAGCTCGCCTGGTCCGTATGATAAAACAGGCAATTCCTATTTTAACGTAGGCAGCCTGGCAGGTTACTCGCCCGAGCAGGCGGAAAGCTATTTACGCGAGTATAATAACTACACGCTGCAAATATTATGTATACACGAAGCTATACCGGGTCATTATGTACAGCTGGTGTATGCTAACCAGTCGCCAAGTTTAATAAAATCCATATTCGGCAATAACACTATGATAGAAGGCTGGGCAGTTTACAGCGAGCAAATGATGCTGGATAACGGCTATGGCGACAATAACCCCGAAATGAAACTGATGTGGTATAAATGGCACCTGCGTTCCGTATGTAACACTATATTGGATTACAGCGTACATGCCTCGGGTATGACAAAAGACCAGGCCATCTCCTTCCTTACCCACGAAGCATTTCAGCAAAAAACTGAAGCTGAAAACAAATGGAAACGTGTAACCGTAAGCAGCGTACAACTGGATTGTTACTATACCGGCTATAAGGAAATTATGGACCTGCGTGAGCTATGGAAAAAAGACCAGGGCGTTAATTACACATTAAAAGCCTTCAATGAAAAGTTCCTGAGCTATGGCAGCGCACCGGTAAAATACATTAAAGAAGCCATGATGAAGAAAGATACGCACGATAGCGGTAGCAGCGGTACAGGCAATTGATATTAAATGATAGGTAATGTAATGTATGTCATTTATAATTTAATATGGCAGTTATTTTCCTTTTGGATATTAATATACTTAAATGCTTATATAAATGGAGCGCATAGCAGGCTATCAGCCGCAATTTTATTATTAGAGGCATGTATATTAGTATTAATAATTGGGTTTTTAAATAAAGTTAGTCTATATGAAAGCAAACGAGCTAACAAAGCAAAAATCTTAAAAGTAACAACTATACTTTCAGTAATTCTTACATTGATACCCGTCCTGATATTTTTTATAGTTACTTTATTCCAATAAAAATAGCGATGAGTTTAAAACTCATCGCTATTTTTATTGAGCCCTATTTCCTTACACTTTGTTCCCATACATATCCACCTTTGTGATCATGCCAATAGCCTGCTGCCCTAAATAAATATCCTCCCTTATCTCTTTGCACCGCAGCGGTAGGGAGATCGACGAGCCTGGTAAGTACAACGGAAGCGTGTTTATCAGGGCGTTCCCCTCGGGGTCAGGCTGTACGCTCATACTACACAGGCCTTAGGCTCCAGGCCGGTATCCGCTCCCATCCTTAACGCGGAGCTTCAACGCGCTCCGTTCATTTACCACATATTTTTGCCTATTCATTCATACATTCTTATCTTCGTTCATATGTCACCAGAAGAAGCTAAAAAAAGAATCAAGTCATTAATAGCTGAATTAAAACAGCACAATTACAACTACTATGTGCTGGCTATGCCCACTATTGATGATTTTGGTTTTGATAAGCTTTTGGAAGAGCTCATTGCCCTTGAAAAACAATTTCCTGAACTTGCTGAGCCCGACTCGCCCAGTCAAAAAGTAGGTGGTTTTATCACCAAAGAGTTTAAAACCATTCAGCATAAATGGCCCATGCTTTCGCTTGGCAACACTTATAATGAACAGGAACTGCTCGACTTTGACCAACGCATCCGCAAAGCCATTGGCGACAATTTTGAATATGTATGCGAGCTGAAATTCGATGGACTGTCCATGAGCCTCACTTATGAAGATGGTAAACTTGCGCGCGCGGTAACCCGCGGCGATGGAGTACAGGGCGATGAAGTAACTACCAATGTGCGTACCATTCACAGTATCCCTAAACACCTTGATGAAGGTAACTATCCGCAGCACTTTGAAATAAGGGGCGAGGTTTTTATGCACCTGAAAGCCTTTGAACGCCTGAATGAAGAGCGTATTGAAACCGGCGAAGTACCATACGCCAACCCACGGAATTTTGCATCGGGCACTATAAAACTGCAAGACTCCAGCGAAGTAGCCAAGCGCCCGCTGGATAGCTTCATGTATTTTCTATATACCGATAAACAACTATTTAAAACACATTGGGAGAGTTTACAGGTTGTGAAAAACTGGGGATTCCCTGTGAATAGCCATAGCGAACTCTGTACAGATATAACCGAAGTACTGACCTTTATTAATAAGTGGGATACAGAGCGTTACAAACTGAGCTATGATATTGATGGTATAGTTATTAAGGTAAACAATTACTCGCAACAGCAAGAATTGGGCTTTACAGCCAAATCGCCGCGCTGGGCTATTGCCTATAAATTTAAGGCCGAGCAGGTTGAAACCGAACTGCTAAGTGTAAGCTACCAGGTTGGTCGCACGGGCGCTGTTACGCCTGTGGCTAACCTAAAACCTGTATTATTGGCAGGCACAACTGTAAAAAGGGCAACGCTGCACAATGCAAATGAAATACTGCGGCTCGATCTGCACGAAGGCGATTCGGTTTATGTTGAAAAGGGCGGGGAGATCATCCCTAAGATCATCAGCGTAAACCCTACAAAGCGCAAGGCCAGTGCTGAACAAATCCTTTATCGTACTACCTGCCCCGCATGCGGCACAACGCTTGAACGTAAAGAAGGTGAAGCTGCCTTTTATTGCCCTAATGATGAAGGCTGCCCGCCGCAGATAGTGGGTAAAATGCAGCATTTTATTGATCGTAAAGCCATGAATATTGATGGCCTGGGCGATGAAACTATTGACACGTTATATCAAAAGGGCTTCATTAAACATATCAGTGATATTTATACCCTGCACCAGCATAGCGATGAGTTAAAGCAGCTGGGGCGCTTCGGCGAAAAATCCATCAACAATATGTTAGATGGTATTGAACAATCGAAAAAGATGCCTTTTGAAAAAGTACTGTTTGGGTTAGGCATACGGTACGTGGGCCAAACAGTAGCTAAAAAGCTGGTTGGTCATTTTAAAACTATTGAAAAACTGGAAAACGCCACCTTTGATGAACTGATTGCTGCCGATGAAATTGGCGAACGTATAGCCAACAGCATACTTGAATATTTCAATGATGAAAATCATAAAAAAGAAATAGAAAAATTAAAAATACAGGGCCTGCAATTTGTAGCCGAAGAAAAGGAATTGAACCTTCAAAGTGATAAGCTGACTGGCAAAACTTTCATTATATCGGGCGTGTTTGAAAATTATTCAAGGGACGAACTAAAAGATATAATTGAACAAAATAATGGTAAAATTTTAAGCAGTATTTCCGCAAAATTAAGCTATATTGTTGCCGGTAATAATATGGGGCCTGCAAAGCTTGAAAAAGCACAAAAATTGAACATCCCCATCATTAGTGATGGCGATTTATTAGAACTATTAAACTGAAAAACGTTTTTTTTAAAGATATAGCTTTTTTTAATTGTAACATTATTATTACAATTAAAACTTCTATCATATTAGCTTGTTAATATCCCGATATTAACTATTATTTTTACATTAACATAAATATTGTTACCAAATGAGTAATTATTTACCAATACAACCCGCTATTTTTTGCGAACCTTGCAAAGATTGCGGAGCCCGTCCTGTAGTAGAACAAAGTAAGAGCGGCTATGTTGTCAGGTGCCCACAAGATAAAAAGCACTATAAAACAAAACCCGGATTGGTAGATATAACTGATTGGAATTTAAAGAACAAGACCCATATGCCATTTGTGGCTTCTCCAAAGCAAAAGGCATCGTAAAAACAACAAGAAAAATACAACCAATATGAGGAGAAAGCACAACACTTTCTCCTTTTTTATTTACCGCTATTTTAAGATTTGAGTTTTATTGTTCAGCTATCCTGTTACTACCTGGTAATAAATAAATTGAACTATTTATAGGCTGAAAAACCTCAAAATACTATCTTAGCATCCTTTTAATTATTAAGATGAACAAATTTTACGGAACAGGAGTAGCTATTGTAACTCCGTTTCAAGCAGACGGGCAGGTTGATTACAGTGCGCTTAAAAACCTGATAGATTATTTAATTGATGGCGGGGTTCAATACCTTGTATCATTAGGCACCACAGGCGAAACAGTTACATTAAATCAACAGGAGAAGAAGAAGATCTGGGCCTTTACTGCCGAGGTTGTTGCAGGCCGCGTAAACCTGGTTGCAGGCATCGGCGGCAATAATACGCTTGAAGTTGTTCAGCAGGTAAAAGAATTTGATACTAATGGCTATGATGCCATACTATCTGCAAGCCCGGCATATAACAAACCAACCCAGGAAGGCATTTATCAGCATTATAAAGCAATAGCTCAGGCTTCATCATTGCCTGTTATATTATATAACGTACCAAGCCGTACGGGCAGCAATGTAAGCGCTGAAACTACTGTACTCCTGGCAAACGATTTCAACAATATTATCGGCACTAAAGAAGCCTCAGGTAATTTTGACCAGATCAACCAGATCATGCGCGATAAGCCGGAAGACTTTTTAGTTATCTCAGGCGATGATCCTGTTACCCTGCCAATGATAGCATTAGGCGCGGTTGGCGTTATTTCGGTTATTGGTAATGCTTTACCGGTCCAGCTTTCAGAAATGGTTCAGCTGTGCTTGGAGGGTGATTTTAAATCGGCACAAAAAATACATTCGCAATTGATTGACTTTACCAGGCTAATGTTTATTGAAGGCAGCCCGGCAGGTGTTAAAACCTCGTTAAAGCACCTGGGCATTTGCGGCGATACGCTTCGCTTACCATTAGTAAACGTTAGTGATACTACCACGAAAAAAATAGTACAGGAAACACAAAATATAACTACAGTAAAAAGCCCGGCTAAATATTAGCCAGGCTTTTTTCTAAGTAAAAAATCTTTTTTTCAGGATCCTCCCTATTGTTTGTTTTTTGCTTCCTGAACTTCCAGCCTGATTGATTGGGCCAGATTTTTCAGGTCTTGCATGCCTTTACGAACGCGGGTTCCAGCTGCGCTGTTTCCCTTGTTGTAAAACTTGTCAGCATCAGCTTCCAACGATGCAACGAGGTTTTTTACTTCAGTAAATTTTTCCATTTGAATTACTCCTTTTAGTATAATGAGGTTTATTGTTTAACTAAAGCTAATCTAAAATCTTTTTATTTAAAAAAAAATTTTTGCACGAAAAAAATACTGCCTTAGAAGTGCTTTTTTTCCACATTATCAGCCATATAGCTATATTATTCCGACAATAAATATTAATAATAAAGCAAATTATATTAAATATTTTAAGGTTTCTCTACCAATAATTTAATATCCGCAAGTAAATGATCTAATTATTAAAATAAAGTGAGCTTATAGCTCAAAATCTGCTAAAAAAGCTCACTTTAAATATGCCTTTAATACAGGCGTAATATGTAGTTAATTAAACATTTTGCAATATTTCCGGATAATATTTGTGCGTCTTTATTATTAATTCGCCAAACAAAGTATTTGCCCAGGCAAACCATTTACGGGTAAAGTCGGCTGCATTATCTTTATTGAATGATTCATGCATAAAACCGGTACCTGCATGTGTATTTTTCAGCCAGGTAATGCATTGGCTTATTTCCTCTTTATTGGTTGATGTTAGCCCCCTGATAATAATACTCATCGGCCATATATAATTCATACCTACGTGCGGTCCACCTATACCTTCAGCCGCCGAACCTTTAAAAAAGTAAGGGTTATCTAAACTTAAAACCATGCGGCGCGTGTTCTGGTAAACAGGATCAGTTGTTGGCAATGAATTTAAATATGGTAGTGCAAGCAGGCTCGGCACGTTGGCGTCATCCATAAACGATTGGTTGCCGTACCCATCAACCTCATAAGCTAATACCTTACCATATACCGGGTGCTCATGCGTCGCGTATTTTTGTAGGGCAGCGTGTACTTCCGTTGCAAGCGCTTCACATTCATCAGCAGTTGTTTTATCCTTTGCAATAGTATTGAACATTTCTGCCATTTGACGCAAGCTTGCCACTGCAAAGTAGTTTGATGGCACCAGGAAAGGGAAAATGGTAGCATCATCCGACGGGCGGAAGATAGAGCAGATCAAACCTACAGGCTTAACCGGGTTACCATAGCCGCCATTCGGCGCGGTATCGCTGGCTACTTCTGTTTTACGCTGAAAATGATACGGGCCTTTTCCATCCTTACGTTGTTGCTCCTTAAAGGTATGTAGTATGGTTTTACCTGCGTTCTGCCAGTTCTCGTCAAAAAAGCTTGCATCGCCGCTTATTTTCCAATAGTTATAAGCTAACCTTATCGGGTAGCATAATGAGTCCACTTCCCATTTACGCTCGTGCAATTCGGGTTTCATGGTGGTATTATCGGTATCCCATTCGCTGCCGGTTGGGCCCATGTTAAAGGCATTGGCATAAGGATCAATCAGCACACATTTAGCCTGCCTGTTTATTACACCCAGAATAACCTTTTTAAGCGCCGCATCCTTACTAATGAGTGGCAGGTAGGGCCAAACCTGCGCCGATGAGTCGCGCATCCACATGGCATTTATATCGCCTGTAATTACAAAGGTGTCGGGCTTACCGTTAACCTCGGCATAATTAACTGTAGTATCTAATGTATTCGGGTAGCAGTTCTCGAACAGCCACGCCAGTTCAGGATTTTTTATACTTGCTTTTATGCTGCTGATAGTTTCCTCAACAGCTTTACTGGTAAATTTACGATCTGCCAGTTTTGGGCGGTGACTTTCAAATTGAATTGGCCCCGAAAACCATTTTGGTTTTAAGCCGGAGCTTATCCCTAACGCGGTGATCCCGTTTATCTTTATAAAATTGCGGCGTGTTGTCATATGTATAGAAGTTTGCTAAATTGGTTGGGCTAAAATAAAAAAGCCTTTCGGATATCCGAAAGGCTTTCACAATTTATATTTTTTATTACCTAAACAGCAGGCTCGTTTACATTCTTGTAATGCCCTGCTTTTAGCTTCTCGCCCATCTCGCTGTAAGCATCAAGCGTACGTTGTACGTCCTCTAAACTATGCGAAGCAGTTGGTATCAGCCTAAGCAAAATAATGCCACGTGGGATAACTGGATAGATCACAATTGAGCAGAAGATGCCGTAGTTTTCACGCAGATCGCGGGTTAACGCTGTGGCTTCGTACAGGTCGCCTTTTAAAATAACCGGGGTAACCATGGTATTGCTTATACCGATATCAAAGCCACGTTCCTTTAATCCATTTTGCAGTGTTTTAGCTATCAGCCATAGTTTTTCGCGCAGTTCAGGTTGTGCTTTTAGCAGTTCAAAACGTTTTTTAAGGCCGATAACCATTGGCATTGGCAATGCCTTTGCGAAGGTTTGTGAGCGCATGTTATAACGCAGGTATTCAATAATTTCGCGCTTGGCAGCTACAAAACCACCTATACCAGCCATCGATTTGGCGAAAGTACCGAAATACACATCTACCTCATCAACACAATCTTGTTCCTCGTGCGTACCGGCACCGGTTGGGCCCATGGTACCAAAACCATGCGCGTCATCAACCAATAAACGGAAATTGAACTTCTTTTTAAGCTCACTGATCTCTTTTAGTTTACCTTGTGCGCCAGACATGCCGAAAACACCTTCGGTTATCAGCAATATACCACCACCGGTTTGCGCGGATAATTTTGTGGCACGTTCCAGTTGTTTTTCACAACTCTCTATATCATTATGCTGATATACAAAACGCTTGCCCATATGCAAACGCACACCATCAATTATACAGGCATGTGATTCAGCATCATATACAATAACATCGTTACGATCAACCAGTGCATCAATAATTGATAGCATACCCTGGTAACCATAGTTCAGTAAAAAAGCGGATTCCTTGCCGACAAATTCTGCCAGGTTATTTTCCAGTTCCTCGTGGTGCCTGGAGTTGCCCGACATCATGCGCGCGCCCATTGGGTAAGCCATACCATAATCAGCTGCTGCCTGCGCGTCGGCTGCCCTTACTTCGGGATGATTAGCTAATCCCAGGTAGTTGTTAAGGCTCCAAACCAAATGTTCTTTGCCGTTAAACAGCATATGCGGACCGATCTCACCTTCTAACTTTGGGTATGAAAAATAGCCGTGCGACCATTTTTGATGCTGACCGATAGGGCCGCCAACACTTTTTAATATCTTATCAAATAAATCCAAAACGCGATCCTCTTTTTATGGTGTTAAAAATGCAAATATAGCCCTTTTAAGCAGGCTTAACAAACCCCGTAAATGTAAAAAAGCCCTTGCAAGTCAATACAAAGGCTTAGTTCTCAATAATTGGTTTGATTAGTCAACATTATCATGCAGGAATGAATTGTTATTCCTTATTTCTACCTTACCATCGCTATCAGGCATCAGGGTAAACCTTGAGATCTGGCTTTCGTCAGATGCAGGGGTTTCCTGCAGGGCTATTTCCTTACGCTTGTAAGCAGGTGTGTTTTCCATTTCAATAACATTGCCGCTGCGTTGTTTAATGCTCAGATCCTTTAAGCGCATGATACGCTCGCGTGATTTGCGCAGTTGCTCCTCGATAGACTCATCCGTTTTATGATCATCGGCACCAACAACAGGTACTGGTTCAGGCTCAGGCATTACTATCCTTTCTTCAACCACAACCGGGTTAAAATCCATCACCGCATCAGCTATTTTAAAGGTAAACTCGCTTTCGTCAGGCTCGGCTGCAGATGGTTCTTCATCCATCAGGTTATGCCTTACCATGCTGCCTGAATCTTCTGATTTGGCGAACAGGTCAAACAAACCTGTTTGTTTCGGGCCCTGGCCCTGCGGAGTTTGCGCCTCATGTTTTTTCATGTAAGGTTCGGCAACAGCGTTTTCCTTTACATGGTTTATAAACTCATTTACCGGCTTTACCAAGGGCTCGTTTTCAGGCACCAGCATGTTCACAATTTTCTTGCTGCTGATCTCTTTCTCGCGCTCATCCTTGGTTTGGAAACCTGTAGCTATAATTGTTACCGATAATTTATCCTCTAAACTTTCGTCAATACAATTACCCCATATCAAATCAGCAGCTAAACCTGCTTCTTCCTGTATGTAATCGGTAATTATACTCACTTCGTCCATGGTCACTTCCTTACTGCCCGAACTGATATTCAGCAAGATATAACGTGCGCCCTCTATCTCATTATCTTTTAATAATGGCGATGATAAAGCACCCTCAACAGCCTTTAAAGCACGGTTCTCACCATCCGCAGTTGAGCTACCCATGATAGATACACCGCTGTCTTTCATCACGGTGCGCACATCTTTAAAGTCAACGTTTATGTAACCCGGCAAAGTGATTATCTCGGCGATACCTTTTGCCGCAGTGGTCAAAATGTTATCAGCCTGTGCAAATGCAGAACCTAAGGTTAAGTTACCAAAGATCTGGCGCAACCTGTCATTCGAGATCACTAAAAATGAATCGACATATTTTTTCAGCTCTTCCATGCCTGCATCGGCCTGCATTTTACGGCGTTTGCCTTCAAATGAGAACGGGGTAGTGATGATGCCTACAGTTAATATATCCAATTCGCGTGCTGCTTTGGCAATGATAGGGCTCGCGCCTGTACCTGTGCCACCACCCATACCCGCTGTTATAAATAACATTTTGGTATTAGTGCCCAGCATTTGTTTTATATCGTCGATATTTTCAATAGCCGAATTTTTTCCAACTTCAGGTATAGAACCTGCTCCCATCCCCTCTGTTAAACTTGCGCCTAATTGTACTTTGTTGGGTATAGGGCTTAACTCCAATGCCTGGGCATCGGTGTTACAAATAATAAAATCAACGCCGGTAATACCTTGCTTGTACATATGGTTTACCGCGTTGCCTCCACCGCCACCAACACCAATTACTTTGATGATAGACGATTTTTCTTTTAACATCTCAAACTGCATAATCCTAATTTTCAGTTATATGTGATCTGACGAATATTTAGTTCTCTCTATTGTAATGATACCACTTTTTCCACAACACTTTTCCACAATTGTCAATATGTGGAAAAGTCGCCTTTTTGTGCAAAATTATTGCAGGAATTCCTTATCAGGGATATCGTCCTTTATATACACCTTCAGCTTTTCAAGCCATGTTGGCTTCTTTTCGGCAACTTTAGCCTCTGTTTTCTTTTTGGTAGCTGCAGGCTGCGGAACATCATCATACTCCATTTTTTGCACACCCTTTATCAACAGGCCAATACCTGTCGCGTACATAGGGCTTTGCAGCTCTTCGTATATATTTTTCGGTAATACTTCGTTTTTGGCCAGGTGCTCATTAGGGTAACCAATGCGGCAATCCAACCCGGTAACAAACTCCACCAATTGCGATAAATGTTTAAGCTGCGCGCCGCCGCCTGTAACCACTATACCGGCAATCAGTTTCTTTTCGTAACCTGATGCTTTTATTTCATAATATACATGCTCAACAATTTCTTCCATACGGGCCTGGATAACAAAGGCCAGGTTTTTCACTGATATTTCCTTTGGTTCGCGGCCACGTAATCCGGGTACACATACAATCTCATTTTCTTTATTCTCTTCAGCCAAAGCTGAACCGAACCTTATTTTTAGCTGCTCCGCGATATTGCGCATTACCGAACATCCTTCGCGGATATCCTCGGTAATACTGTTACCGCCAAACGGGATCACAGCGGTATGCCTGATGATGCCTTCGTGAAAAATGGCGACGTCGGTAGTACCGCCACCTATATCAACCAATACTACGCCTGCTTCTTTTTCCTCATCGCTCAAAACCGACTCAGATGATGCCAGTGGCTCCAGTATCAGGTCGACAGTTTCTAAACTGGCCTTGTTTACACATTTTACAATATTTTTGATAGCCGCTGTTTGGCCCGAGATGATATGGAAGTTAGCTTCCAAACGTACTCCTGCCATGCCTATCGGGTCTTTAATTCCAGGCTCGCCATCAACGGTAAATTCCTGCGGTATAACATGGATGATCCCTTCGCCCGGAGGCATTACCAGGTTAAACATGTCTTCTATCAGTTTATCGATATCCTTACGACCGATCTCATTGTCCAGGTCGCGACGGGTGATCAATCCACGATGCTGCAGGCTTTTGATATGCTGCCCCGCAATCCCTACGTTCACCACCTTGATCTCCACGTTAGATTGCGTGCCTGCTACGTCAACTGCCTGGGTGATACCCTGCACTGTTTTATCGATATTTGATACTACGCCGCGCGTTACCCCCGCCGACTCAGCCTTACCGATACCCAGTACTTCAATCTTCCCGTTTTTGTTACGGCGGCCAACAATAGCACATATTTTTGTAGTTCCGATATCCAACCCTACCACGATTGGTGAACTCTTTTCCTGTGTTAAAACTTTGTCCATATTAATTTTTTATTTGAGATGTATCTTTCATTGTTACTACAGAATCAATAGCTGCCTTGATCGAATCCTTAACCCCGTTCTTCGCATTTATTGAATCCTGTTTGGTCATCACATTTTTTACGCCGATAACCTGGTTAGCGTATTTTATATTAATCGTTTTGTAGGTATCCCAACCCATTTGCGGCAATGCTTTTTTGTAGAAAGCCAGCAAATTATGGAACTTCACATCCAGTGAATCGGCATCGCCCAATAAAATGCGCTGATTGCCTACACGGGGTATCAGCTCTATTTCATGATCCTTGTTCACATAGATCTGTGCTATCTGCGCATTCCATAATGAATCCTTTCGGATGTAATCGGCCGTGGCAAATACCTCGCGGGCTATATTGGTGTGCAGGGTATCAACCTTGCCGCCAAAGGGCTCATCAATAAAGCCATTAGCCGCTAAAACCTGCGCCGTAAAGTTGGTTGATAACGGAATCTTTAAGCCATGCTGATCTACATAAAAATCCTTATCGTCCTGGTTCAGGATACGTAATATAGGCTGGCGCTGGGTTATCTCCACCCAAATAATACCATCCATATCGGTATAAACTTTAGCAGTTTCAATAAACGGATTGGCTTTTAACTTACCCTCCAAAGCATGTATATTAATACCCTCCAAAGCATGGCCTATCAGCGCGTGCCTTTTTATTTGCAGGATGTTATCGATCTCGTCCTTATCAATAAAATACTGATTGCCGGGGATGTAAACCTTTACATCTGTACAAAGCACGCCTGCTTTTTTAACGTTTATGAAACTCATGAGCACAACCAGGCCACCTAAGCTGGCGAGCCAGCAAAAGCTTATGAGTATGTACTTCCAGATGCGCTTCTTAAACATTTGTTAAAGCGTTTTTTAATGGTTCAACCAATTGATCAATATCACCTGCGCCTACTGTTAAAAGCAGTTCAGGCTGTTCGTTTTTTATAGCTTCAATAGTATCTTGCTTACTCAGGATCCGTTTATTGGCCAGTTTCATGCGACTCAATATCATATTTGAATCCACACCTTCTATCGGTAACTCACGGGCGGGGTAAATATCCAGCAGGATCAGTTCATCCGTCATATCCAGCACTTCGGCAAAGCCATCCACAAAATCGCGGGTACGCGTAAATAAATGCGGCTGGAAAATAGTTACCAGCTTTTTATTCGGGTATAACTTTTTAACCGAGTTAATAGCCGCCCTTAGTTCTTCAGGGTGATGCGCGTAATCATCAATGTAGATTCGGTTCTCGTTCTTCACGATATACTCAAACCTCCTGTGCACCCCACGGAATGATGCCAGCGCGCTTTTCACCGCATCGGCACTTACGCCTAAACGCAACGTAGCCTCGATGGCAGCAGTTGCATTTTCTACATTATGAAAACCCGGGATACCTAATTGAATATCTTTTATATCAGCATCAGCATTTTTAAAATCGAAGTAAAAACTACCGTTTTCAATGCGGATGTTTGTGGCAGTTGCGTCAGCAGCTTCTTTAATGCTGTAGGTATACCCGGTATCCAGCGGCAAACCTTGTTTATGGATCAAAACACCACCTTCCTTTATCTGCGAAGCAAATAGTTTGAAGGAATCGGTAAGGTGCGCATGATCACCGTAGATATCCAAATGGTCAGCATCCATTGAAGTGATGACCGCTATATTTGGATAAAGCGTAAGAAATGAACGATCATACTCATCAGCCTCAACCACCACAATATCATTTTTACCATACAGCACATTGCTATTATAGTTTGATGCTATACCACCCAAAAATGCCGAACAATCCACACCCGAATCCTTTAAAATATGGGCAACCATGGTTGATGTGGTGGTTTTGCCATGCGTACCGGCAATAGCAACTGTGTATTTCCCCTTGCTGATCAGCCCCAGAACCTGTGAGCGTTTAAACAGCTCGAATCCGCGATCTATAAAGAAATTCAATACTTGCGAGTTCTTTGGAATGGCGGGCGTGAAGATGATCAGCGTACCTTCATCCGGCTGCTGAAAACTCAATGGGATCCATTCCGCATTATCATCAAAAATGATCTGGATGCCTTCGTTATGCAGTTCGGTAGTTAACTCGGTTGATGTTTTATCGTATCCGCAAACAATGCAGCCCAAATGATGAAAATACCGCGCCAGCCCGCTCATGCCTATGCCGCCGATACCAATCAAATAAACCCGTTTAATGTTTTGCAGTTCCATTTTCTTCAGTTAAAAAACTCCGCTCCTGCCTACACAGGAGCGAAGTAAGATTAATTATTAATTGTTATTTTCATAACCTCTTTCGCGATCACCTCATCGGCATTTGGCAAGGCCAGCTTGCCAATATTTTCGCTTAATGTCTTTTGTTTACTCTTATCTTTTAACAGCTCTAAAGCTTTATCTATCAGTTTTTCTTCAGCATCCCTGTCGGCCATAAAAACAGCGGCATTATCATGCAGCAATGCCAGCGCGTTTTTGGTTTGATGATCCTCAGCCACATTTGGCGATGGCACCAGGATCACCGGCCTTTTCACCACACACAGCTCGGCAATTGTACCCGCACCGGCTCGTGATATGATCACATCCGCCGCTGCATAAGCCAAATCCATCCGGTTCAGGAACTTCATGATGCGGATGTTGGGGTGATAATCCTCGCCCAGTTTCTCAATTATGCCTTTGTAGTACGTGTTGCCGGTTTGCCATATCAGCTGCACATCAGCAGCAATGATCTTTTCCAAACCATTAAAAACACTGTTATTCAAAGTACGCGCGCCTAAGCTTCCGCCTGTTATCAGGATAGTTTTCTTATCCGAATCCAGCTTGAACAGTTCCAGCGCGTGCATGTGCTTGCCTGCAATATCAACCGAATCCTTACGGATAGGGTTGCCTGTTTTGATGATCTTACTTTTCGGGAAGAATTTCTCCATCCCGTCATAAGCCACACAAACTTCCTTAGCCTTACCGCCCAGCCATTTATTGGTGATGCCCGCGTATGAGTTTTGCTCCTGTATCAGGTACGGAATCCCTTTTATAGAGGCCGCATACAATAATGGCCCCGATGCGTAACCACCAACACCTACCGCGGCATCGGGCTTAAATTCTTTTATAATTTGCAGTGCCTTGCGCACGCTGTTGATCAGTTTTATAGGGAACTGGATATTTTTCAGGATCGATTTGCGTTGTATGCCCTGTATATCCAACCCGATGATCTTATACCCGGCAGCAGGAACTTTTTCCATCTCCATACGGCCCAAAGCGCCAACAAATAATATCTCGGTATTCGGGTCGAGCTTTTTTAAAGCATTGGCAATAGCAATCGCCGGGAAAATATGCCCCCCGGTACCACCGCCACTGATAATTATTCTTTTTGCTTTCACCTTGTTATTATTTGTTACCTATTTATTTCTTTAACCCTCAATCTCCGACCGTCATTGCGAGGTACGAAGCAATCCCAAACTATACAAAGGGACTTGCCAATCGGGGATTGCTTCGTACCTCGCAATGACGCTTGGTTATATATTCTTACTTCGACCCTACGCCACTGCCACCTCTTTTATCTCCCCAACTACAACTTTCTTCGGTTCGTCATTATCCCTGCTTACTGATAATATGATGCCGAACGCCACGCTTGTAAACAAAATGGAGGTACCACCCATACTTACAAACGGCAACGGCACACCTGTTACCGGCCCTAAACCAACAGCTACCGCCATGTTGGCAAATGCCTGTATGGTTAAGCTGAAACTTAAACCTGCCGCCAGTAAAGTACCGAACGCTTTCGGCGCTTTGGTTGCTATTTTAACACAGCGGTATAGCAGGAACAGGTAAATACCTATCAGGATGAATCCACCTACCAAACCATATTCTTCTACTATAATGGCATATATCTCATCCGAGTATGCTTCAGGTAAATAATTGATCTCGTTGCTTTGTCCCGGCCCTTTACCGAAAATGCCGCCGGTGGCTATCGCTATTTTGGCATGATCGGCCTGGAATGACTTATCAGGGTTTACCGCTTCAGGGTGCAGGAAGGTATGGATACGGGTCATGTACACATGCCTGCGCGGGCCTAACATTACCACCGCGGTTAAAAGAAAAGCCCCTGCCAGGCAGGTTATTGCTATTTGCTTTACGCTGATACGCCCCATGATTAATAACAAAATGCTTACCCCAAACAGCATCAGCGCTGTAGAAAGGTTAGCCCAGGCTATTAATATAAACACCACGCAAACCGCGCCCATTATCGGGATGAATGATTCTTTAACATCTTTGATATTTTCCTGCTTGCGCGATAGGGTACGTGCCAGGTAAGTGATCAGCGCCAGCTTAGCCAAATCCGATGTCTGGAAACTTAGACCTGTGCCGGGGATAGCTATCCACCTGCTGGCCTCGTTAACGTGACTACCGAAAACCAGTGTATACAACAGCAACGGAATGGTTATCACCATCAATACTTTCGAGATCCCTTTATACCAGTGATAATCCAGCTTATGACAAATGTACATGAGCGCCAGGCCTGCAACCATCATAGCCAGGTGCTTCATCAAAATAGACTCAGCGCCCACGCCACGCTTGTAGGCAAGGCTGCCAATAGCACTGTAAACAGCCAGCAAAGAGATAACCGATAGTAATATAACTATGAGCCATATCCAGCGGTCGCCTTTTGTGTTGTTTAGTATGTTATTTAATTTCATGTTATTGATGTGCAGATATGCAAATGTGCAGATGTGCAATTTTTTTAATGTGTTGATGAAATGATCTTACCTAATATTTTTAATATCGATTTTATATCTAAATACATACTTTCTTCAAACGGATAGCTATCCGCATGCTTGCATAAGCTTAGCCAATATTCCGTCTCCTCTGCTTCCTTATAAGCGATTTTACACTTATGCCTAAAATCACCTTTACTCTCCGCTCCCTGTGCTTCTCTAACATTTGCGCCAATGGAAGTTCCGCTTCTGAATAGTTGATTAGCCATGTTATATTTTTTATTCGATTCAAGAATTTCAGTAAACGAAATAATCTTCAAAGAGAAACTAAATGTTAGATCAACTATTAAATTTGGTTTGCCTTCCATTAACCAATTAATTCAATTCATTTATTTTTTTCATTCGCACATCTGCATATCCGCACATTTGCATATCATTTTTCATTCGCATATCTGCATATCCGCACATCTGCACATTATTAAAGCTCTTTCACAGCCTGTTTAAACTGATTACCTCTATCCTCATAATTCTTAAACAAATCAAAACTTGCGCAAGCCGGTGATAGCAATACCGTGTCGCCTTTTGTTGCCATATGGTAAGCCGCCTGCACTGCCTGCTCCGCTGATATGGTATCTATTATCGTATCTACATCGTGCTCAAACGCCTGGTGTATGCGCTCGTTATCCTTACCAAGGCAAACAATGGCTTTTACTTTTTGCCTTACCAGCTCATTCAGCATGGTGTAGTCATTACCTTTATCAACACCTCCCATAATCAGGATTACATCGCTGGTCATGCTTTCAAGGGCATACCAGGTTGAGTTTACGTTGGTGGCTTTAGAATCATTGATGAAGCTAATTCCGGAGATTTTCCCAACCGACTCAAGCCTATGCTCAATGTTTTTGAAGTCGCCCATGCTCTCTCTAATCGTTTCGTTGCGCAGTTCCAGCACTTTTGCTACAATTCCTGAAGCCATTGAGTTGTAAGTGTTGTGCTTGCCCTGCAGGGCCAGTTCTGTAATTGACATTTGAAAATGTTGTTGGTGTATGTTTATGACAATATTGTCCTTATCGAGATATGCTCCCGTTTTAATAGTTTTTTCAATAGAAAATGGCAGTAGCTGCGCTGTAAATTCGCGCGATTGCATGCCTTTGATAGTTTCTGGATCATCAGCACAGAAAATGAAATAATCACTTGCTGTTTGATTTTGCGTAACACGGAATTTTGATGCCACGTAGTTCTCCATTTTGTAATCGTACCTGTCGAGATGATCTGGTGTGATGTTCAGCAGTATGGCTATATCCACCTTAAACTCAAACATATCATCCAGCATAAAGCTGCTCAGCTCCAACACATAGTACTCGTACTTTTCAGTAGCTACCTGATAAGCAAAGCTTTTGCCTATGTTACCAGCCAAACCCACATTCAGACCCGCGTTTTTCAGGATGTGGTAGGTTAAACTGGTGGTGGTAGTTTTACCATTCGACCCGGTTATGCCTATAATTTTTGCGTTGGTATACCTGCCTGCAAATTCGATCTCGGATATTATCGGAATGCCTTTTTCCTTCAGCTTCTTTACTATCGGCGCTTTTTCAGGTATCCCCGGACTCTTTATTACTTCAACAGCGTTTAAGATCTTTTCTTCGGTATGTTGTTTTTCCTCGAAAGGGATCTTCCAGTCCTCTAATTGCTTTTTGTAATTAGTTGCTATAGCTCCAAAGTCTGATACAAAAACATCATAACCCTGCTGCTGCGCAAGATATGCCGCCCCAACACCGCTTTCGCCGGCACCAAGAATGACTATGCGCGGGCCCATGCTCTCTAAAGAGAATGAACTTTGGTCAGCATGTATGTTTTTGTTATCGCTCATTTACCAATATTTTCCACCTACGGCGGAGTTTTATTATTCTTTTATTTGTCTACCAACATTTTCTGCCTAACGGCAGATTCTACCAATGTTTTCTGCCAACGGCAGATTTTTACTAATCACTAATCTCCAACCTCTAATCACTACCTAACCTTCAACGTTATGATCGTTACTATCGCCAGCAGGATACAAATGATCCAGAACCGAGTTACGATCTTTGCTTCATGAAAACCCTTTTTTTGATAATGGTGATGCAGCGGTGCCATCAGGAAAACTCTCCGGCCTTCGCCAAATCTTTTCTTGGTGAATTTAAACCATGAAACCTGTATGATAACCGATGCATTCTCTATCAAAAATACCCCGCACAACAGCGGTACCATCAATTCCTTACGTATCATAATTGCGAATACCGCTATGATGCCGCCTATAGCCAAACTGCCTGTATCGCCCATGAAAACCTGCGCCGGATAGGAGTTGTACCATAAAAAGCCCACACACGCACCCACAAAAGCACCCGCGAATATTACCAGTTCGCCCGAGTTGGGGATATACATAATGTTAAGGTAATCGGCAATAACCGTGTTACCCGATACATAAGCCAGCAAGGCCAGCGTTACCCCAATTATGGCTGAGGTCCCCGTCGCGAGCCCATCAATGCCATCCGTTATGTTAGCCCCGTTGGATACCGCCGTTATGATCAGGATCACAAAAAACAGGAACACCACCAGCGAGTAATGATCGTAGCCATCGCCCATAAATTTGAGTACTTTGCCATAATCAAATTCATTGTTTTTATAGAACGGCATGGTTGTTTTAGTTGATTTGATATCCTGCGTATAAACCGGGGTTTTACCTTTTAAGTGGAACTGTACCGGCGCATCTTTAGTAACCGGCAGCTTAACTTCCTGGCGGATGATGATATCTGTATTGAAATACATTGTCCACCCGATAAACAGCGCTAAACCAACCTGGCCAGTAATTTTAAACCTGCCTGCAAGCCCTTCTTTATTTTTCTTGAATACTTTAATGTAATCATCCAAAAAACCAATAGCGCCCAGCCATATGGTAGTAACCAACATCATGATGATATAGATGTTACCCAGTTTGGCGAACAACAATGTCGGCACCAGGATGCCTAAAATAATGATGAGGCCACCCATTGTTGGAGTGCCTGCTTTTTGCATCTGGCCCTCCAGCCCTAAATTTCTTACGGTTTCACCTACTTGTTTAAAGCGTAAATAATCAATCAGCCTGCGACCGTAAACCGTTGTAATAAGCAACGAGGTAATTACAGCCAATGCCATACGGAACGTGATGTACTGAAACAACCCGCCACCCGGTATATTGTAATTCTTGTCAAGAAAGGCAAATAGGTAATATAGCATCTTCTTCTTTTTTTATGTGCAGATATGCAAGTATGCAGATGTGCAGATTATTCTTTAATGTTTACCTCTTGTTATTTATTCCTGTTAATTCCTTCATATGCACATTTACTCACCTGTGCATTTAATCTCTTAATTTCCAAGCGTCACTGCGAGGAACGAAGCAATCCCCGATTAGCAAATCCGCCCTGTACAGTTCGGGATTGCTTCGTTCCTCGCAATGACGCTTGGTTAGTATTTTTTCATTTTTTCACTTGCACATCTGCATATCCACGCATCTGCACATTATTCAATCGTTTTAAATTGCTCTAACAACTCTTCCATATCATCAAAATGGTTTTTTACGCCATTAATTTCCTGGTACTTTTCGTGGCCCTTGCCTGCCAGCAGGATAATATCACCCGGGCGTGCCAAATGACAAGCCGTTTTAATAGCCTCATGCCTGTCGGTAATGCTGATGGTAAACCTTTTGAAAGCCGGGTCAACACCTTCTTCCATATCTTTAATGATCTGCGCCGGGTCTTCTGTACGCGGATTATCGGATGTCAGTATCACCTTATCGCTCCACTCGCAGGCTACCTTTGCCATAATAGGCCGCTTGGTTTTATCCCTGTCGCCGCCGCAGCCAATAACAGTTATCACCTTTTCATTACCCTTGCGAATATCGTGGATGGTGCTTAACACATTCTGCACCGCATCCGGCGTATGTGCGTAATCAACTATGCCAATAGTCTTGTTTGGCGCTATCACGTATTCAAACCTGCCTTCGGCACCTGTCAGCTTGCTCAGGATAGTTAAGACTTTCGCTTTATCCTGCTCCAATAACATCGCGGCAGCATAAACTGCCATCAGGTTATAAGCATTGAATGTACCTACCATTTTAAACCAAACATCTTCATTATCAATCTGCAGCAATAATCCGCCGAATTGATTTTCCAAGATCTTGGCTTTATAATCGGCCATATTTTTAAGGCCGTAAGTTTTTTTATGCGCGCCGGTATTTTGCAGCATTACGTTGCCATTCTTATCATCAACATTGGTTAACGCAAAGGCGCTTTTTGGCAGCTCATCAAAAAAGGTTTTCTTAGCCTTTAAATAATTAGCGAATGTTTTATGATAATCTAAGTGATCGTGTGTTAAATTGGTGAATATCCCGCCTGCAAATTGCAGCCCTGCTATCCTGTGCTGCGCAACCGCGTGCGAGCTCACTTCCATAAAGCAGTAATCGCAACCGGTGTTAACCATTTCATCCATCAGCTTATTTAATTCAACAGGATCGGGCGTGGTATGGGTTGATGGGATAATATTACCATTGATCTGATTTTCAACAGTTGAAAGCAAACCACATTTATAACCCAGATCGCGGAACAACTGGTAAAGCAATGTGGCGATGGTAGTTTTACCATTAGTACCTGTTACGCCAACCAGTTTTAATTTAGCCGATGGCACATCGTAAAAATTAGATGCAACAATACCTAAAGCTATTGCCGAGTTGGCGACCATTAAAAAGTCGACTTCGCTAGCAGTATGAGCGGGAAGGTCTTCGCAAATGATAACGGTAGCGCCATCCTTCATGGCCTGGTCTATATAATCATGACCATCAACCACGGTACCTTTTACGGCCACAAATAAACAACCCGGCACCACCTTGCGCGAATCAAAAACAACCGCGGTTATTTCCGTATCGGCACTACCTTGTAGTTCCGTGAATGCAAGCCCCTCTAATATTTCGCTCAAATACTTCATTGCAGTTCTATGGTTATTTTTGATCCTTTTGGTATTAAACTCCCACCCGTTACCGATTGGGTTTTTACTTCTCCACTACCTCTTACCGCTACTTTATAACCCGCGTTACCCAAACGGTACAATGCATCGCTCAAACCCATGCCTATTACTGATGGCACACTGCCGCTTTTGTAATCAGCATCTTGCTGGGCTATACCATCACTGGTATCCGGCGCACCCGGTTTTATATTGTTTGATGCATATAATGCTTTAAGCCCTAAGCTGGCGTACACTTTATGTACAGCAGCAATATTGCCTTGCTTTACCTTTGGCATAGTGGTGTTGCCTACATAATGCACAGCAGGTTTTTGGTTAATGTCCAGGTCACTGGCATAAACCCTATCGGCTATCTGCCTGAAAACAGGTCCGGCCACTTTCGCTGCCAGGTAATCTCCCTGTGTAGGGTGATTGATCACCACTATCATTGAATATTTAGGGTGATTGGCCGGAAAATACCCACAAAATGATGCCTGGTATGTTTTGGTAGCGCCATATCCGGTTGAACCATTTGCTATTTGTGCGGTACCTGTTTTACCTGCAACGCTGTATAATGGGTTTTTGATAATTGTTTTACCTGTACCTTCCTGCACTACACCTTCCAGCATCGCCCTCATTTTGCCCAAAGTAGCATCCGAACAAACTTTTGGGTTGATCACCCTGGCATGGAACTGCTCAACAGTATTCCCCAAACGCTGGATCTCTTTTACAAATATTGGCGCTATCATGGTACCATTGTTTGCAACCGAATTATACAGCGTAAGCATTTGCAATGGGGTGATCTGCATTTCGTAGCCATAAGCCATTTGCGGCAATGTTAATTTACTCCAGCTCCTGGCCGATGGATCTTTTACTACCGGCTTAGCTTCACCCGGGATCTGCAATTGCAGTTTATCATTCAGGTGCAGGTTGTTGCGCAGGTTATCTGTAAACTGCCTTGGGTTATCACCGTAATGCGACGTTACAAATTTCACAACCGCCACGTTTGATGATTCTTCAAAAGCACGTTTGGCAGTCAATATATAATTACCTTCTTCAGCATCCCTGAATGTTTTAAGCAGTTTGCCTTTGTAATACATATCGTAACGGCCATTTTCAGCATCAACCGTACTATTGGTATCTATTTTATGCTGATCGAACATGGTCATGTAACTGGCCAGCTTAAATGTTGAACCCGGATCGGCCGCGTTGCTGATGGCATAGTTCAGTTTTTCCTGGTAGTCACCATCCTTGGTTCTGGTATAATTAGCAATCGCCCTTATTTCACCTGTTGAAACCTCCATCAGCACCACGCAACCATAATCGGCAGCGCTTTTTATCAACTGATCTTTTAATGCCGATTGCGCCACATCCTGAAAATTCACATCTATGGTTGATATAATATCTGCGCCATCTTTGCTGGGCACTTCATCTTCGTCATCGCTAACAGGTATCCAGGTGCCGCCAACGGTACGCTGCATTAAGCGCTTACCATTTTCACCATTGATGTAGCCTGAAAAAGCACCCTCAAGGCCCACTGCATTTTTTACATTCTCGTTTTTATAGCCGATAGTACGTTGCGCCAACGACCTGAATGGCAGGATCCGTTTGTTCTGCTGTATAACAATCATCCCGCCTTTATATTTCCCCATATTAAATATCGGGAACGTGCGCAGTTGTTTTAGTTCCTGGTAAGTAACCTTACGCCTGATGAGCTGATAACGCGCGCTATCCTTACGGGCATTGCGCAGTATACGGGAGTAATCACGCTCTGATCTATCGCCATAAAATTTTGAAAGCTTCAGGGCCAGTGAATCTACTTTGCCATAAAATACTTTATCATCGGCAATACCACCGGCAAGCATATCCATGTGCACCTCATATTCGGGCACTGATGTAGCCAGCAAACTGCCATCGACCGCCAAAATATTACCACGGGCCGCCTCAACGTTCTCGTAGCGGGTTGATAATTTAACCGACATGGCTTTCCACTTTGCACCCTGTACAAATTGCAAGCGGCACAGTTGGATAGCAACCGCGCCGGCAAACAAAAGGATTAACCCGAAAGCTAAATATACCCTGAGTAGTATGTTGGTTCTTATACTCATTGCTCACCCTCCTTCACCGTTATCTTTTGCGGCGGCTGCATCGTTTCCTTTACACCCAGCGCCAAAGTATCCACACGTTTTTTAACCTCTGATAATGTGCTCTTAAAAGCCAGATCAGCCTTGGTTGATTTATAATCCCAGCTTAGCTCCTTTACTTCTTTTGTTATCTTATCAATATCGCGGATATTCTTTTCGGCTAAATGGCGGTTGCCGATATATAGCATGCCCAATAAGGCTAAGTAAAGCACAAACGGAAGCGCATTGGTAGCCTCTTCGGTACTAATGAACCCTTTGGAAAAAAACTGCGTAAAAACATTATCGGGAATCTCCTTTTTCTTAGGCTTTTCCTCAACAATGAGTTGCTTTTCGGCTTCTTCCTCCTCCTGAACTTCTGTGCGTAAACGATTGGTCATTTTTTTACAGCTATTCTTAATTTCGCGCTACGTGCCCTGTTATTTTTCTCTATTTCTTCTGCCGATGCGGTTATAGCCCCACGGCTTACCGCATCAAACGGTTTTTGATCATTCCCAAAAAAATCCTTCTCCACCTCACCACTAAATTTCCCCTTGGCGATGAAATTTTTCACCAGCCTGTCTTCCAGTGAATGATATGACATCACCACCAGCCTGCCGCCTGATACCAGCACTTCCGCCGACTGAACAAGGAAATCCTTTAATGCTTCCAGCTCCTGGTTTACCTCAATGCGCAAGGCCTGGAAAACCTGCGCCAGGTATTTATTTTCTTTCCCTTTCGGGATACGTGCCGAGATCGCGTTTTTAAGGTCGGCAATTGTTACTATCGGCGCGTTTAAGCGGGCGGTAACAATGGTATTGGCCAGCGATTTGGCATTCTGTATCTCACCATAAATACCGAAGATGCGGTGCAGTTCGGCTTCGGTATAACTGTTTACTATTTCCTTAGCGGTTAAGTCGGATGATTGATTCATCCGCATATCCAGCTCGGCATCAAACCTGATGGAAAAACCACGCTCAGCCTGGTCGAACTGATAGGATGAAACACCCAGATCAGCCAGTATCCCATCAACAGGCATAGCACCATGCAGGCGGGCAAAATTCTTGAGGTACCGGAAGTTCTGATCTACAAAAACAAAGCGATCATCGGCTATCACATTCTGCTGCGCATCGGCATCCTGGTCAAAGGCCAGCAATACGCCGTTCTTACCCAAATGCTTCATAATTTCGCGCGAGTGACCACCACCACCGAAGGTAACATCAACATAAGTACCATCAGGGCGGATATTAAGCCCCTCGATGCATTCCTTCAACATAACTGGTGTATGGTAATTACTCATCTCCCCTCCTTGCTTTGTTACCCATTACTTCTTCGGCCAGGTTAGCAAAGTTTTCAGGCTCGCTATCCATCTGGTCTTCGTATGCATCTCTTGCCCAAAGCTCAATCTTGTTTAACTGGCAAGCCAATATCACTTCAGCCTTAATACCGGCGTAGTCCATCAGCACTTTTGATAACACTACGCGGTTTAGCTTGTCCAACGTCAAATGCGTCGCGCCGCGGGTGAAATACCTGATAAACTCTCTTGTTCTTTTCTCGTATTGGTTCAATTTGCTGAGGTCGTCCACTATCTTATCCCATTCTTTTTTGGTATAGATGACCAGGTGTTTCTCAAAACCCCGGTTAACCACAAGCCCCTCACTGTCAGCTCCGGGGAGCTGCTTCATGAGATTGGCAGGGATCATTAAGCGATTCCTGTCATCGAGTTTGCAATCAAATTCACCTAAAAAATTGGACATATTACACTTCGGCAATTATTGTAGGGTAAAATTAAGAGATTTTCTCCCATTTAAACCCATTTCCTCCCCGAAAAGTTTTCAACAATTTCAATTGCTTTTTTTGGCCGTTTTTAAGTATAATTTGAGGTATATTTTACTCGTAACTGCATCAAAACCTGATACTTTCGAAACGAATTAGCCGAATCCGCCGATAAAACGAGGATAAAATTCTGCGTTTTAATGTCCGGCGATGGGAAAGCAAAAATTACAGGATTTGATTATGATTTTGAGGGATCATCCTGGGCCAAATGTCTGTATTATTTTTGTGATTGATGAAGATTGTTATGAACAATGTAAGTTGTAAACTGACATTATGGTGGGCTTCGGTTGCAAACTGAAGCCTGGGATATGGGACTCTCCCGACTACTATTCGCTGGTCGACCTCTCTCCGTCTGCGACGCAAAGAGGTTAGGGTCTCTTGTAAGCACTAAAGTTATTTAAGTAAAATAACCAGTCCGCATAAAATAATATACCCTACCCTGATGAACTGGGCATTAATGAATACTTCGGGGTATTTGTCTTTTCTCATTCTAAATATGAGATACAAAACAGCGATCAATAAAATAAAGAAATCAGCAATTAACGGATAACGGTAGCTGCCGATGTTAGCGGCGCTTATCAGCAGCGAAATGATGCCCAGGGCGTAAATCAATCCGAGTATGATACCTATGGTATAAGTATAATCTTTCCCGGGTCGGCCTATTGAATAGAAACCGAAAGGGAAATACAATAATGTTAGCGCCACGGCAAATATCTCCATAAAAAGCGTGGCCTCGTAATGAAACCAATACCTTACTATAAGGGCTACAATATTTAAACCTAATAGTGTTCTCTCTCCAAATGTTATACTCTCAAAAGATTTTACAAACTGCGCCATAATTACTTTTGCCTGCTTATTGTCAAATAAGTAACTACACAGGCCCCTTTTTGTTTATGCTGATTGATAAATGTATTTTTACGTATTGTTAAAAAACGACCTCATGAAAATATCACTCGTATTAATGTTTGTGTTGCTGAGCTTCGGCGGCTTTGCGCAAACCATACCTGCCCCAGCCACCGATGTATTGAAAACTGCTTATGCCAAAGCGCAAAGCGAACATAAAACCGTATTGCTGATGTTCCATGCATCATGGTGCGGCTGGTGCAAAAAAATGACCGCATCAATTGAAGACCCTACCTGCAGTAAATTTTTTGACGACAATTATGTTGTTGTTTATCTTGATGTACTGGAACGCGATGGCAAAAAAGATTTAGAAAACGCCGGTGGACTGGATGTTATGAAAAGTTTTAATGGCGACCCTAAAGGTGGTATACCTTTTTGGGTATTTATAGATGCAAATGGCAAAGCTTTGGGCAACTCCTATTTGCCACCTGCAAACGGCACGCCTGCCACAGCTAAAGACAACGTAGGCTGCCCTGCCGCCGATAATGAAGTAGCTTATTTTGTAAGTCTGCTAAAATCAACCTCAAAACTAACAGACGACCAGTTAGCTGTAATAAAAACCCGCTTTTTAAAGAATGCGCCGGTAAGTAGTAATGCTAATTAGCGATTAGTTTTTTAAGTTGGAAACTTAAACCATGCCTTACCACGAGTTACGCTGCGCTAAACTCGCGGCAGCAATTCTTATTTAATAGCGATGGGTTTTAAACCCATCGCTATTAAATATTTAGAAATTATTTATAAAGCTTAATCGCCATTTTTAAAATGGCGTTGATCTCTTCAATTGGTAGGTCTTTATTGGGATCAATCAGGAAGATGGTCATGCGGGAGCGGTTTTCGATGATCAGTCCGGGGTGATCTATTTTCTTGCCTTCAACTATGCCGATATAGGGCTGGGCATTCTTTTTATGAACCCACAGATAGCAGAACATTTTGCCCTTGTAACAGTAGAAAGGCATTTTGTATTTCCATGCCTCGGTAATGGTTGTATCGAAATTTTGGATGTAAGCCCTCAAAAATAACAGGCAGCCCTTTACGGGTTCATCTTTTTGCAGGAAGTAATCATCTATTTCTCTGAGCATTTTTCGGTTTAGGCTGAAGCCAAAATTGCAATTTATCTATCCGTCCCTTAAAAGGGACGGCAATGAATTTATTAATTATCAATACCCGTTTTATTAGCATTGCCTTACGAATCATTGCCGTTGGCTTCAGCCAACGGATCAAAGTCATAAAACGGCTGGCTTTAGCCAAAATGGGCATTACAATGCAAAATCTGAGCTATAAATTATATTTAGTTTTTGCATCGCTATCTGATAACATTGTTAATATGCGTGGCCCCCCCCCTTGTAAATGACCTTGAGGATGATTTTTTTCCCAATACCTTTTATCTTCTGGATCTTGATATAAAACAATCCATCCAGTTGAATCACTCGCAATCCTCGTCAGATAATTGCTAATTAACCAGTCTATTCTTTTCCCCTGCTCATTATTGGTCATTTTATGACCGTCGAAAATCCAAACTTCTATAATTTCAGTTTCCTCTTTAGCTATCTTCATTTACATCACCCTTACCTTCAAATAACTCGGATGATCCTTTGAGGTATATACTTTATTGGTAGCCTTTTTAAAGTCGTTATCGCCGGCTTTCATAATATTTTCAAACACTTGCGGATTGCGGTCAATCAGCGGGAACCAGGTGCTTTGTACCTGTACCATTATGCGGTGGCCTTTTTTAAAGGTGTGTAATATATCCTGTAGCTCAAAGTTTACCGGGCTAATTTCACCGGGTACAAATGGTTCGGGCTTATCAAAACCGTTACGGTATTTACCACGCATAGCCTCGCTGCGTACCATTTGCTGGTAGCCTGATAGGTGGGTATCCTTGCCAGTAAATTTATTATCCTTTGTAGAATCCGGGTAAACATCAATTACCTTAACCACCCAGTCAGCGTCGGTTCCTGTAGTTGATACCTTTAGGTTGGCCCATATATTGCCCGCTAACGTTACATCATTATCCAGCACATCGGTTTCATAGGTTAACACATCAGGGCGGCGACTGGCGAAGCGCTGATCGGCGGTCATGTATTCACGCTTCATGTCGTTATCAATTTGTTCGATAAATGGCACCGGTTTGTTTGGGTCTGATACGAAAGCGTCGTTATCATCACCTGTATTTGTTGGCTCATCAAATGATAGCTTGCCACCGGGCAAAAAGTACAGGTTCTTTTCAACGGCTTCTTTTGGAGGCCATGTTTTATAATTTTTCCATTGGTTTACACCTGTTTCAAAAGTTGAAATGCGTGGAATATCAGTATCCGTGCCTTTTAAATAGTGGTTAAAGAACGCGAACTCGATTTTTTCACGATAGTATTCCCCCTGTGCGCCATCAAACCCTACATCACCTAAATGATCGCCCGGACCGCGCGACCAGCCACCATGTACAAACGGCCCCATAGAGAAATATATTGGAGTGGTAGGGTTATCTTTTACTAATGTTTTGTAAGTATTTATAGCACCGTACAGATCTTCAGCATCGTACCATCCGCCTGTAACCAGTACAGCGGTTTTAATATCGTGCAGGTGAGTTAATACGTTACGATCCTTCCAGTGCTGGTCATAATCCGGGTGATCCAGCATTTCATTCCACAGACGTACGGTATCCTTATAATTTTTAAGGTAGATATCATTGGTGTGTTTAACCGAACCCATTTTCAGGTAATAAGCGTAGCCATCTTCAGTACCAAAATCAACATTAAAGCCCGGGGCCTGGGTTGGTTTATCATCCTGCCTGTTGGTAAAGAACGGGTAGAAACCAAAATTAGCCACCAGCATAAACGCGCCGTTATGGAAAGCGTCATCGCGATACAAATCAGCGATAGGTGCCTGCGGCGATGCTGCAACTAATGCAGGGTGGCGGCTCAACAACGCGGTAGTGGTATAAAAACCGGGATATGAAATTCCCCAAACGCCAACTTTGCCGTTATTGTTAGGAATGTGCTTTAACAGCCAGTCGATAGTATCATAAGTATCAGTTCCTTCGTCAACATCTTTTTTTGTTTTGTGCGATTCCAGCTCAGGGGTCATTTCCTGGTAAATACCTTCGCTCATCCATCTGCCGCGTACATCCTGGTAAACAAATATGTAACCATCATGCGTAAATAATGACGACGGCCCAAGACTTCCTTTATATTTATCAGCACCATAAGGTGATACATCGTACGGTGTACGGTCCATCATAATAGGGTATTTTTTTGATTGATCTTGTGGTACATAAACCGATGTGAACAGCTTTTTGCCATCGCGCATGGGGATCTGGTATTCGTATTTGGTGTAGTTAGCCTTTATATAGTCGGCATCCGGACTTTGAAATTTCTGTGCAGAAACATTAAAAGAAGTGGCAACAAAAAGCATTACGCTTAATGCGATGAGAAGGTATTTATTCATTATCAGTCAGTTTGTAAAGCACTAAAAGTACATAATAAAATAAAAAAGCCCCGAAAAATCGGGGCTTTTTTATTTTATCTGTCATCGAAACGAGGTACGAGGAGAAATCTTCTTCAAGCTGCATGTCGAAAATGCAAATCGCAGAAGATTTCTCCCTCCGTTCAAAATAACAGTTGGGGATATTAGTCGTTTATCGCTTTAACACCTGGCAATTCTTTACCTTCCATATATTCAAGCAAAGCGCCACCACCGGTTGATACGTAGCTAACCTCATCAGTCATGCCGAATTTGGCAACCGCTGCTGCTGAATCACCGCCACCTATTAATGAAAAAGCGCCATTTTCGGTAGCTTTTGCAACTGCTTCAGCAATTGCTTTGGTGCCGATCAGGAATTTTTCCATTTCAAATACACCCATCGGGCCGTTCCATAAAATGGTTTTTGATTCTTCAACTACCTTGCTGAATAATTTGATCGTTTCCGGACCGATATCCAGGCCCATCCAGCCGTCAGGTATTTCGCCGGTTTTGGCTAAACCTGTATTGGCATTGTTTGAAAAAGCATCAGCCGTTATATTATCAACAGGAAGTAACAGGTTTACACCTTTTTCTTTCGCTTTTTGCCTAAGGCTAAGCGCCAGTTCTAATTTATCGGCTTCAACTAATGAAGTACCTATATTACCACCATCTGCTTTAGCAAAGGTGTAAGCCATACCGCCGCCGATGATCAGGTTATCTACTTTATCCAATAGTTTTTCTATCAGCTCAATTTTGTCGGATACTTTTGAGCCGCCCATGATAGCCGTAAATGGCTTAGGGGCATTGTTTAATATTTTTTCAGCATTGGCAAGCTCGCCTGCCATCAGGTAACCAAAGTATTTTGCGTTCGGGAAAAACTGCGCAATAACCGCTGTTGAAGCATGTGCACGGTGAGCCGTACCAAAAGCATCGTTTACATAAACATCGCCTAAAGCAGCTAATTTTTTTGCAAACTCAACATCGCCTTTTTCTTCTTCTTTATAAAAACGCAGGTTCTCTAATAAAAGCACTTCGCCCTTTGATAATTTTTTTGCTTTTTCAACCGCGTCTTCGCCAATGCAATCATTAGCAAATTCAACTTCCTGCCCAAGCAGATCAGAAAGGTGAGGAATTAAATGCTTTAATGAATATTTATCTGTAGGACCATCCTTCGGCCTGCCAAGGTGCGACATCAATATCACAGCGCCACCATCTTTTAATATCTTTTTAATGGTTGGCAAAGCAGCCGTCATGCGGTTATCATCGGTGATATTAAAATTCTCATCCAATGGCACATTAAAATCTACCCTGATAAGCGCCCTTTTGCCGGCAAAGCTAATTTGATCTATAGTTTTCATATTGTTTTTTTCAGTGCTGTTAATTGCGCCCCAAATTCAGCATTTTAATTGTAAAACGTGAACCTAATGTAAAAAAGGTGTTTTACCCACCTGCTATTACATTAATTTTAAATACATAACATGGTGCGGGCCAATGCCTTTTATCTCAAACTCGGGCGAAACAATTTCAAAACCGCCATCCCTATAAAATTTAAGCGCTTTTTTACGGGCATTGCACCATATATAATTAGCTTTTTGCCCGCGCAGGTAAACAATGGCAAAATTCAGCAACATGGTACCTAAGCCCTTGCCACGGTATTGTTCCAGCGTAGCCATACCACGTAATTGGTAGCCGGTGCCCACAAACTCCTTATAACTTTGCGGGTGTAATGATACTACACTTGCCAGTTGTCCGGCAGCATAATAACCAAGATGAAAAGCCCCCGGAACAATATCAGTTGGAAAACGGCATTCATTCAATTCAAGTTTCCCTTCGCGCAATACAATATTGCGTACAGCCAGTAGTTCTTCGGGCTCAATAAAATTTATCATATAGGTTTAAATGGCGACTTATTTCCTCAATTTGTGCATTTGCAACCTGTGATTTCCCAAGTCTGTTGGTTTTTATAAAAATTAATTTTTAATCAACGAGCAACAATTATATGCTTAATTAAGCAAAATCAGGGCCTGTTTATACATTTTAATCGGGTTATTGTGGCATATAGCATAGTTATTGCAAACTATCCTAAAATACAATCATAATTCATATAATGAAACGTTTACTTTTAGGATTTTTAGTGATAGCAGCCATAACCAGCTGCAGAAAACATGGTGACCCGGTGATTAATCCAGGGCCAACGGCTGTTAAAGCTTCAACAGATACACTCACATCTATATACCAGATAATTTATAATGAGAGCGCGCAGAAAGTAATTACCAGTGTTTCTGGTGATACCTTAAAGATGTTATATAACGAAGATGTAAGCATTATGCTGCCTGTAAAAGGATTGGACCAATCATACTCCATACACTTATTCCAGGATTTTACTAAATCATCTTTAGATGGTGTTAGTTATATTACTTATGACCAATATAACGACACTAACTTTAACTGGGCAGATGACAACCTAAACAATGTTAAGCTAAAAACCATAACCGATACAACTGTAAACAAGCAGTTGTTGGCTAAAATACACGTACAACGCCCATTCTATTTCAGCAAGGTGTATACCAGCTCAACAGCAGCAACGGCAGCTCAGACAGTTCTTTTAGCTAAAACTGCTGAAACCATCGGTTTCTCGGCTTACGTATATTTTGTTAATGTTGATTACCCGACTTATACAAGCACTGCTAAAATAGTTTACGTAAAAGCAGCAAAAGATTAAAGCTTACTGATCTCCTCAACCAGATCAACCAAACGGCTGGAATAACCCATTTCGTTATCATACCAGCCAACAACTTTTGTCAACCCACCAATTACTGAGGTAAGCTGCGCATCAAAAATACAGCTGTGCGGGTTACCCAGTATATCGGTTGATACGATCGGATCCTCGGTATATTCCAATATATCTTTCATTGGCCCATCAGCGGCCTGCTTAAAAGCCTCATTAATTTCCTGAACAGTTGGCTGTTTTTTTAGGCTGCATGTAAAATCAGTTAAAGAACCATTCAATACCGGAACACGTATCCCCGCCCCACCAAGCTTACCGTTTAAATGCGGAAATATAGTGGTTATTGCTTTTGCAGCACCTGTACTGGTTGGGATGATGGATGCTGATGCCGCCCTTGCCCTGCGCAGGTCTTTATGTGGTGCATCGTGCAAGCTTTGGTCGCCCGTCATAGAGTGCACGGTGGTGATATAGCCATCAATAATTCCCCAGTTCTCATCCAGTATTTTAACCATTACGGCAACATTGTTTGTTGTGCATGATGCATTGGATAGTACCGGCGAATGCAGATCAACCATACCATCGTTCACCCCCAGTACAACCGTAGGTACACTCTTATCTGCCGAAGGCGCTGATATAATTACCTGCTTTGCCCCTGCAGCCAGATGCTGTTCAGCCCCGATACGTGAAGTAAATTTCCCGGTTGATTCAATAACGAGGTCGATATTCAATTCTTTCCAGGGCAAGAGCGATGGGTCGCGCTCTGCAAGGATCTTTATTTTTTTATTGTTGATATAGATGTGCTCATCATCGGCAGTAACCGTACCATTAAAGCCACGGTGTACCGAATCATATTTAAAAAGATGAGCAAGGGTTTGCGCATCAGTAAGGTCGTTAATGGCAACAACTTCAATGCCGGGTTTAGCAATAATATTCCTTAAAAATATTCTCCCTATCCTTCCGAATCCGTTTATGGCAATTTTCATATTTTTAGTATCAGGTAGTTAGTATCAGGTAGCAAGATTCTTTGTACCTGTCTTGATACCTGCTACTTGATACTATATAATATACTACAAAAATACGCAGCCTGATTTTAATAAAGGGATTATTCTTTTAGGATGACGATGGGTTGACTTACTAATTACCATCTACGCCAGCGAGAAAAAAACGCAATCTATTAATATATCTTTCTATAAAACTCCTTCAAAGCCCTACCGGGATCAAGGGCTTTGTTAACTGCTGCGGACACAGCTATACCATAAATGCCAGTTTCAATCAAATTTTCCACATCAGTAAGCTGTATACCACCTACGGCTACAGCAGGTATTTCAATATTGTACTTTTGTAATTGGCGGTAACCTTCAAACCCAAGCAGCGGACTATTATTCGGCTTAGTATCCGTATGCGCAAACGGACCATAGCCACAATAATCAACAACACCGGTGGCTTGCACACGCAGCAAAGCTTCAACATTAGTTGCAGAGCCGCCCAAGGTTTTATCATCACCTACAGCTTCACGGATAGCTTTAAAATCAGCATCAAAATCTTCGATATGCACACCCTGCGCATCAACCTGATCCAACAGATGATAATGGTTGGTGAGGATGAGGGTAATGCCCCATTCATCGCAGATATCGGCTATCTGGTTTATTTCCTCAATCAGTTCATCATCGTTTTTGGTTAGACAACGGTATTGCAGCCAGTTCGCCCCTGCCGAGCAGGCTATCTCCGCCTGTTCAACATGTGTGCGGTGCGGGAGATCCTGCGTGAGGTAATGGAATTTGGAGATGTATTTTTTCATAGGGAATGAACCAAGATTTACAGGATTTTTTTGATTTACAGGATGTAATCATTAACGGATTGGATTAGACAAAATCCTGAAAATCTACCCAATCCGTTAAATCCTGGTTCATTATTTCTTAATCACTTCTGATATTGGCACACCAATACTGCCGTTTGGCGCTTGTATATGTAATAGCGCGGCAATGGTTGGTGCAATATCTGTCATGTGGGTTTCGCGAGTGGCAGTGCCGTGGTTAATGCCCCAGCCCATAAATACCAGCGGGATGTGGTTATCGTACGGGTTCCAGGTCCCATGTGTGGTACCTGTTGGGCCACCGTCGCCAGCCTGGTGACCGGTAAACCACCCCGGGTTAAGGATGATCTGGATAACGCCGCTGTTTTTGGCGTTGTAACCGTTTATAATACGGGTACGCAATTGTTCAGGTATATTTGCAGTTTGCGCTTTTTTCATATCAACAGCAAAAGCTACATAAGGTAATTTCTCCAAATAGGTGATACATTCTTTTTTCACCGCTTCCTCATCAAGGTGCAGGTAATTAAGAATGCGATAGTTCAAGTTCACCTGGTAATTTCCTAAGCTTAGTACTAATGAATCAATTTTAAATTTATCCAGCAAAACTTTGTTCAGGTCCTTTAATGTATTGCCATCATCCCAAGTACCTGCCGGGATGTTGTGGTCATTTAAGAACGCGGTGTTGTGCGCCGCGCCATGGTCGGCAGTCAGGAATACGGTGTAATTGCCCTTACCCACCTTCGCATCAAGGAAAGTTAAAAAGTTGGCGATCTCACGATCCAAACGCAGGTAAGTATCCTCTATCTCAACCGCGTTTATACCAAACTGATGACCGATATAATCAGGCGATGATAAGCTCATGGCTAAAAAGTCGGTTACATCATGCTGACCTAATTGTTCGCCATTAATAGCTGCAACAGCCATATCAAGCGTTAAAGTATTACCGTAAGGTGTTGAACGGATCAAGCCCAAACCTGCGGATTTATATAAGGCCGATGTTTTTACCGGTAAGGTAGGCGCGTCAGTCCCTTTAAATTTACCTTCGTATTTGCTGTTATCGGGTGTGCTTTGTATGTAAGTATCAATTGGGTAAAGCGTGTTCCAATCCAGTTTTAGGTAGGTTTCAGCAAGCTTTTGATCGTTAAACTCTTTTGCCCATTGCGGCAGGTCCTGCATATAATAGGTGCTGGTAATCCAGTTGCCGGTTTTATCATCAAACCAGTAAGCGGCATTTGCAGTATGGCCCGCAGGTAAAATACCTCCGCGATCTTTTAAGGCGATGCCTATCACTTTCGAGCGGAAATTGGTAGCCAGTCTTAACTCATCTGTAACGGTAGTGGTCAGTAAATTGCGCGGCGACATCTGCCCTGCTTTTGAGGTGCTACCTACTGTTTGTACACTGGTATCTTCGGCACAGTACATTGATTTACCCGTTGCCTGTATAATGTAATCATTACCGGCAATGCCGTGCAATGCAGGCACCGAACCAGTATAAATACAGCTATGGCCGGGACCGGTAAAAGTTGGTATATAATCAACCTGGGTATTTTCGCAGCTAAAACCTTCGTTAAGCAAACGTTTAAAACCATTGTTTTGGTAGCGATCATAAAAACGGTACAGATAATCCCAGCGCATCTGGTCAACCACAATGCCTACAACCAGTTTGGGGCGGAGCAATGCAGCAGAAGGATCAGTGGTAACAACCGTTGTTTTTTTCTTTTTCGTTTGTGCCGATACCGTGAACACCGAACATGAAAACGCTATAAAGAGCAGGTATTTAATTTTCATTTATGTATAGTTAAGCTCGCAAATATCATGAATGTAATAAAAATTCCATGTGATATTTATGTTATGGCAAGTTAAAATTAAATCGCTGATTTTAATGATTTATGGATTTCGCTGATTTTGACTCACCCCGACTACGCTTCGCTGGTCGACCCTCTCTGCGGCAGGCCGCAAAGAGGGTTAACTTCATTTTTCCCTTTTATTTTTTCCCTTACCCTCTTTATCGCTTGCGATAGAGAGGGTAGTCGAGCGAAGCTAAGACCGGGTGAGTCGGTGGAGCGCGTTGAAGTTCTGCGTTAGAGAATGATTTCTGATTTAATTTATTGTAGAGACGCAATATTTTGCGTCTTAGAATGCCAGTTACAGAGACGCAAAGTATTGCGCCTCTACAGAAAAAATTACAGATCGTTCTGTTTCAGCAAACGTATCACCTTCACAAAACGGCGCTTGTAGGTATCTGTCATGGCGCTGATGGTTACGCAATATTCTTTGCCTGATGTGGAGTGGATAAATTTAAGGTCGCCCCCATCATTGCAATACACTATCCCCATATGGCCCACGCCGTGTGGATGATGGCTTTTTGTACCTTTAAACAGTATGATATCACCAGGTAGAGCGTCTTCAATATTGATATTTTCGCCCACATTTACAAAATCCTCAGATGAGCGTGGAATTGTAAAACTGAAGTTCTTAAACACATAGTTCACAAACCCAGAGCAATCAAACCCATAAACAGGATCGGACGATGCGGGGCGGTAACGAACGCCTAATAATGTTTGTGCAAATGATAAAAGGGTATCAGATCTAACACTGTCGTTAGTAACCACCTGTATGTGCTCGCTTTCCTCTCTTTCTTTATGTCTATGGCGCAGGCGCGGTTTTCCGGCATAGGCGGTAAAGCCCATAGCTGCGCAAAAAACTAAAAGACTAATCAGGGTAAAAGCTCTCTTCATTTATCGGGCTTAAGATAGGAGCTATTTTGTTCAGATCCTTCATTTTTTTTGAAAAAATAAACCATCAAGAAAAATTGAATGTATTATCAACTATATATTTCAGTAATTTGCACACTCATTTTAACGAACTTCCGGGTTCTAAAAAGCTTTAGGCGTGGCCTTTTTGCTTTCACCTCAAATCAGCTTTTTTATTTCCCCTTTCACCTCAAAATACTACTTTTGCAAACTTTATATAAATACGTACCATGTTAAGAACACATACCTGCGGAGAGTTAAACATCAGCAATTTAGGCCAAACCGTAACATTATGCGGCTGGGTGCAAAAATCACGCGATTTGGGCGGCACAACATTTATTGATGTGCGCGACCGTTACGGATTAACCCAACTGGTTTTAAATATTGATACCGATGAAACCCTGCGCGAAACAGGTAAAAGCCTGGGCCGTGAGTTTGTTATCATGGTTACCGGTAAGGTAATTGAGCGTACCAGCAAAAACCTGAAAATGGTAACTGGCGAAATTGAAATTGCCGTTGAAAGCCTAGAGGTATTAAACCCGTCAAAAGTCCCTCCGTTTATGATTGAGGACGAAACTGATGGCGGCGAAGAACTGCGTGCAAAATATCGCTACCTGGATTTGCGCCGTGCCCCAATCCGCAACAACCTGATGCTGCGCCACAAAATGGCACAGGAAACACGTAAATATTTAGACGGGCTTAACTTTATAGAGGTTGAAACCCCGGTATTAATAAAATCGACACCAGAAGGTGCGCGCGACTTTGTGGTGCCAAGCCGCATGAATGCTGGTGAGTTTTACGCGCTGCCACAATCGCCGCAAACATTTAAGCAATTGTTGATGGTAAGCGGTTTCGACCGTTATTTCCAGATCGTGAAATGTTTCAGGGATGAGGATCTGCGCGCTGACCGTCAGCCTGAGTTTACACAGATAGATTGTGAGCTGTCTTTCATCACCCAGGAAGATATCTTAAACATATTTGAGGGCTTAACCCGTCACCTGTTTAAAACAGTTAAGGGTATCGACCTTGCTTCGTTCCCGCGTATGCAATATGCTGATGCGATGCGTTTATACGGTTCTGATAAACCTGATATCCGTTTCGGGATGGAGTTTGTTGAACTGAACGACATACTAAAAGGCAAAGGCTTCGGCATATTTGATAATGCTGAGCTGATAGTAGGCATAAATGCTAAAGGCTGCGCCGAATACACCCGCAAGCAAATTGATGAGCTTACCGAGTGGTTAAAACGCCCGCAAATTGGCGCTACAGGCTTAATTTATTGCCGCTATGGTGCTGATGGTACTTTAAAATCATCAGTTGATAAATTTTATGGTGAGGACGACCTGACCAATTTAGCAGCTGCATTCTCGGCTGAACCGGGCGACTTAATTCTAATATTAGCAGGTCACACCGATAAAGTACGCAAACAACTAAACGAATTACGTTTAGAAATGGGCTCACGCCTGGGCTTACGCGATAAAAATACATTTGCACCGCTATGGGTACTGGATTTCCCGCTGTTAGAGTGGGACGAAGAAACCAGCCGTTACCATGCTATGCACCACCCGTTCACCTCACCAAAACCGGAGGATATCGCTTTGTTGGATACCGACCCGGGAGCTGTACGTGCTAATGCATATGATATTGTATTGAACGGCACTGAAATTGGCGGTGGCTCTATCCGTATACATGACAGGGCCCTGCAATCATTAATGTTCAAGCATCTTGGTTTTTCGCCCGAAGAAGCGCAAAAACAATTTGGCTTTTTAATGGATGCCTTTGAATTTGGCGCACCTCCGCATGGTGGTATCGCTTTTGGTTTCGACAGGTTGTGCTCCATCTTCGCCGGGCTGGATTCTATCCGCGATGTAATAGCGTTCCCTAAGAATAATTCGGGTCGCGATGTGATGATCGATTCACCATCAACCATTGCTGAGGCTCAATTAAATGAATTAAAAATTAAGACAACCGTATAGTCTTAACTTTCCGTGTAACAATGGAATGCGATGTAAGCATGGGTAAATGTTTTTTATTAACTTGCCCCTGTTTACATTTTATTGATAAAAATTAAAAGCTGTACATAATTTTCAATTAAAAAATCAGTTATAGCGTTAAAGAATAATATGAAGAGAATTTTTTTACTATTTGGTTTACTGATCGTCCTGTTTTCTGCTTGTACAAAAACAAGTTATAATACTACTAAGCAAGCAGATATTGATGAAATAAAAATACAAAAATACATAGCCGCCAACCACCTTACTGTAACCAAGGATCCATCGGGTATTTATTACCAGATCCTACAAACAAGCGCGGGCACTATTCACCCTTCAGTTGCCGATTCTGACACGGTACAGGTTACCTACACCGGTAAATTATTAAATGGTGGTGTATTTGATAGCGAAAGTGTTACCCTTCTTCCAATGAGCGGCCTTGTAAAAGGTTTTCAAACCGGCATGTCGCTGCTAACTTCTAATGGTGCTGCACCATATGCCCGTATAATGATGATCATCCCTTCAAACCTTGCATATGGAACTACTTCATTAGCTGCAGGCAACGGTGTAGCGGTACCTGCAAACTCGGTACTGGTGTTTACGGTCGATCTCATAGGAATTGTCCAGGGCTTTGGGAAGTAGCTTCCACAGGCAGCTCTAACACACGCAATTATTGTCCAGTCTTCTTTTCATTTGCAGTAAAAATCAATGGCGCAGCCCTACGGCTGAGCTATTATTTAAAAATCATGCCGCTCACCAGGCAAGATCGGCAGGTACAAGTGATAAGGCAAGAGTAAAGGTTAACCAGAAAATGATTGATTGGGCCGATGTTATTTTGGTGATGGAACGTAAACATCATCAAATACTAAAACAACGGTTCAATTTAACTGATAAACAAATTATAGTTTTGGACATTGAGGACAACTATCAGTTCAATGATCCTGAACTTATTAACATTTTTAGTACCTCACTGCAAGATTTCTTATAAGTTACGGTAAATTAACATACTAAGTAATATTTTGCCTGCCTAGTTATCCACACTTCTGCTTTATTGTCTTTTAATATAAAACCCATGACGTATTTATCAACTTATTAACATTTGTTAAATATTTTTTTGAAAATACGATTTATACATTTTATATTTAGACACCCTATTACTATAGAGCATGACTCGTACCCGTTTCAAGAAGGTGCTTTTACTCGCACCCGAAGTTTCATCACAACAGTTAACCGCTGAATACTCAAGCGTTAAACATATCGATTCTGTAAACCAGGTATTCCCTTCCATTTATCAATTAAACCCCGACCTTATAGTTTTAGATTATAACCATTTCAACAACGATGTTGAAAAAATTATACGCCGTATAAGGGGGAATAAGTTTTACAGCAAAATAAAGATCTGCTGCTACAAAACCAAGCCACATACTAAACAGGATGGCCTGCTAACCGCTATAGGCGTTGATTTCTTTATCTACCAGGAAGAGTTAGTATTTGATATCAAAACCAAGAGCATACCAAATATCTTCAGTAGTATATTTGATATAACTCACCTGGCAGGGCTGGTACCCAACCCATCAACAAATTTATAATCCCGAAGATTTAGTCTATCCACTCAAACCTGGTATAAGGCACCAATACCTCAGGTATTTTTATGCCCCGGTCTGTCTGGTTATTCTCCAATAAAGTAGCAACAATACGCGGCAATGCCAACGCGCTGCCATTAAGCGTGTGTGCCAATTGGGTTTTACCCTCAGCATTACGGAAACGTAGCTTTAAGCGGTTAGTCTGGAAAGTTTCAAAGTTTGATACGGATGATACTTCCAGCCAGCGTTGCTGTGCCGCGCTCCAGGTTTCCATATCATAAGTTAAGGCTGATGCAAAGCCCATATCGCCACCGCATAAACGCAGCACACGGTACGGCAAGCCTAAGTTTTGCAATAAACCCTGCACATGCGCGCTCATGCTTTCCAGCACTCTATATGAATCATCAGGGTGAACAACTTGTACTATCTCCACCTTATCAAACTGGTGCAGGCGGTTAAGGCCACGCACATGCGCGCCATATGAGCCAGCCTCGCGGCGGAAACATGCGGTGTAACCACAATTTTTTACCGGCAGCTCGTCAGCCTTTAATATCACATCACGATACAAGTTGGTGATCGGCACTTCGGCAGTTGGTATAAGGTATAGTTTATCCTCGCCAACAAAATACATCTGGCCTTCTTTATCCGGCAATTGCCCTGTTCCAAAACCTGATGCCTCGTTAACCAATAGTGGCAGCATTACTTCGGCATAGCCAGCTTTCTCGGCCTCATCCAAAAAGTAGGCGATTAGCGCCCTTTGCAGTTTTGCGCCTTTACCTTTATATACAGGGAAGCCTGCGCCGGTTATTTTAACGCCAAGCTCAAAATCTATTAAATTATATTTAGCGGCAAGCTCCCAATGTGGCAACGCGCTTTCGGCCAGGTGTGGTTTCTCACCATTCTCCAGCACTATTTCGTTTTCCTCGGGAGTTAAGCCTTTGGGTACAGATGAATGCGGCAGGTTAGGCAGCAATACTATCTTTTGCTGTAATTCTTCTTCAGTTGCTGATAAAGTATCGCCCAGCTTTTTTATCTCCTCTTTCCAAACACCAGTGTTAGCTTTTATGGCTTCTGCCTCATCCTTTTTGCCGGAACGCATCAGTTCGCCTATTTGTTTGGCAGCAGCATTTGCCTGTGCCGAAACAGTATCCATTTGGTTTTGAGTTGTACGGCGTTTTTCATCAAGCTGAATAATTTCATCAACCAATTGAGGCTGTTTAAAATTTTTTACAGCCAAACGTTCTAAAACTTGTTCCCTGTTATCGCGGATATAACTAACTTGCAGCATTTAATTTATTTTTAGGCAAAGATATAATCAGTTAGCGGTTTGCAGTAGCAGTTTGCAGTTTTTTTATGATCGACCACAATTTGTATTAAATACATACTGATAACTGCGAACTAAACGATGCCCACTGCAAACTAAAAACTGCAAACTGAAATGACAGGTAAACTCTACTTAGTACCCACCCCTATAGGCAACCTGGAGGATATGACCTTCAGGGCCATTCGTATTTTAAAGGAAGCCGACCTGATACTGGCCGAGGATACCCGCACATCCGCGCCATTGCTCAAGCATTTTGATATTCATCAAAAGGTGTTCGCGCATCATCAGCATAACGAGCACCAGTCATCAAACGAGATCATTAGGTTTTTAAAGGAGGGTAAAAACATCGCGCTGATATCTGATGCGGGCACGCCTGCCATATCCGATCCGGGATTTTATTTGGTGCGCGAAGCTTTAAAGCATGATTTGCAGGTTGAATGCCTGCCGGGCGCTACAGCCTTTGTACCGGCTTTGGTTAACTCTGGCTTCCCTACCGATCGCTTTTGTTTTGAGGGATTTTTACCTCTGAAGAAAGGCCGCCAAACACGCTATAAAATATTAAGCCAGGAAGAGCGTACTATTATATTGTATGAGTCGCCGCACAGGATTATGAAAACGCTGGAAGAGATGATCACTTACTTTGGTGCTGATAGGCAACTATCCATATCGCGCGAGCTCACAAAAATGTTTGAGGAAACCGTACGCGGCACTGTTGAGGAAGTAAAAACTTATTTTGAAACACACCCGGTAAAAGGTGAGTTTGTGATTTGCGTGGCGGGTGCTGAGGGGAAGCCTTCAAAGGACAAGGATTAAAAGTTAAACCAATAAAAAACAAACGTCATTGCGAGGTACGAAGCAATCTCTACGTAGGTAGGTCGTTGTGCTAAATCAATTCGCTCTGTATAGTATAGGGATTGCTTCGTTCCTCGCAATGACGCTTTGAGAATACTTAAGAATACATAACGATATGCATGATTATTTAACCAGCGTAACAAAACGCTTTGAACTTGAAAAAGTACTGGCTGAAAAAACCTTTGAGCAAATAAATGACGACGGACTGTTTTGGCAATTTAATGATGAGAGCAACAGTATTGCCATAATTGTACAGCACCTTTCGGGCAATATGCTTTCGCGATGGACAGATTTTTTAACAACCGATGGTGAAAAACCATGGCGTGCGCGTGATGCAGAGTTTGAAAAAAATATCATTACCCGGCAAGAGTTAATAACCAGTTGGAACAACGGCTGGGATTGCCTATTTAACTCACTAAATCTTGTACAAGCGGATGATTTAGATAAAGAGATATTCATTCGCAACGAAAGCCATATTGTTATTGATGCTATTAACAGACAATTAGTGCATGTAGCATATCATGTGGGGCAAATAGTATTTATTGGCAAAATGGTTTCCGGTTCAAAATGGAAATCACTAACCACTCCTAAAAGAAAATCAGAGGCTTTTAACGCAGAAAATTTTAACAAATGAAGAAAAACATCCTGCTATCCATATTCTCCGGTTTAATGCTTTGGATAGCCTGGCCGCCTACACCATATACTACATTTCTGCTATTTGTTGGTTTTGTGCCGATGCTGATTATGATGGAAAACATCATCCAGTCGGATGTGGCTAAAAAAGGGAAAAAGATTTTCGGATATACCTTCCTTGGCTTTTTTATATGGAATACGCTGTGTATTTACTGGGTGTATAATGCGTTAAAAATGATAGGGGAAGTTACTGCCATGCCTATCAGTTTAATACCTTACTCGCTTGGGCCATTGTTGATGGCTACTGCCTGCTGGCTTTATTACAAGCTACGGGGAATCACTAATCGCGGTTTGAGCCTGTTTGGCTTAGTTTGCTTTTGGATAGGCTATGAATACCTGCACCAAACCTGGGACCTTAATTTCCCATGGATGACCCTGGGCAACGGCTTCGCGGTAAGCCACCAATGGATACAATGGTATGAATATACGGGAGTATACGGCGGTACCGTGTGGATCTGGATCATCAACATCCTGCTGTTTTTAATATATACGGGCTTGCGCGAGGGCAAGAGCAAAGCTTTAAGGTTAAACCTTATTGTGGCTTTTGTGCTGGTGCTTATTTTGCCATTAAGCTATTCATTATACCGTTATAATACTTACCAGGAGCAACCCAATCCATCAAACATTGTGATTGCACAGCCTAATATCGATCCTTATGCCAAGGAATCGGATATCCCGACAGGCGAGCAATTGAATATTTTAACCCATATATCCGATTCTATCGGACAGCCGAATACTGAATTTTTCATCTGGCCCGAAACCGCAATAAGCGACCAGGTTAATGAAGACCATATACACAGCAACAACTATTTTTTACAGGTACAGCATTTCCTGAATAAGTACAAAAATGGTAATGTGCTCACCGGAGCTGAAACCTTCAAGCTATATGATACCCGGGCCACAAAAACCGCCAGCCCCACAGATCAGCCTAATCAATTCGTTGATAATTTTAATACCGCGCTGAATATTGAAAACTCAGCCGAAGTACAGTTCTACCATAAATCAAAACTGGTGCCGGGTGCAGAGGCGATGCCTTTTGGCGATGCTTTATCATTCATGAAACCGGTGTTTGAGCATTTGGGCGGAGCAACGGGCACCTATGCCGGTCAGCCAGCGCCGGGGGTATTTTATTCGCAGAGCGGTATCGGTGTTGATCCGGTTATCTGTTATGAATCTATCTGGGGCGGATATATTGCTCAGTCGGTACACATGGGTGCACAGTTCATCGCTATAATTACCAATGATGGCTGGTGGGAAAATACCTCGGGCAAGGACCAGCATTTAGATTATGCCAAGCTACGGGCTATTGAAACGCGCAGATGGGTATGCCGTTCAGCTAATACGGGGATCTCCGCTTTTATTAATCAACGTGGTGATATAGTACAGCATACTAAATGGTGGGTTAAAACTGCTATAAAGCAAGATATCAACCTTAGCTCAGATCTTACCTTTTATGTGCTTTATGGCGATTATATACCGAAAGCGGGGTGTGTTTTGGCGGTGATAGGGACAATTCTGATACTGGTGCAAGCAGGAAGAACAAGAATAAGAACCAGGATTAAACGGATTTAAAATATTTAAGGATAATTATAATCATGTCATTGCGAGCGATAGCGTGGCAACCTCGTCACTTGTATATATTGAACGCGACGAGGTTGCTTCGTCTTTCCTCCTCGCAATGACATTATTTTTATTTCTCTATGTAGAGATTGCTTCGTACCTCGCAATAACGCGTGGTTTTAGCAAACTGAACCTATCTCCAGTTCTTATACTGATTGATCAACCCATTGGTTGATGAATCATGTGTAGCTACTTCTCCTTCGGCTCTTAATTCAGGCTGAATTTTTTGGGCTAATTGCTTGCCCAGTTCAACACCCCATTGGTCAAAGCTGTAAATGTTCCAGATAATGCCCTGTACAAATATTTTGTGCTCATATATAGCTATTAATGAACCTAAGCTATGCGGTGTGATCTTCTTCAACAGGAATGAATTGGTAGGGCGATTGCCATCAAATTCTTTAAATGGCGCCAGTTTTTCAATTTCTTCAGCTGTTTTGCCAGCTGCTTTTAACTCAGCGATAACTTCATCTTTAGTTTTGCCGTTCATCAAGGCTTCTGTTTGCGCAAAATAGTTTGATAACAATAACATGTGATGATCACCAAGAGGGTTGTGTGATTGCGCAGGCGCTATAAAATCTGCGGGGATCAGTTTTGTTCCCTGGTGGATCAATTGGTAAAACGCGTGCTGACCATTAGTACCCGGTTCGCCCCAAATGATCGGGCCGGTTGAGTAGTCAACAGCTTTGCCATTGCGATCGATATGCTTACCGTTACTTTCCATATCGCCTTGTTGAAAGTAAGCGGCAAAACGGTGCAAGTACTGGTCGTACGGTAAAATCGCTTCGGTTTCCGATTCAAAAAAGTTATTGTACCAAATGCCTATCAAACCTAATATAACTGATGGGTTTTGTTCAAATTCGGTAGTCCTGAAATACTCGTCATACGCATGGGCTCCGCTTAAAAGCTCAACAAAGTTTTCATAACCTAAGCTCAGAACTATTGAAAGGCCGATTGCGCTCCATAATGAATAACGACCGCCAACCCAATCCCAAAACTCGAACATGTTTTTTGTATCGATGCCGAATTTCTCAACACCGGCAGTATTGGTTGATAGCGCCACGAAATGCTTAGCCACATCTTCCTGTTTACCGCCATTTGCCAGCAGCCAGTCTTTAGCGCTTTGGGCGTTGGTCATGGTTTCCTGGGTAGTGAAAGTTTTTGAGGCGATCAGGAACAGGGTAGTTTCAGGGTTTACTTCTTTTAATGCTTCGGCAATATGGGTACCGTCAACATTACTTACAAAGTGCATTTTCAGGTGGTTTTTGTAAGGGCGCAAAGCCTCGGTAACCATTACCGGCCCCAGATCAGAACCGCCAATACCTATATTAACAACATCCGTAATTGATTTACCGGTAAAGCCTTTCCAACGGCCCGAGATGATCTCCTCGCTAAAAGCTTTCATTTGCTCAAGCACTCTGTTCACATCAGGCATCACATCTTTGCCGTCAACATAAATAGGTGTGTTGCTGCGGTTACGTAAAGCTATGTGCAATACCGGGCGGTGCTCGGTAGCATTGATCACTTCACCGGAAAACATGGCTTCAATTGCATCATTTAGCCTACACTCGCGCGCCAGTTGCAGCAGCAGGGCAAAGGTTTCATCGGTGATACGATTTTTGGAGTAATCCAGTAAAATATCCTCAAAGCGGGTTGAGAATTTAGTAAATCTTTGATTGTCAGTTTTAAAAAGATCTTTCAGGTTTTCGGCCACTATATCAATGTAATGATCGGCTAAATATTTATAAGCCTCAGTGGTGGTAAAATCGATGTTTGGCAGCATAATTGAATGGTTTTTAAACAAAAGTAGGATTTAATAATTCAGGTGATAAAATAATCTGAAAGTTTACTTTTTCATGTATGATCAGTGTATTATTAACACACCTTACTTAGTGTTTGTTTTACACCATATGAATTGTAAAATTCAAAAAAATAATTACATTTTATTTACATATTTAAAACTTTTATTTATCATATTTGTACTTCTTGTAAATAAAACATCTATTTGTAATCAAATTGTTAATCGGCTCTTAAATTTTTAATTCATGTTTGAAAAACTCTTTTTGCTTGTTAAAAATAACGCCGGGACGGCTGTTATGAACAACCCGGTGGTACCGGAAAAATACCGCGAGGCAGTGATAAATGAAGCTTCAAGTACAATAATTGAAGTTTTAAAGAGGAATATGGAAGGCGGCAAGCTAAAAGATACGATAAAGTATTTTCAGTTTCCGGGCGTTTACAATAACCCGATGATATCGAGCGCGGTTAAGCGGTTTGCCAACAAACTGAATAATAACTATAATATTGATGAATCGTCAGCGCTTGCTATTTCAAAATCTTTGATCCCGCCTGTAATGCAGGAGCTGATCAAAGAATCGAAAGGTGAGAATAAGGATTTCGCGCTGTCGGCTATATTAACAAAGCTTACAGGTATCCATATTGATATGAACCAGCTGTTAAACCAGATGGCTGTAGCTTAAGCATTTTAACAACCTCATATATGGCCTGCCAATTTATTGGTGGGCTTTTTTTTGCATTTCGGATTTCGGATGTTCGATTTCGGATTTGGTTTTTATTTCGGAATTAAGATGTTTTTATATTTCGAAAGAGGATTTTCGATTTTTGCAGGATAAACATATAAATCCAAAATTCCACATAATCCGAAATCACAAATCCGAACTACAAGTAAATCCGAAATCGAACATCCTAATTCCGAAATTCTATATCTTTGCCAAATGACTAAAGAACAGATTCAGGATTTAAGGGACAGAGTTACGTCCCTGAGGAGGCATCTTTGACATCGATACCAAACTCGATCTATTACAAAAAGAACAGGACATAACGCTCGGCCCCAACTTTTGGGATCATCCTAAGGATGCCGAAAAGGTACTGGCATCCATCAAAACAAAAAAAGTATGGACAGACGCTTTCCAAAAAGTAGTAGCCGTAGTTGAGGATGCTGGCGTAATGTATGAGTTCTTCCACGGTGGCGATGCTACCGAAGCGGAGATGCAGGAACAATACAACGCGGCTATACAAGCGGTTGAAGAACTTGAATTTAAGAATATGCTTTCGGCCGATGAAGATCAGCTTAACGCGGTGCTGCAGATAACAGCAGGCGCGGGCGGTACCGAAAGCTGCGACTGGGCCGGCATGCTCATGCGTATGTATATGATGTGGGCCGAAAAAAACGGCCATAAAGTAACCGAACAAGATTACCAGGAAGGCGATGTGGCCGGTGTAAAAACGGTTACCCTGCAAATAGAAGGCGAATTTGCTTATGGCTATTTAAAAGGCGAAAATGGTGTGCACCGTTTAGTGCGGATCTCCCCTTTCGACTCCAATGCTAAGCGCCATACTTCGTTTGCCTCGGTATATGTTTACCCTCTGGTTGATGATACCATTGAGATTGATATTAACCCGGCCGATATTGAGTTTGAAACCTTCCGCTCAGGTGGTGCAGGTGGGCAGAATGTGAACAAGGTGGAGACTGCTGTGCGTTTATACCACAAACCATCAGGCATTGTTATTAAGAACCAGGAATCGCGCTCGCAACTGCAGAATAAGGATAATGCTATCCGCTTGCTAAAATCGCAATTATATGAGGCCGAAATGCGCAAACGCATGGAGCTTTCAAATGCTATTGAAGGTAATAAAAAGAAGATAGAATGGGGATCGCAAATAAGAAATTATGTGCTGCACCCCTATAAACTGGTAAAAGATTTGCGTACCGATCATGAAACTTCAAACGCGGCAGCTGTTTTAGATGGCGACCTCGATGATTTTCTGAAAGCTTATTTAATGGAATTTGGCGGACCTAAAAGTTAATTTTAAACCATGAAAAAACTCCTGTTTGTATTAATGCTGATCTCATCTGCAATATTCGCGCAGCAATCAGCACCAATATTGCTGTACCCGAATGGCGTGCCCAATTCAAAACCCGCGCCAAAAAGTTATGTAGAAAATATGGATGCAGGTTCATTTCTGCATAATGTTACGGTGCCAACGCTTATTCCATATTTTCCGGCAAAAGATAAGGCTACCGGTGCTGCCGTAGTGATCTGTCCAGGTGGCGGATATTCGGGCTTATCGATGGTGAATGAAGGCTCTGAGATAGCTGAAGCATTTAATAAAATAGGAGTTACCGCATTCATATTAAAATACCGTATGCCGAGCGACAGCGTAATGGTTGATAAAACCATTGGTCCGCTGCAGGATGCGCAGCGTGCCATACAACTGGTAAGGCAGCGTGCCGGCGAGTGGGGTATTGATACCGCCCGTGTAGGCATCATCGGTTTTTCGGCAGGTGGTCATCTGGCATCAACTGCCGCAACACATTTTGATAAGGAAGTTATAGAGAATAAAAAGCATATCAGCCTGCGCCCAAGTTTTGCGATATTGCTGTACCCGGTTGTAACCTTTGGCCCTAAAGCACATGTGGGATCCAAAGAAAACCTGATCGGTAAAAATGCCCCGCAGGATCTGGTTGATCTATATAGCAATGAAAAGCAGATAACACCGAATACCCCGCCAACTTTTCTGGTACATGCGCAGGATGACGGCTTGGTGCCGGTTGAAAACAGCTTGATGTTTTATGATGCCATGTTAAAGAACAATGTAAAAGGCGAGATCCATATTTACCAATCGGGCGGGCACGGCTTTGGCTTGCATAATAAAGTAACCAAAGATGATTGGTTCAATAGCCTGGCTAAGTGGATGGATGGGAACGGCTGGTTGAAGGCGAAGTAAATATTAATATCCACATTGTCATTTCGACCGGAGGGAGAAATCTTCTGCTATAATATATGGCGCAAATGCGGGCCGAGTATATCTTCTATAATTTGCATAACGTAGGCAAATCGCATAAGATTTCTCCCTACGTTCGATTTCTATGATTTAAGCAACTAATTTACAATAATTTTTTTCGTAGGGTCTGTTTTGGTTTACACAAGCAAAAATGCGCAGGATGAGTTTGTTTCTTACCGCATTGATGACGCTCATTT